>Ga0172367_10007726_pt1 | contig 12218 bp, 8 predicted proteins | sample Lak10m_FD_114542 | JGI IMG/M metagenome (GOLD analysis project Ga0172367, IMG submission 114542) | Freshwater microbial communities from Kabuno Bay, South-Kivu, Congo - kab_022012_10m | ecosystem: Environmental > Aquatic > Freshwater > Lake | place: Democratic Republic of the Congo: South-Kivu...
AGACGCGATCGGTCCCGCAAGTGCGTTACAGTGGCTGAGTTTGCCGGGGATGGACCGCCAGTTCTTGCTGCCTCGGTGCGTCGCATTGGGCGCATTCCGTCTGCACGGTTCTTTTTTTAGACACGTCGCATTTGGCATTCCCGTCCTGCCGGCTGCATTCAGCGCGCGCGCCTTATGCGCTTGAGGTTGCGTGACTGATGGCTCCACCGCAGTGCTATTTTTGGCTTTAGTTGGTTTAGTGGCCTAGCGCGGTCAGCGGGACTCCGTATTACTGGTTTTACTGCTCGACATGCTCGGTTCGACCGGACCTTACCACCTTTATTGATTGCTTCTATCGAACGCATTTTATTGTCGTTACGCACGCGGTCGGATTTATTTGACTGGCCGCGCTGCCGTAGTCGCTTTTTGTGAATTTGATCATCTTGAGCGCCTTGGCACGCGCTGTCGATCGGACCGCTTCGGTCGGTTTGCGTGACAGCGCTTGCCAGCTCGCCCGCTCGGATGACTTTGACTGTCGCTTATGACCGAATTGTCCCGCGCGTACTGACAGCCGCTTTTAACCGCCCAGCCGGCATCGATGCAGTAGCTTTACGCGCCGGCGCAGGAGGCGTCGACGCGATGGGATTAGTCTGTTGGATACGTTTGGCGCGACAATAGGCACTATATGATGGGTTCGGCGCACCGGGTCTAATTGGTCTACCAGGAAGGCTCTAGTGGCAACGTCGACCGAGTTGGATTAATCGGCGCGGTCCAACACTTTTACCCGCCGTAATCTGCGCGATGGCGACACCAGACACAATAGACGACACTCAATTAGACGCGCGTGTTTGCCGTAGTATTTCTGATCTGCGCTGCGCTTAGGATGGACGGCATGACCGCGAGAGATTGGATGCTTCGGCTTACATTTCTCGGTCCGGCTGGTCTTGCCGACGCGACGGATTTCATCGCGATAGCACAGAAGGTGCGTTAGCTGGCTTTGTCACGATCTGCGACATTTGACTTACTGGAAGGAGTTGATTTGTCGTTTCGATGCATTGGGCATGCCGGGTTTTACACATAAGATTTTCGTGACGTCTCACGTTGTTCAGGCAGCTTGCATTTATTCTTCCCAAGAGAGCGGCCCGCTTGGGTTGATGCTTCCAGTTGGAAAAGACCGCGCATATTCCCGAGCGCACGCAGTAGCTGTGACCGCCCTATGGCATGCAACCGCCATTGCAGCCGCGCCTGTTGTGATTTGATTGCCCAAATTGCCACGTCTGATATGATCCAAGACAGATGCCGCTCCCGTCGTGCGGCCCTGAGTGCCAGCGCAACCACGCGCGATCCGGCAACACCTCGCCCGGAAATGCCGGAGCGGACCCGCCTGGTCGTCATCGTCATCTTGACGCGCCGCGCGTCTGGCGTGCAAATCCTCACCACGCGAACGGTCCGGGAGTAGCCAGCGGATAGCCGGGACCGATCATTAAGGCCACTGCGAGCAACGGTCGGCGACTCAAGGTCCCGGGACGGGAAGGGGAGGGCGCCGCCGCCGAGGCGCAGGCGGCGAAGTCCGCGGGGACGGAGACCCACATGCGCACCTGTCTGCCTGCGATACCCTGTGCCTCGTCGTCACCCGGCGCTTTGTCGGAGCATCGCGTCGCGCCGCCGGACCGGCGTTCGCGCCCGGACTGCGGCTTGCGCCGCTCGGCCGTCCTGCTCTCCTTGTGCGCGCTGCTTGGCCTTGGGGCCTGCGGCGCCATCGACGCCCACGTCGCCAGCATCGCCCCGCCGCCGGTCGATCCCTACCAGCGCGCGTTGTTCCAGGGGTACACCGCAGCCGCCACTGCCGAGGCCAATCGCTATCATTTCTCCAACGCTCACTACTATGCAGAGCGGGCGCGGGCGGTTTCCCGCGGCGAGAGCGTCGGCGACCCGGTCGCCAACCGCCAACTTTCCGCTGCGGACAACGCCCGGATAGACGCCACGGTCCGGCGCCTGCGGATCGCCCGGGTCTACGGCGCGACCGAGCGCTATCCGGACACCGCCGTTGCTGCCATGCTCAAGCTCGAGTGCTGGGTTCAGGCGCTGGAAGAGGGCCGCGTGAGCGACGGTGCGGCTTGCGAGCAGGACTTTACTCAAGAGCTCGGCAAGCTGGAGCGTCAGCTCGGTCTGGCGGCGCCACCGCAAGGCCTCCGGGTGAAGGCCATTCGCAAAGCGAAGCGGTAGGGCGAGGTGTAATAGCATGTGCCCAGACGCTTGCCGTGCCGTCCCCAACAAGAGTCATGGTTTCCAAAGGCCCGCCGGCCTTTGGCAGGGGGTGTCGGGGGACAGGGTCCCCTGACGACTTTGCTTCGTCTGCTGCACCTATTTCTTTTCATCGCTTCATCCCCTTTACGGTGGAGAGCCGATTTGTCAGGGGACTTTGTCCCCCGACACCCCCTACCAAAGGCCGGCGGGCCTTTGGAAACCCGTAACTTGAGCTAAGGGCAAAGCTGAGGCGGTTCAGCGTTTTGGGTGGTTCTCGGTGCTCCAGGTATGATCTTTTGGCACGGTATATTACACTGACGTCGGCTGGATTATTCTAATTGAACTTCCATATTGGCGCATCGACCGAAACCAACTGTGAGACTTTCAGAGTCTTCTATTCGAGCGCCGCTGCGCAAGGCGCCGTGGCCCGCGGCGTCCATGCGCTGCCGGATCGGAGTTGCTACGAAACTCGACTTTACTGCCGTTGGTGCGTGCAGCAAATTTTCTGGGCCCTCGGGTCGCTTCACCAGCAAACTTGGCCGCCTGGGGATAGGGCCCGACAATAAGCATTTTCGGACACGAACTGGAGCGCATCAGACATGACTTCGTACTGTGAGTGTCACTCTGATGGGACAGATGCTGCCGGTATGGACGAACGTGCAGTCCAGATTGCGAGCGGGTGGCTGGGCCCGCTTCGCCGAGCGTACGTGGATGATGAGAGGGGAGGGGGGCAGCCTCACAGATCTGGGGCCGACGGCGGCGGTACGGCAGATCGGTCGGAGGAGTTACGCACGCTTGCGGCTGAGGCCGCGGTTTGGGCGACGCGGGCGCGGGCCGATGGCACGCGACGGGTCTATCGTTCGGCCTGGGTACACTTTACCGCGTGGTGCCGGCGGCTGGGGCTTGAGCCGCTGTCGGGCGACGCCGGCCAGATCGGCCTCTATCTTGCGGGCGCCGCGGAGCGTCTGGCGGTGCCGACGTTAAGGGTCCACTTGGCCGCGATCGCCACAGCGCATCGGCTCGCCGGTCTTGCGATCGATTTGCGTCATCCGCGGATTGCCCAGGTCCTGGAGGGCATTGCGCGCACGCGCGCCGGCACGGTCCGCCGTCAAGCGCCGCCATTGACGATGACGTCGCTCGCGGCTTTGGTCAGCGCGCAGGCACCGGGCTCCCTTGGGATTCGTAATCGTGCGATGCTGCTGATTGGGTTCGGCGCGGCCCTGCGGCGCAGCGAGTTGGTGGCGCTCAACGCCGGCGATGTCGTTGAGGTTCCCGAGCGCGGCCTTGAGATTACCGTCCGGCGCTCGAAGACCGATCGGCTGGGACGAGGGGAGGGGGTCGCGATCTGGGCCGCCCGGGACCCTTCACTGTGTGCGGTCACCGCTTGGCAGGCCTGGATGGCGCTTCGCGGCTCGATTGGCGCCGATGAGCCGTTGTTTTGCGCCGTTCGCAAAAATGGCGTGCTGACTGGCCGGCGCCTCTCCGATAAAGTTGTCGTGCGTTTGATCAAGGAGGCGGCCCGTGCCGCCGGACTGGCCAACCCCGAGCGCTACAGTGGCCACTCCTTGCGTGCCGGCCTTGCCACCGCGGCTGCGGAGGAGGAGGCCGGGCTTCATGACATCATGCGCCAGACCCGCCACAAGTCCGCCGACACCGCCCGCCGCTATCTGCGGACCCGTGATCGCTGGCGCAACAACGTTACGGAGCGTTTGTTCCGTCGGGGCAGGGCCGCGGAGTCCGGCGACGCGCCGGAGCGGTAAGCGCAAGCCGAGCTAGCGTGGTTTGGGGCGCCCGCCGCTTTCAACGCTCTTCTCGCATGGAGCCCTGGCTATCCGCCCAGGCAGCCAGCTCTGAGAGTGTTCAAAAAAAAGGGGGGGCCTGGGGGGCCGGTCAGGCCCCCCAGTTGGGGGCTTCGGGGGGCGAAAGCCCCCCGACTGTGCAGCCTGCCCGCCTTTCGGTGGCCCCCCGCCCTCCGAACGCCCCCTGATCCGGCGCCCGACCAGTCCCGGATCCCTCTCTTTATATCAGCGGGCGTACTGTTTGATCCAGATGCGCCGGGAGACCGGCAAAGAGTCGTCGGTAAAAATCCGATACGATGAAGGACCAGCGATCCACATTGACCCCGAGCCCTTGTGCCTTGGCCCACGAGGACCCTGTTGAAGCGTCGGTAGGGGAGAGCATGGGCTCAGACATTGAGCCGCGAAAGAACATCTGTTCCGGGTGCCGACGCTGTTGGGTCCGCGGATGGCGAGAGGGGAGGGCGCGAGCATGCGAGTTCCCCGACGGCCCGGCGTGGTCAAAGACCCTGGTATGTGCAGAAGCTTTTTATGCGCAGAACCGGGAGGTTTCCTGATTGACCCGGCGGCTAAAGCCAGTGTGCGATGAGCCTGACCCATTGTCAGGCTCATCGCCGCGCCAAGGAGGCGCGGCGATGAGAGCCTTTCCCGAAAGTCTATTCATGATTCCAATGGCATCCGGCGAGCCAGTCCATCGAGATCAAGGCCCGCCGCCCGTAGCAGCGCTACGGGCAAGGGGATTGGTCCGATGGATGGCCGCCGGGGCCAAGGCGAAGCCGGTTGGAATCATGGATAGACTTTTGGGACAGGCTCTAAGGTCATGCGCTCCGGCGAGCAACGGATGCAATGGATGGTCCATGCTGCTCGCCGGCATTAGGCCTTGCACCCGGACATTGGTCCGCCTAATGTCAGAGCCGCCCAGCCGGAGGGATGGCCGAGCGGTTGAAGGCGCACGCCTGGAAAGTGTGTATACGTCTCAAAGCGTATCGAGGGTTCGAATCCCTCTCCCTCCGCCAGTATTCCCAAGTGGAATTGTCCCCCCCCGGGGGGGGTGAGCCAAGATGTGGGGGACATGGCGCGCCCTGACCGCCGCCGATAGATTTTTCTTGCGCGGTCGGCTGATTGCGGCCTTGCCCTCTCTTTCAAATATAGCGAGTGGCGCCTGGCCAGTTCCCTGCTTTCAATGTCCGTTGTCCGGATGTCGCCATCTATCCATTGCAACGCGAGGTCGGGCACTCGGGCCGTCAGGCTGGCGTAAGGTTTGTGCCTTATGATGATCCCGTGGGTCCGACCCGATGGGAGACACCAGTATGCACAAGGTCACATTTCTCCGAAGTGTTTCGTTGGCAATCATCTTCGCCATTTTCGGTACCGCCGTCCAGGCGGCCGAGGACGCGTCGGTGATCGCCCGTGGTGGCCGCCTCTACGATAAGTTCTGGGGCGAGACCAAGGCCGAGGCACCGGCAACTATTCAGCCGAGCTATCCCGCCAAGGACGGCAAGTATGCCAAGGAATCGTCGTGGCGATGCAAGGAGTGCCACGGCTGGGACTACAAGGGTAAGGATGGCGCCTACGGCAAGGGTGGCCACGCTACCGGCATTGCCGGGATAGGGGGAGCCGCCGGCAAGGACCCGGCCGCCATCGTCGCCATCCTTAAGGACGCGACCCACGGCTACACCGAGTCACTTCTGTCGGAACGCGACATGGGTGACTTGGCGCTCTTCGTCTCCCGGGGCCAAGTGGACATGGCGCAGTATATCGACTACGCCGCCAAGAAGCCCAAGGGTGATGCCCTCAAAGGTGAGGCTTACTTCAACACGGTGTGCGCCGGGTGTCACGGCGTCGACGGCAAGAAAATCACCAACGCGCCGCCGCTCGGCTCGCTCCAGAATCCCCAGGAGATCATGCACAAGGTCCTGAATGGCCAGCCCGGTCAGGCGATGCCGGCGCTGCGGTTGCTTGACGTTCAGGTTGTGGTGGATCTTGTTGCCCATGTGATGGCCCTGCCGCAGCAGTAATGCCGCAACAAGGTAACTGCCCAGGGACCTCTCTTTAAAAAAAATGAGGGGGTTCCGGGGCCGGTCAGGCCCCGGATCAGGGGGCATCGGGGGGCGGAAGCCCCCCGAAAATTGGGCATGCTGCGCCTTTCGCGGGGGCTTTCGCCCCCCGAACCCCCAACTGGGGGGCCTGACCGGCCCCCCAGGCCCTCCCTTTTTTCAAATACTCTCAGAGCAGGCTACTTGGGCAGTTACCAGACGTTAATCCCATTGGAATGAGAGCCAAGGCGCATCCCATGAGCGAGTCCCCCTCTTCCGTCGCCGGCGTGCCGCCGGCGTCCCCTGCGCGTGCCTGGTGGGCAAGGTCCGCCGGTTGGGCGCTTATTGCCACATTGACAACCGGAGCCGTGGGGGGAGTCATCCTGTGGCTGGGCTTCAATCACGTCTTGGAATACACCAATAGCCTGGAATTTTGCATTTCATGCCACGAAATGGAGTCTACAGTCTATCAGGAATACAAGCTCTCCCCGCACTATCAGAACCCATCGGGTGTGCGGGTGGTGTGCGCCGACTGCCATGTCCCCAAAGAGTGGTCGGCCAAAATGATCCGTAAGATCACTGCCGTCAGCGACATCTACCACACTCTGATCGGCAGTGTCGACACGCCCGAAAAGTTCGAGGCCAAGCGCCGTGCCCTGGCCGAGCGGGTGTGGGAAGGGATGAAGGCCAGCAATTCTCGAGAGTGCCGCAACTGCCATAGTTACGAGGCGATGGCCTTTCATAAGCAGCGTAACGAAGCACGCCAAAAGATGCAGACCGAGGCAGCGCCCAAGAATATGGCGTGCATAGAATGCCACAAGGGCATCGCACACAAGTTCCCGGTGCCCCCAAGGGATGACTGAGGCTTAGGGGACGCGGGAACAATAACGGCGCGGAGTGGGGCGGATGCTTCGATCGCCGGTATAATAGACTTAAGTTTGGGCTCAGTTTGCGTTAGGTTAGGCGTGCACCTCTCCAGCCCTTGGTCTGCCTGGACTCGAAGAGGCGCGGCCCCCCCCCGGACTCGCGAGTGATGCCTACCTAACGTGGACTGGGCCTAAGTTTATAATTACTGCCCAATTCAAGAGATTTTTGTGAGGTCACGCGACACAAACTCTGTGCCTGCGACCGCCTCACTCGGCGGGACCTCATAGAAGCCTCTTGATTCTCCGCCGCAGTAGGCAGGGCATTATCGTCGACCTGCTGTCGGGTCAGGGTGTGTTGACGGCGCCACACGGCAGTTGTTTCCGACGGACAAATCACTCTATCGGGTTGACCGGCTGCGGTTGCGGGCTCTAGGTAGTTCACAGATGTGGACCGACTGAGTTGTTGCCTGACCATAACACGCGCGAGAGGCAGCGACTAACCGCCCACGGACGTTGCCAATTCTCCAGACCGCGGTAATGGCCGCAGTCAAATTACTTTGAAGAGGGACACCCAATGAAGCGTTCTAGCTTACTTTCAACCACATGCTTATGTTTTGTCGCGTTGGGGGGGGGGGCTGTTAGTTATATCCTGACGACCACACCGGTGTTGGCCGCTTGCTCACCGTCGTCACCAACCAGTGGTACGGCCAGCAGCCGGACCAAGGTGACGTGCAGTGGATCGATAAGGAGCGATATTGGCTCATATGAGCTAGAATACGCCGATATTGCGATCAATGCCGGCAGCGGGACTGGGGCTGGAGTCGACGTCGCCGTTGGAAAATATTCTATTGTTAGTGTAAGCGGTGAGTTCAATGGGTCCTTCGACGGCGGCCTCGGCAGTAGACTGGAGATGTCAAACGGCAGCAGCACATACGCTTATCTCGGTATTGGGGGATCCGCCGTCCGGTTGCAATCATCAGGCAGCAACTCATTGGCTGTAGATGAAAGCACGATGAAGGGTATCGTTACAGGCAATGGCCGCCTTACGGTAAGTGGGTATGCAAATACGGAGGATGCATCAGAGTATAATGACGGGATGCCGACTGTTATAGAGGCCCAGTCAGGAACCGTCGTTTGGAATGTTCGTCCGCAGCCCAGGACCGCATTTGCAACTGTCGGCCAGTATTCGATAATGAGTGGCGCAGCGCTGATGGGCAACGGCAATTTGCCGCTTAATCTCTTTAATTCGGGTACGGTCGCTCCGGGCACTTCGATCGGCACTCTGACCGTCACCGGCAATTATACCCAAGATTCACGCGGCGCGCTGGCGATTGAAATCTCTCCAAACGGCGCCGATAAGCTGGCGGTGACTGGTTCGGCCAAGCTCGACGGTAACCTGGTCGTGCAGCCGGAGACCGGCAGCTACACCAGTGGCACGCGCTATGACATTTTGACCGCAGGCGGGGGGGTCAGCGGACAGTTCGGTGTCGTCGACGCCCAGAATAGCGAGCGGCTTGGAAATTTGACCGCCATCCCTCTCTATGACGACCCCAACCGGGTGGTACTGGCATTGTTGACCCCCGCCGAGGCTTCGCCCTATAGCGCTGCCCAACAGCAGAAGGTTGTGAGCGAGTCGACGGAGGCCAGCACCCGGGCAGCGGTGCGGGCGGCCACCAGGACGGTGCAGGCGCGGGTGGCCGGTATCTTCCGCTCGCAGCGGCTGGCGTCCGGCACCACCGGCAAGGGTGGTGCGGGCCAGGGACCGCGGGCCGAAATGGCGGCTCCCGGAGGATTGGCGCTCGCCAGCGGCGCTATGGAGGCCGAAAGCGGAATGGCGGCCGGTGGTTCAGGACGCGGGATGGCGGCATGGACTGACACCAGCTTTTCCCTGCTGCGCGATAGCGAGGGCATCGGCCGCTACAGCGGCTGGTTGAACGTGACCACGCTTGGCGCCGACACCCGGCTGGCTGATGATCGAATGGTGGCCGGCGTCGCCTTAGGCATGAACTATTCCGACTTGACGCTCGAGGCGGCCGATGGTGCCACATCGGCGGTGGCCGGCACGATTTCGCTCTACGCCGGTTACCAAGTCTCGGACCTGATCACGCTCGACGTGCAGGCCGGCTACGGCAGGGCCTACAATGACAGCCGCCAGCGCGTCTTTGGCCGGATGGTCGATGCCGACTATCCCTCCAGCCGTTACTTCGGCGACGCCAACCTGACCGTCCGCAAGTCGGTGGAAGTCAGCGCGGGGGCGGTCAAGTCGGTCGAATTTGCCGGCATCCTGGGCTACAGCCATGCCCTGGAGGACTTTGAAACCTACACCTCGAGCGATGGGGCTAAAGTTGCCCTGCAGAGTGTCCATCTTGGCACTGCAAAGCTCGCGGGCGAGGTCAGCGCTGTTATCGGCGAGAGCGTCGTTCCTTACGTGACCCTCGGGGTTGAGCGTGATCTTGTCAACAGCAACAAGGGTGACGCGGAGCGCACCGGCGGCTTTGGCGGGCTGGGAATTCAGGCGTCGCTTACCGACAGCATCGACCTCGGCGCCGTATTCAACACCAACTTCGGGCGTGGTGAGGAGAAGGAATACCAGGTGGGCGCCAACCTGCGCTACAGCTTCTGATCCCAGACCAAGCCGGGGGGGGGGGCTCGCCCCCCCCCCTTAGAGCCTGTCCCGAAAGTATATTCATGATTCCAATGGCATCCGGCGAGCCAGCCATCGAGATCAAGTCCCTTGCCCGTAGCAGCGCTACGGGCAAGGGACTTGATCCGATGGATGGCCGCCGGGGCCAAGGCGAAGCCGGTTGGAATCATGGATAGACTTTCGGGACAGGCTCTTAGCCACGACGCTGCGTGCCCAGACCATCTCGCTCCAACCCGGAAGCGTGATAGGGGGAAGGACATGAAGGAAGATCACAGGGATGATCAAGATAAGAAATCCGTTCCGCTCGGTCACCCTCGGGCTGGCCGCGGCGGTTCTGGCCGCGTGCAGTCCGACCAGTGCCGAGCGCCCGGTCCGCACCCTCGTCGAAGCGCCGACTGCCGCACCCGTTGGCCGGTCGGCAGGAACGCTCGAACTTTCGTCCCTTCCGGCGGCATCCGCCGCTACTGTCGGCGGGCAGGCGGACCTGCTGTTCGTCGACTCCAGTGCCTTCGACAGCGAGCTGACCGAACGCCTCGGCGGCCAGCCGGACACCACCGTGGTGCGCACTGCCGGCAACCAGGTCACAGTCAACAGCATCCCGCCGCGGCTGGAGCAGTGGCTGGCCGCGGTCAAGGCCACCGGCGGCAAGGTTGAACCCAAGCCGGTCAAAACCCGCTTCATCGGCTTGGCCGCCGGCGCCATCGGCGCGCTGGTCAGCCTGTTCGAGTTTTCCGGCCAAGCGACCGAGGCGATCAAGTCCAACCGGATGTACGATGCCGCCGGCCGCTACCATGCCCAGGTAGTTTACTCGCCGGCGGACGGTTCGATCAAGTCGGTCGAGTTCGTGCCACGGTCCTCTTGAGGCCTTGCAAGCTCTCCCCCGAACCCGCGAGCGATGCCGCCTGCCGCCGGACCTGCGTCCTGGCCTGGATGCAGAATCGCCAACAGCCGACGGCGCCCTGCGACTAATACCAATGTGCGTATTGTTTGATCCGTTGCTCTTATAGCCGGTTTCCAAAGGCCTATCGGCCTTTGGCTGGGAGTGTCGGGGGACGGCGTCCCCTGACGGCCGGCGCGAGCCGGCAACGCCGAGAGCCAATGAGTCAAACATTACGCTTGCTGGTATTACAGTCGCAATCCGGATGGTGAAGGAGGTGGCTACGCTATCCGGAATTAGGCAGCCCGACGTTTCGAACATGCTGCGCGGGCAGTTCCGGCAATTCTCCGTGGATCGGCGGCTCAAATTTTTGGTCGCGCTCGGTCAAGACGTCGAGATCGCGGTCAAGCAATACCAAGGTCCCCTAAGCCCGTGCGTTTCGCGTTGCTTGAGCACAAGGGCCGGGACCGCAACGGCTTTTGTGCGCGCGTCGCATCGACGAGGCCCTGAAAAACGGGGCAAAAATAAGTGCGTTAAGTAACGCGATACGTCAGTGGACTTTGTCCCCCGACACCCCCTACCAAAGGCCGGCGGGCCATTGGAAACCGTATAATACCAGCGAGCCTTAAGTTTGATCCATTGGAGCGCGGGCGTCTCGCCCGCATGCGGCCAGGATGGCCGCGCTCCGAAGACAGCAGCTTCGGGCAATGGATCAAACATTACGCTCGTTGGTATAATACCAATGAGCCTACTGTCTGATCCATTGCCCTTATAACCGGTTTCCAAAGGCCTATCGGCCTTTGGCCGGGGGTGTCGGGGGACGGCGCCCCTGACGGCCGGCGTGAGCCGGCAACGCCGCAGGCAATGGATCAGACATTACGCTTGCTGGTATAAGGGTATTCTTTCATGTCTGGCACAAGTGCGATCTACGATCGGACGTCCGGCCCCCCCAACGGGCTCCTGACGTCCGACCGCTCGCACCAGCCACCGACGGCAACACGTCACGACCAGGCAATCCCCCGATCCGCCATCGCCTGCGCGATGGGCGGCAGTTTGAACTGGGTGGCGGCCAAGTTGTAGTAGCGTCCCGGGAAGCCCATTTCCTTGATGTAGACCGGATCGATCAGCTCACTATGCTTTCCCTGCTCGAGCACCTTGCCCCCGCCGATGAAACAGATGCGATCGGCGCGCATGATGGTGGTCAGCCGGTGGGCGATCGAGATCGAGGTACGGCCGGGTAGCACTTTCTCCTCGAGTTGCTTGATGATCAGTTCCTCGGTCTGGTTGTCGAGCGCGCTGGTGGCTTCGTCGAAGATCATGATCTTGGGCCGCCGATAGAGGGCGCGGGCGATACAGACGCGCTGGCGCTGGCCGCCCGAGAGCTGCTGGCCCTTTTCGCCGATCGGGGTTTGGAAGCCGAGCGGCAGGTTGAGGATGAACTCCTCCGCTCCGGCCAGGCGGGCAACCTCTTGCACCGTCTGCATGTCGGGTTCGGGATCGCCGAAGGCAATGTTCTCGGCCACCGAGCCGGCGAACAGGAAGCTGTCCTGAAGCACGACGCCGATGTTGCGCCGCAACGACTGAAGGTCCATCTGGTTAATGTTGCGCCCGTCAATCAAGAGCTCGCCGCGCTGGGGCACGTTGAAGCCGAGCACCATCTTGGCGACCGTACTCTTGCCGCAGCCGGCGGCGCCGACAAAGGCGACCCGTTCGCCCGGCTGGAGTTCAAGGTTGAACTCCTCCATGATGTTCTTGGTGTCCTTGCCGGCGCGG
>Ga0172367_10007733_pt1 | contig 12211 bp, 23 predicted proteins | sample Lak10m_FD_114542 | JGI IMG/M metagenome (GOLD analysis project Ga0172367, IMG submission 114542) | Freshwater microbial communities from Kabuno Bay, South-Kivu, Congo - kab_022012_10m | ecosystem: Environmental > Aquatic > Freshwater > Lake | place: Democratic Republic of the Congo: South-Kivu...
ATACCAATTTTTTCAGTATCAGTTGAACCTCTGGTAAATGTTTTATCTACTGATATACCATCTGTTGTGTCAATTACCGTGACTTGTGGATGATACCTTTTGATTAACTGCTCGATTGCTTTCATCTCTGGGGATACTGTCATCACCTGAATATGGTCAATTTTTTCAGTTAAACTTTCACCACCATTGCTATAATGTTCAAATACTTGTTCTTTCGTCATATCCTCAGCTATCTGTATGAAACGTCTAAACAGTAATTTTTCATTTACTTCGAGTGACAGGTATAATATCTTCATTCTTCTTAGCTTAACACAAATGTTCTGTACCCAGGCGGTCTTTCCTAACCCAGTTTCTCCAATCACATATATTGCTTCACCTGGATATACCCGATAAGAACTGTTAATCTGATAAAATTCATTCAAATCAAAACTTGTTCTTGAGAAATCTGTCTTGATGAAATCTCTATATGTTTCTTCCATCGTCTTAGAATCCATTACCTCTGTAACGAGATTCTTTTGCTTGAAGTGGATACATTTAGGATCACAAAATTTGATTCTTATTTCATCATCACACCCTGGAGTGTATCCTTTGTCCCAAATATATTTGACTTGTTTTTCAAGTTCGTAATCTGGTAGAGAGCCTTCGTTCCAAGCTCTTGCTAATGCTAAAGCTGATTTGAATGAATCACCTCGCATACGCCAAGTTGCAACTAATCTGATTAGAATTTTGTGTCTATCTCCCTTTTGTGCAGCAGCTCCCTGGTCAAACATAGTTTGTGCACACGTTACTACCCTTGTGGCTTCGTCTCTCTCTTCTTCTTTCTTCCTTCTACTTTTCTTAACAACCTTCAGTTCACTGAAATTAGGGACAGAAGACATTGTATCACGTTCGACTTTTCTTGGACCGAACCTGCCAGCTACTTCAAATATCTGTTCAGGTGTCCAGCTAAAGAATTCTACTGCACTTAAAGGAGTTTTATATAATTTGGTCTTAGAATTGTAACTAAATGGTACTCTGATTAGTCCAGGTTTCATCAATGGCATAGAATCCATTTCTGGGAAATACTTCGTAAGAGTTGCTTTAACTTCATCTGGTAAATCTGGTGATGGATCAAATCTAAATATATCTGGAAAACTTATATGATATCCTCTGCCTGAAAAGAATATCTGGATTTCATTGCGGTCAAGTTTCCAATCTTCTTCTAACTTTTGGACAAATACTTGAGAACGATATAATACTCCTCTGCTTTTTTCTGCGATAATTTCTGGAGTATCACCATCTTTATCCCCTCTGTCAATATCAATTACAATATTATCCAGCCACATTTTACCGTCAAAACCTCTGACAGTCTTATACAATTCCATATGTTTTAGGATTGTATCATCATAGGTATAATAACTGCGGTAGAGTTCTTTCTCAGGTAGAAGGTGTTTCTTTAAGTCCACTAACGGGATTATTATTCCCCGTTTGTTGGCTGCTCCCTTCGCTATTTCGATGTACTTCATTTAGTCTCCTTACTACAAAATGTTTTTCTTTGCTGTTGTTAACTTCAACTTCAATAACTGAATATCCATACTTTGCAAGCTCACCTTTCTCTCGAAGGTCTCTCCATGCTCTGGAATATGTTCCAGGAGAATGTAATACACCATAAATATCATTGCCGAAATTTGGTACTACGGTTTCAAATATATGGTTTGCAATACGAGTACCTGGGTTTAACTCCAGGTATCTCAATATGATTTTCTTTACTGTCATTTTTTTGAGCCCTCTTCCATATACATAACAATACTTGCTATTATAGCGATAGCCCAAAACATTGAAGACATAAAAGTTAAAAGTCCTGGGTCTATCTTGAAAGGGACATTGTACCAAAGATGTATCAACAATACTGTCCCTAATACCCAAAAAATACATCCACTAATTATAACTATTGCTGTTTTCATAACTCAAATTCTTCATTGTCTTGAGTCTCTTCAACTGAATTAGCACCATATCCGAATGAAGTATCTCCAGACTGGTTACTTTCTCTCAATCGTTCAAGTTCATCAACAACATCTGGTTTGTAGTTCTTTAAGTATGGGGCTGATGATGCCCAGGCTTGCTGCATTTCTTCAATTGTTGCATCTGGTAAGAATACCTGATTGAAGTCTTTATATGCACCTTTGTTTGAATCTTTGTAATTGAACCCTGAGATGTATGATATACGATAGAATTGCTTGCCAACTAACATATTCAATAAACTTTGGGGGATGGAATAATCATCATTCAATGTATTCTCTAACACTTCTCTTCCAAGAAGTTTATCGAAGAAATCCTGTACTCCATTACCAAAAGCATTCCAGCCTTTTATCTTCCCAGTTACTCCATCAACTTTATAGTTGCCATAGAATGCTGTTGTCCATTCCTGTCCATCTTCACGTTGATATTTTATTTCCAGACATAGTTCAAGTGGTTTACCGCCTTTACCTGTTACTGGAGTTCCATCCTTTTTCAGTAATGGTTTTCTATCTGGATAGTGTGGATGTACTGAATAATCCGTTACACCTGTAATTGTACCTAAAGAAGCATAAACTCCCTTTGATATTTTAATACTGTTTGATTCACCTGCATTATCTAATTTTGGCATTTGATTTCCTTATAATTTAATTGTTGATTGTGCTTTATCTGATATTTCATTAAACTTAAATCTCACTGCTTCGCCTAAATCTATCCCTAATCTTTCCGCTAATAAATCTGCATAAATTATCATATCTGCTAACTCTTTCGCAGTCTCTACAAGCAAATATTTTTCATCAAGATTTTCTGGAGTACGTTTCCAAACTGTATTTGGGTTTTGTAATCTCCTTAATTTCTTCACAAAGTTACAGGCTTCCCCACATTCTCCTGCCATTGCAGTTGCCCAATCAGTAGGAGACCAATCTTCTACTGGATGGAAATATCCACCACATCTTGAAACGTTGGCTTTTCTAAGTTCGCTAAATGTTAAATCCATTACTCTCCTTTATAATATTCTTCTGATAATCTAATTACTTCTGCTAAATCGTTTGGCATTCTTGCTGGCAGCATTTCCATTGGAGCTTTAGATGATCTTGTAGGATCAGCACCAGTTACAAATTCATAGCTGATATTCCCTTTGTCATCATATCTTGGTACAGTAAATAAAGTTATTACAAATTCCTTTTCTATTGTACCCTTTAGCTTTTGTCCTTCTACTTTGCAATACTGCCACGTTACCCCAGTATCATTGCTTTCTGTTTGATTATGGGATATAAAAACTACGTAACAAGTTGCTGTTTTGCTTAGCCTCAATATCTCCATTACTTTATCATTGTAGAAATTAAATACATCAAAGCCAGTATATAGTTTCCTGGCTTTAACCATTATCATTTCGCACAATGCTGTAAATGATTCTATTACTAAAACCTTTACATCTTCTTTTTTGATACCATCTTTGAAATACTTTTCAAAAGCATCAAGTTCGGATATCATCGCTTGCCGCTTGAATTTGCTTGCTGTCTTGAATGGAAGTTGCTTCTGTTCTGTGTTCAGGATGATTGTTGTTGCTGGGTCCAAGTTCCTGAGACTTGTTGACTTCCCTGTCCCTGAAGCTCCTACTACCAGTATATTTGGTTTTTTCTCTATACTCACTTAAAAACTCCGAATTAGTTGAACAATATATTACTAACGTTTTATCTCTTAAAGAGCGAAGGTGAAGTATTCGTTCACCTTCATAAATAACTTCCCAATCACTACCAGCGTAAGTTACATTACGCATTTACTATACCACCATCCTCTATTATTATTGCGTCACTGCTGTCTGGTTCTACACGTTCAACCCAAATCTGACAATCCTTTTCTTTTGCATAGTCTCTAATTGTCTTCATTGAAATCTTGTCAAGCAGTGAACCATCTTTGATTAATATAATTTGCAGTTCTGGATTTAACGACTCTGCTATTGCTAAACCAATTTTAATTTGTTCTGCCTGTGAAGCTTGATTGATTGGCTGTCCATTAAATATAATACCATTCTCATCAACACTTAACCCTCCAATCGGAAATTCTGTACTATGAATTAGTTCCTGTATTGAAGTATCAATATCGTGTATTTGCTGGGTATAATCATTATATTCTGCTGATTTATCATCGTATTGGTTTGAAATATTTGCAATGTGCTGATTCTTACGGATTAACTTATTTGTTTCTTCCATAGTCATCAATTCACCACGTAATGCTGTTGTATCTTTTACTACGATATTATCAGCTTCGTTCTTTAACTGAGCCATTGTGTCCATCAATGCTGAATATGATTTCTTCAGATTAACAACTTGAGATTGAAGTAATTTAATTTCTTCTTCTTTACGCTGCATCTGTTGAGCAAGTACATCCAAATCTTTACGATAGTTTTCAACTTTACTCAACAGTTGGTTTCGCTGGATATTATCATTATTAATTTCATCAATATCTGCCAATAGTTTTGCTGACGAAAGTTCTTCATCTGGCAACCCATATGCTGGTTCACCAAGTTCATTCTTGAATACTTTCAATCTTTCGACTTCTCTGCCAACAACTTTACGAAGTTCATACAATCTTGCTTTTTCAGTTTCCAATGCTTTAGTATCAAGCCCTGTTATCTTACGAAGCAATTCTTCTTTCTCTTTGTCATCTTTTCTTGAGAACTCTACTGGGTCAAAACTAATCTTGTTTATTTTACTATCGAGATATGCCTGTGGTGATTTGCCAGTGTTTGCTGCAACCTTGAGATACGTGCCTTTGTCTGTGAAGGTTCTTGTCGCTGTAAAATCGTCTGTTTCCAACACAATCTTTGCGGTTGATTCACCTTCACGTATTGGCTTAATAGGAATTTCTTCCTTGCCACCAAGTACATATATGATAGAATCTAATACTGAACTTTTACCCTGAGCATTCTGCCCAGCAATTTCTACCACATCTGTCTTGGGAACTACATCTACTACTTTAATTCGCTTTACGTTTTCTACAAACAATCTGCGAATACGATACTTTAGTTTACTCAATTAGTCTCCATTATAATTTTAGCTAGTTCAATTGTTTTATTTGGTTTGCTTACTGCATCTTCTTTATCAGTAATGTTTTGCGTTACTGCATTATACACATTCCATTCTGAGCAACTGAAATCCGCACCAGAATGCGTATAGTAAGATGTTTTTGGATCAAGTAGTAGTTTAGCTGCACCTACTACTGGAGATGTCCCTAAGCGTGTCTGCGTGCCTTTTAGAAGCAACTTACCCATAAGGTCGTTTAATCCCTGTGGAGTCAGCATCTTTTGTGTAAGGTCTTTGTGAATTTTCTGATATTCTTCAATCTGCTTTTCTTTACGCTGAAAGAATACTTGAGCACGATTATAGATTTCATTTGAATTGCCTAATAAGTTCTGTTCAAATATATCCTCTGCATTGAAGATAGTCAAGTTTAAGCAAGCTCTTACTGACTGACCTGAATATACTTTCATAATCGGAGTGCCAGTATTTAATGCAAAGATAAAACCCATTACTGAATAGAACCCTGTCATCTGATCGCCAATTGTTGCTTCTACATTCACTCTTGGATATGCAATGTTTTGTTTACCTGATTCTTCAGCATTGATTACTGGTGAATCTACCTGCACTCTAATGTCTGTTGAATGTGGTCCGACAATATCAAGAAATGGTGTTAAATAGTTTTTTGGTGATTTGAATGATACTGCTGAGTTTTCTTTGACAAATATCTTGGAATTTATCAATTCTTCTAACTGTATTTTCATACTTTTCCTTTCTTTATTTTGTTTGTAAATTTATACTATGAAATTCAAAGAAGACAATAATTATTTATACTTGACTATTGAACCAATTGATTGGAAGACAAAAGGTAAAATAATCCTGGAAACAATTAAGTCTGTACCTGGAAGGATATACTATCCTGATACTCAATCCTGGAGAATACATAAAGCTCACAAATCAATGCTTGCTGAATTTCTTCCTCCATTTACTATCGCTGAAGAACTTGAAGGTGAAGAAGCTCTCAAGGATTTAATGGATCTCCTCTCTGACGACACCTCATACAGTCTTTAACCATATAATATCTTGGTATCTCTGGTGATTCTCGTTTAACAATCTTTATTATTTTATTACAATTTTCACATACCCATACTTGATTTGTTTCGTCCTGAGCCTGCTTAGAATGAAATTCACATAGATACCCTTCTGTTTTATTAACACAACCTTCTATTTCACAATCATACATAATACTCCATATTAATTGTAAGTTGAAGATAGAGTGAGCAGTCGTTTCTGCCTATGCTCTAACGGAACTTTTGATTTGATTAATTCTTTTAAGGTAACAATACGTTTTTTGCGTTGGTTTTCTAAATGCCAATCTATAATATCTTTAGCTTCCTGCAAACATACATCTTTACCATAGTATCCCCAGCAGCTTTCATTTAGCTGTTCGATATTATATCCATATACGTCACCTGATAGATACTGGTTCCAGGTTTCAATTAACCCTTCAGCAACTTTTCTTGCTTTTGCTTCTGTCCATGTACCACTGGTTCTTTTAATTAAAACACTACCTGTTGATGATACATCCCATCGGTCATTAAACGGATATCTACCTCGTCCCAGTGATAAATATACTCCAGAATGAATATAAGCATACAATGTAAAAACAAAGTATCCTTTGTATAATACCTTCTTGTAAGCATTCTCTTCAAAGTAATCAAAGATTTCTTTTGGGTTAAACCCTTTTTTTTCTACATAGAAATCACGATGATCATACACTATAAACCTATCATTATCCCATTCATTAGGTGATTCACAATCCTCATCTGGTATAATCTCTATTCCTATTCCACGATAGTTAATTTTCTCCATCTTCTTCTTTCGTTATTGGATTATTCCTAACATCTTCAGCAGTATAAGTATCTTCTGGATCAACTGCTTGCCCAAAATAAAAAGCATAAGTTTCATCTTTTTTAATAATCACTGTCTTGCCAGCAACTCCATCAATATGACTTCTGGTAATTATATGGATATCTTTATTTGAACCATTCTTTATAAATATCCAATCTGAAAACCACCACTTAAAATAATCTATATTGAGATTAATCTCTATTATATCATCTTTAACTTTGATATGGTCTTCAAAATCTGGTTCTTTTAATAATTCTTTGTAAGTATTAAAATTATCATAACTATGGTTATTAGCATTCCAATTATGTAACATTCTCTGGAAATTTTCTGGGGTTGTTTCATCCAGCATTAGAATAAAATTTTCTCCGTGACCATCTCGATACATATCTCCGTTAAACTCATCGTGGGAATACATATGTTCATCTGTTATCAAATAACCTGTTCCTCTTGTCATTTTATCTCCTAATTGTGCATGTCAATCATTACTGCATACCAGCCATTTAATTCTTCTGGAATGCTAAAATTATTTTCTTCTGTATTGAATACATTACATTCAAATGAAAAATCCTGATATTTTAATTCAGCATATCTTGCTGCATAGTAAGCCGACATAGTGTCAGGTTTGCCTATTTTTTTTTCTATCTCTTTTTGTTCCAACATCTTATTAAACATTTCTTCGGCTTTGTCATCGGTAATTGCCCAATCTTTTACTTTCTCAATTGCTTCAGATAGAGGAATTACATCATAATATCCACCATCTTTTGGCATACTAAAGCTAAACCCACTATCATAATAATATGGTTGTTTACCTTTTAACCCAAGATTCTCCCAGATTTCTTGTAACTTATCACGATTCTTTTCTAAACTTTTCATAGAAAACCCAAGGTCAGTTTCTTTCAATCCAAGTAGTTCTTTCATTTGTTTATTATATTCAGCAAGTTTATCCATTGGAGCTAGCTGGTTCATCCATCTTCCACCTATTTTCCACCAATCCCAAACCTTCCCATCTCCATATGGTTCCATAAAATCATTTATTCTTGAAATTGCATTTTCTCTATTTTCTGCTTCTACTAGCAATATTACAGCTTTGTGCATACTAAATACTCCTATTGACTTTTTTATAGACTTGTCTTATGTTTGATAAGACTTTAATTTAATTAAACGAGGTAACTCTATGAATACTCTGGATTTACTAAAAATAGAAAAAGAATTACTTTTGAAAGAACTCAAAGAAACTAAAGCTTCTACCAGAAAAGAAGAAATAATTGATAGAGTTCTTGAGATTGAAAAGGAACGTCTCCGTATCCTATGGGAGAATACTGATTCTTCTATTGTTTTAGCTTGATCTTTTTTTCTCCTTTCTTGACAAGTTTGTAGTTGTCAATCAGCTTCTTCAGTAAACCTATCTTCATTTCTGGATGGAATCCAGTTCGTATGATACTCTCAAAACAGTTGATGGTTCTGACTTCAGCATTCATAATGGTCTCCTAAATGAATTTAAGAGAAAGTGAGCTTCCATAATCTGTTGATATTATACCAGGTTGACAAAGTTGCTCACTCTTCCTTAAATTACTCATTGACAAAGGAGAAGGCATGGACTTAGATAAACCTTGTTATCCAATCGCTAATAATGCAGGTATAGCTTCCAATTATGAATGGACAATGAAGGGGAATTCTCAATATGGGCTTAGATTTAAAGAAAGGTTAATTATAGCATTGGCTAGTAATCCAGCGATAGTTTCTCCGTGGGACCAAAGAGAAGAAGACTGGTGTCTTAATAATGCAAACAAACTTATAGAACAATATAACGTAATCATTAAACAATTGGAGAAAGTATGATAGAAGAATTTATAAAAGAATATCGTCAACTTAGAAAAGAGTATGAAGATAAACATGGTGAACTTTGGATGTGCAATGCAATGGAAAACTTAGTTAATAGATACGAAACTGAACTTAATATACAATCACTCAAAGAACTTCAGAAACCATTTGACCCAGCAGTAAACGATTCAATCAAAGATATGGAAGAGGAAGAAAGAGCCTCCCTCCAGATAAGGAATAAAAAAATGGAATATAAACTAAAAAAAGATTTACCTTTTGCGAAAGTAGGCGATGGCAATAAATTAATTATGAGCGATAAAGATTGTTTTCTCACTGACAAAGATGGCTGGAATCATCCATTATGTTTTGGTCAGGAATTGTTTAAAGATGGAGTACAAAGACTTCTTAATGAAGGTTGGGTAGAAGAAGTTAAACCAAGAGAATGGTATGAGATTATTTATAAAGACCAACATTATAGGGTATCTGACCACCCTGCTTTTAACGACTTAGAAACTGCACAAGAAGAAGCCAAGCATTGTAGTAAAGATCTTGAGGTTATCAAAGTCCGTGAGGTAATAGAATGAAACTTAAATATAAATTACTGCGTAGATTCAAATGGTTAAGAAAAGTAAACTACTGGTATCTAATGACATTTCATAGAAAAAGAACCTTAAAAAACTTTAGACAGATATTAGAAGAAACGATAAAAGAAAATGATTAATATACACTTAGGTCAACTTGTAAGGGGTATGGCAGAGGATAGGAAACGTCCAGAACACATCAACATCCAAATTCCTTATCATATCTTCAGAGAGACGGTAGTAGGAGATCAAATCAGACGAGAAACATTTATAGGATGGATCAACAAAGAACTATTTCCAGCAGTGGGTCCAACAGGCAAAATAACAATAGAATTAATGAGGTAGTATGGAAGGATTAAAACCCTGCCCTTGCGGGAAAACTCCAACTAAACTATTGATTTCCCAATCAGAAACAACTAAGTATGCTTACATATATGGGAATTGTTGTACTGAGTGGATTATTGAATTTAGAACCAAATATTATAAACTGGACTCCCCAGAATGTATGGAATTAGCAATTGCAGAATGGAACAATGCTCCAAGATTTGACAAGATAGAATAAATTTACTAAGTTCGCATTGAAACTCTTCACATTTAAAATAAGACAACGAGTTTCCCTCAAAGATGAAAAGGTGATGTGAAGAGTTTCCTGAGTAATCCAAGAGGGATTTTTATTTTAAATACTGCAATGTGGGTATGATACTATCTCTATCATACCATTCGTACTCGAAAGAGAAGGAACTAAGCGGGAGTGAAAACTACTGGGATTTCAATATAGCAGCAGTGCAGTAAACTGGTAGAACTAACTCGTCACGACCACAACCACCAACGATGTAAAACAAATGGGTACAGTATTAAGGGTGTACAGTGTCTTAACTAGTATTATACCACCTAACAGAGAAAGGATATAATGAAAGCAAAGGAGATCAAACTCTTTAGCAATGTAGGAAACTATAAGGTTCTTGCAATAGGAGGGAATAAAGTCTTACTAGTCCACAATATCACAGGAGTAGCTAAATGGGTAGCGATAAACAGAATACAGCAAAAAATTTCTAAAAAAAATTTGTCTAAAATGTAAATAAAAGGATATAATGACAATCGGAGAAATAGCAAAAAATCCAGGGATAGTTAAAATATGTATCAATTGTAATGTATTCTGTAACTCAACAGATAGTGAGTGTTGGGCATGCTATTCAAGAGACATCTCTAACCCTAAATTTATAACCGATATTGATATAATTACCAAAGAAGTAAACGAAGATCTAAGAAGATATGGTCCAGATGAAGAATATTCACAAATATTTAACACTAACAAATGAATTCCCAAAAATTTTTGGTTAAAATGTAAATGACTAGTTTCCCCCCCTTTGCTCACTTTATCTACAACTACCCCCCCTATGTAAACTATTAGGCTGCATTACAGGAATAAAGCCACATTGGTAGTGATGTCGATACATTGGTAGTTCTATCTGCTCACTTAGTCTTAAACTCATTCTATTTGGTTGTGTGTTGTCAAATAGTCTTATACTTATGAACACTACGGATACTACACCTTTAGCAAGTGTTGTGACGTTTAAATAGGATAGATGCTATCCTGCTACACATTTCTTTCTACTACTGAAGACTTGCTGTATTTGTAAAGAATACAGATAATGCACTGAAACCAAGGGAACATCGGAACGATCTGATGGATACGGGTTGCAATCAGTAGTAGAAAGTGTTTTCTCGGTGTTTTAGTCGTCTTTCCTTTGATTTTAGCTTAAATTCGCATAGTGCTACATCACTAAATCAACATACTTTGGTATGATATGGTGATATAATAGTACAATATTGCGTTTTTAAGCTAAAATCACATACTACATTTGTATTTTACCGTGTTTTCTTTCCATTTTCAACACATTTGTAGTGCTATCTTGCTCACTTTTTCTGAAATTAAGGCTAACCACCTACCTAATAAGAACGGTTGCAAAAGATAAATAATGTTCGGTTACCGCACCGATAAATAAAAGCGGATTATCACCTTTCCCCTGAAATTAACTCATTTCTAACTAATATATGGAGTCTATTATGTCAGTATTCGCAACTAAATACTTTGTTTTAAGTCCAGAGAGACTTAGTGAATCTATTGCAAAAGCATTAGGTGTTCATCTAACAAGGGAGAACATTTGGCACTGTCTATTATATCAGACAGGTAAGTACAGAGGGTTAAAGTTTGGCATTAACTCAAGACAGCAAGCTCTTTTAGTTAATGATCTTATAGGACTTACAATTGAACAACAAAAAGTCCTCAAACAAGACCAAACCCTCATAAATTCTTGATAATCAACGGATTTGTCATTCTGTCAATTAGTGTGACAGTCCATATTTACCTATTTATCCCACATAATTGCACATCTAATCAGAGTAAGTGACTTAATTGTTGCTTACTCTGTCTTAAACTTTTATTTAGAAAGGATATGGTATGAAACCAATTACAATACCATCTCAATATCGTTGTAGTAAGTGCAAAAAAGATATTAGAGAAAGAGCCAAAATTCCTTGCGATTGTTCCAAAATTCATCCAGGATCGGCTAATAAATCGGGAAGGGGTATTTATATAACTATCAGAGACTACAATGGAAAACAAAGGTTTAGTGAAGAATAAGTGTCTATACAAGTGCTTTGATATTATATCACAGAAGTGGTATTATACTCACGCATTCTCGTTAGCTCAGGCTAATGTATTGCTTAGAAATCAAATGCTTGCTGTCAATGGCAGGTACAACTATACACAATTACAAAAGGTGATTAAATGATACAATTCATCAATTCAATACCAACTGAAGTAATCGCTTGTATGATACCACTGTTTGCAATTCTATGGGTTGCTTGGGTGATATTATA
>Ga0172367_10007734_pt1 | contig 12211 bp, 7 predicted proteins | sample Lak10m_FD_114542 | JGI IMG/M metagenome (GOLD analysis project Ga0172367, IMG submission 114542) | Freshwater microbial communities from Kabuno Bay, South-Kivu, Congo - kab_022012_10m | ecosystem: Environmental > Aquatic > Freshwater > Lake | place: Democratic Republic of the Congo: South-Kivu...
AAAAAAAAAAAAAAAAAAAAAAAAAAAAAAAAAAAAAAAAAAAAAAAAAAAAAAAAAAAAAAAAAAAAAAAAAAAAAAAAAAAAAAAAAATAAAAAAAGAAAGAGAAATAGAAAGAGAAATAGAAAGAAAAATAGAAGAATATATAGATTTATATAATAAAACATATGATAAAAAAGAAGAATTAAAAGAAGAATTAAAAGAAGAATTAAAAGAAGAATTAAAAGAAGAAGAAGAATTAGAAGAATTAAAAGAAGAAGAAGAATTAAAAGAAGAAGAAGAATTAGAAAAATTAGAAGAAGAATTAGATAATAATATTAAAAAAATAATAGGAGGATATAATATAAAGAAGAAATTAAAGAAAATTAGGAAATTAAAGAAATATTAGAGGATTTTAATTTCAGGTTTTTTAATTTCATAACATTTATTGCCTTTTTCTGCTAAATTGAAATTGAAACCAATATTATCTTCATTACATACTTCAAAATCTTCATCAATTTCTTCTTCATTAATATCATCTAAATCATATTTATCTTTCTTTTCATTTTTCTTAGTTGATTTTAATAATTCAATCATATATTCTTCATCTAAAATTATATCAAAATTACCTGAACCACAATTTGGAACTTTACCTAACATAATTTGAGGAGATATACCTGAAGTATTATCATATTCTGAAAAGATACTTGCATTAATTAACATATCAACACTTTCCTCAAATGAAGATTTACTTAATGCACTACTTGAAGTTCTATTAATTCCATGTCTATCAATAGACATTAAATTACCTTTATATGTCATAGTATCAATTAATAATGATAAATGTCTATAATTCATAGAACCTTCACCAGTAACATTAACTAATTCTTTATAAAGTGCATTTCTTGCTGCTTCAATACCAAGAACACTATAAATTTCTCTAATATCATTTGAAATAGTTCTAGTTGCATCAATATTAGGATTAGAAAGGATTTCCATTAAATTAGTACCATCAGTATCTAAAACCCATTCAACAACTTTATCAAATACACCTTTTTCTTCATTATATAATTCATATTTCTTTTTATCTAAAGATACTTTATTAATACCTTTATAACCTTTTAATAATACTTGATAAACGATGTTATGTTCCATTGCTTTAATTGCAGCAATTTCATCTTTATTTTCGATATCTTTACATGCATATTCAGTTAATCTAATTCTAAATATACATTCTTCAGCATTATCATCACTATAAATACAATCAATATATTTATTATAAACTTTATTAAGTTTTGTATAAATATCAATCATTCTAAGACCATATGAAATCATTTTTTCTTTATTAAATTTTAATCGTAATACCCAACAAGATTTACTAAAATTCTTATTAAAAGTTTCATATAATGGTTTAAATTTATTATAAATTTCAAGAATACCTTTATCTTTATCTAAATGATTATCTAATTGTCCTTTATCCCAATAAATTTCACTATATTCAAGAATATCAGCTAATTTAGTAATTTCAATACTATTTTTAATATTCATTGCAATTATTTTAGTTTTATCAATTCTATCATCATTATATTCAATACCATCATCTGCAAGAATTGGATTAATAACAGATGCAACATCAGCTTTCATATATATAATTAATGTAGGTGTTTTTGTTTTCTTAGTTGCACTTAAAATTTCTTTTAATCTTGGAACACCACTAGTTGCTTTAACAGCAGCAGCAGTACCTGAAACATGAAATGAATCTAAAGTCATTTGAGTACCCATTTCACCGATAGTTTGTGCAGCAATTACACCAACCATTTCACTAGGTTGTGCTAAAGCTTCATTAAAATAATCATAAATTTGAGTAATAAGCCAATCGAACATATCTTTAGTAAAATTATATTTAATAATTAATTTTTTTGGAGATAGGAAACATCTTAGAAGAATATGAAAGAATATCATACCTTGTTCTTGATCTTTAACATATAATTCATTAATAATAGTTTCAATTTTATTTAAAATATAATCAGGTGTTAAATCAGTTAAAGTTGCAGTAATTCCAATAGTATTTCTTCTTTTAATAGCAGTAGTAATTAAACGATTAAATGGAATAGGATAAGTAATTTTTGAATTTTTATGATATTTATTAACTTTAATAATTATAAACATTTTATCATCTAATAAATCCTTAAAATGTTCTAAACATCTATTATATGTATTTAATGTAATTTCTTTAAATGCATCTTCTGTTAAATATGTATTTAATTTATCTGCTTCTGTTAAATTATATTCCTCCTCCATCTTTAAATAATTCATTTCAATAGTTGGTAAAAATTGTTTCTCTATCTTTGTTCCATCCATTCCATCCTCCCCATATATAAATTGAATAATTGATCCTGAAGCATTTCTTACTGTATTATCATAATTTATCTTTGCATCCTCCATCGCCTTTACTAATCTACGCTGGATGTAGCCTGTATCACTTGTATTAGCACAGTGTACCCCGTATCTTGTGCTGAAGTTACCAATATTAGGAATTGAAACATCATATGCTTTAGGATATTTTGCATCAACTTCCTGTTTATTAATTTCATTAATTTGAATAATTTCATCAAGAATAGAATCATTAAAATATTTAAAATTTTTATGTTCTGTTATAATATTAAATGTTTCTAATTTTTCTTGTTTTTCTTTATTAATTAAAATAATATTTTCTTTAAAAATACTAGCCCATTGAGCTCGAATTGATAATATATAACTATCAGATTTACTTTGAAATCCTGTAGTATTAATTTTATCTTTACATTCATTTTTTGATATTTTTCCAAATATTCCCAATCTATTACATAATAATGAAATACCATAAATTAATTCTTTTGAAATAGAACCTGCTCTAATTGTTTTTGTATGATGATCAATATTACCATCACCTGAAAAATATCCATTAATAATACCTTTAATAAATTCAATAGGAGCATTATTAGCTATAATTGGAATAAATTTATTACCAGCACCATGACCTACAATATTATTAAGTAATTTTGCAATAATACAACATTGACCAACAATAGAAACTGTTCTAAATTGTCTATTTTCAATTCTATCTTCAATTCTATAATTAATACTATATTTTTCAAACCATTTTTTAACAAATGAAATAACACCACTTTCATTTTTAGTAATACAAATATCACCTTGTTTTTCACGAGAATTACCATCAGCTAAAAATAATCCAATAAATATACCATTATCTTCATTTAATTCAAATTTTTCAGGAATATGATATGTAAATTTAGTAATACCATAAGGATAAATATGACCTTTTTTAAAATTTGGAAGTCTATCTTTACCTTCATTTAAAGTTCTTCTTAAACTTCTTTGATTAGGATAAGGTAATGTAAAAGTATTATTATAATTATTTTCCCACCAATTATCAGGTAATTTTTTAGTAGTACATTTTGTAATTAATTCATTTGCAATATGTAAATCAGTTCCATAAATATATTCATTTTTAGGAAAATATTTATTCATATCAATATATGTTGATATAATTGGTGGTTCTGGTAAATTCATAGTAATAGGAATACAATCACCTAATTTTACAGAAGGTGTATCTTTATTTTCAAAATATTCACCATTCCATATAATAAGTGATTTAGATTTAGTAACTTTAATTTCTCTTCCAGATTTTGTAATAATTTCATATAAAATTTCACCAGAATCATGTCTACTAACATTTGTAACAGTACCCCATGTAATTTTACCATACTTATCACATGCAGGCATATATACTTGAATATCTAATCCTAACATTTCCATATTAGCATCTTCAGGACCAAATTGTTCAATTAATTTTTTATTATTTGGATCATCTAATTTTTCATTAATCCAATCACCAATATTTAATGTTTTACATTCACCATTTTCAATAATAATAATAGGAGTATCTCCAGTAACTGATTTTACAGCTGTATCAATTAAACCTTCTCTACCACCCATTGCATGAAAGAATACTTCTTGAGGAGATAATCCACTAATAAAACTATTTTCAACAAATCCTCTTGCTTCAGGACCATCATCATATTTAGTAAAATGAGGAAGAGTTCTATCAGTAAAACCATATGAAATTCTTTTACCATCAACATTTTGTTGACCTACACAAGCCATAATTTGTGCAATATTGGTAGGTTTACCTTTAGAACCAGAATTAACCATATTAAACATTCTATTAGTTCTTTCATCAATTTTAGCGAGACTAATTTTTGCAACTTCATTAGTGGTTTGATTTAAAATACTAATAATTTCTCTTTCAATAAATTGTTCATTATTAACAATACTATTATTTTCTAAAGTTCCTTTTCTCATATCTTCAAGTTTTTTATATGCACTTTGTTTCATTTCTCTAATTTTATTAATAAGTTCAGTATCAGTATTTTTATCAGAAACTAAATCACTAATACCAATACTAAAACCGGCAGTTAATAACCATCTACAAACTAATCTTTGAGTATTATCTAAAAATTTTTTAATTTCAATAGGTCCATAATCATGATAAATTACAGGAATAAGACCATTAGTAATATTATGAAATACAGCTTTATCTAAATTTCCAGAAATAAGAACACTATTATTAATAATAACTTTATCTCCATCTTTATTTTTATCTTCAATAAATAATGCAGGTGGAAGAATTTCAGAAAATAATTGTTTTCCTGTATATGTATATTCTTTACTTGGTTTTTGTAATTGTCCTTTAAAATAACTATTACACATTTGAAGATTTGCCATTTGTTTATCACCCACAATTGTATAATCTTTTGTTAATCTAAATGCACCAACTAATGTATCTTGTACTATTTCAATACTTGGTTTACCATCTTTAGCAGTTAAAATTAAATATGGAACTGCAGTTAAATCTTTTAATTCACTCATAGTTTGAATATTTTGAGGACAATGAAGATTCATTTCATCACCATCAAAATCTGCATTATATGGAGGTGTATCAAGAACATTTAATCTAAAAGTTTGATAAGGCATAATAATAACTTTATGACACATCATACTCATTTTATGAAGAGATGGTTGACGATTAAATAATACATAATCACCATTATTAAGATGTCTATGAACAACATCACCAAATTTAATTTCTTTTGAAATTTTAGTTAAATCAGCATATTTAAGATTAATTGTAATCATATCTTTGGCTTTTTTAACATATTTTGCACCAGGCCATTTATCAGGACCATTTAAAATTAATTTTCTAATTTCTTCTATATTATATTCATTTACTACTTCCTGAAATGTAATATTTAATGCTACTCTTATTGGTACTCCTAATTCATCAATACTAATATAAGGATCAGGTGTAATAACTGAACGTGCAGATTGATCTACACGTTTACCATTAAGATTACCTCTAATTCTTCCATCTTTTTTTCTCATTCTATCACAAATAGATTTTAGTTTTCTTCCATTTCTTTGTTGAGATGGTGCTAATCCTGGAATTTGATTATCTATAAATGTAAATACATGATATTGAAGAACCATAGTAATTAATTTAATTGTATCTTCACTAGCTCCTTTATTAATTTTATCATTAATATTATTATTTGTTTTAACTATATCACTTAATTTATGTGTTAAATCATCTTCTCTTCTTTGTCCATTTTCTTCTATAATACTTGGACGAACTGCAGGTGGAGGTACTGATAATACTGTACATATCATCCATTCAGGTCTATTCCATTTTGGATTAAATCCCATAACTTCCATATCTTCTTCAGTTATTCTTTTAAAAATTCTTAATACATCTTCTGCAGTCATTTCTAATTGTGTTGATGTTTCTTTTGATTTATCTTTCCATTCTGCGACAATTTTCATTGCAGCTTCTTTATTATATCTATCAGGTTGTTTAGAACCACAACCAATAAATTTATCATCACCACAAGATTTAATTTTAGTTGTAGTATTACATAATTTAAAATATGCTTCCCATCTCTTTTGATTATTTTTAATATTCATAATTTTATTCATATCATTCTTTAAATCTTCATGTTGAGTATGTGGAGAAATAAGAATTCTTGAACATCTAAAACATACACATTTAAGAATTTTTTTAGTAATATCAAAGAACATTGGATTATATAATGGTTTTGCTAATGAAATATGTCCTGGATGTCCAGGACAAAATATATTAGTTTGTTCACATGTTGCACAAATTTTACCATGTTCTAATAATCCCATTCTTGCATCAAATAAACCACCAATAACAGGTTCATTTCCAGTATAAGTATCTGTTTTAGTAATTTGAACAACTGAACGTTTAATAATTTCTTCAGGAGATAGTACACTAAATTGAATGCCTTTTACTTCCTGAATTTCAACTTTTTGGTCGTTATAAGATAATTCTGCATATATTGACATATCTATTTATTATATACTTAATTTTATATATAAAAATCATTTTTTTTATTTAATAATAAGAACAAAAAAATAAAAAATTATACTTCTTTTTGAATTCTAAATAAGTATTCATTTATAAGATTATCATATTCAATATCAATTTTTAAAATTAAATTTCTTTTTTCTAATTTAATTTTAAAATATTCATTATTAATATCAATTATTTCAATTTTTTCATTAGAATTATTATTAAAATAATCAATTAATGATTCTGATAAATATTCATAATGAATTTTATTTAAATTCTTATTTTGAAATATTATAATACTATAACCAATATCTAAATATGTTAATAACATATCTTCAATAGATTGATATATATAATAACTTTGTTCTTCATAAAAATAATTCATAATTATTAAATAAAATTAAAAAAATTTAAAATCATTTTTTTAATTTATTAATATTTTTTTTTATACAATTTAATGTATATGCTTTATAATACAATTTTTTCCAATATAAATATTCAACTGTTACTGGTTTTTTCTTATTTTTCTTTATTTTTTTAAATTTCATAAATAAATAAATAATAAATATTATTATAAATAATATAAAAATATTCATATATTATTCTATTATTATTTATTATAATTAATCATCTATATCTGAATTTAAAACAGAAGATATTTCATCAGAAGAATTATCTGATGAAATACTAGAATTTTCAGAATTAAAAGGATCTAATCCAATATCAAAATTATCATTTATTTTTGAAATAACTTGAGGATTTATTTCTTCTTTTATTGAATAATTATTATCTAAATTATTTCCTCCTTTAGTTTTAAAATTAAAATATGAACTAATATCTAAATTTGATGAATATAATAAATATGATGCAATTGTAATTACTATATATATAATTATAAATATTAGAATATTATTTATAGAAAAGAATGAATAAGATTCATGTGGATATTTTGAATATTCATTTTCCTCTGAAATTTTTCTATATTCAATTATTTGAATAATTCCAAATATTATAATTGTTATTATTAATGATATTAAATAATATTCCATTTTTATTATTCTAATTTATATCTTTAATAATAACAATTATAAACATACGCATATATAAGATATAAATTATATTATTATTTTAGTAATAATGAAACTTGAAATTAAAAAATTTGATCCTTCTATTATTAAATCTGATAGTGTTATTTGTATGGTAGGAAAAAGACAAAGTGGTAAATCATATTTATTAAGAGATATATTAACATATCATAAATCAATACCTGCAGGAATAGTAATATCACCAACAGAACAAGGTAATCATTTTTTTCAAAATTTTATTCCAAATTTTTTAATATATGATGAATATACACCAGAAATAATTAAAAAATTTTTAGATAGACAAATTAAAATAACAAAACAGAGAAATGATCAAATTAAAAAATATGGAACATCTGATATAAATCCTAAAGCTTTTATTATTATGGATGATTGTCTTTTTAATGCTGCATGGCAAAATGATAAAAATATTAGATGTATATTTATGAATGGAAGACATTATAATATATTTTTTATATTAACTATGCAATATTGTTTGGGTTTATCACCAATATTAAGAGCTAATATTGATTATGTTTTTATTTTTAAAAATAATATGATTAAAGAAAGAGAAAAATTATATAATCATTATGTTGGTATGTTTAATGATTTTCATACTTATTGCAAAGTAATGGATCATTGTACAACTGATTATTCATGTTTAGTTGTTGATAATAAAGTACAATCAAATAAAATAGAAGATCAGGTTAAATGGTATAAAGCAAAAGAAGTATGTGATTTTAGAATGTGTTCACCTGAATTATGGAATTTATGTGCATTAGAAAATGAAAAGAGAGAAAATAGATTATTTTATGATGACGAAGAAGATAATGAAGAACCATATGATCCATCAGTATTTGTTAAAAATAAAAATAAGGTTAAAGTAAATATTAAAAAGAAAAATTAATTTATATATAGATATAATAAATGATTTATGATACTGTTATTATTGGTTCAGGTGTTGCTGGTTTAGCTTTTGCAAATTATTCATTAGAAGCAAATTCAAAAGAAAAAATAATAATAATAGAAAAGGATAAAACAATAGGAGGTTGTCATAAAGTAAATAGAAAGATATATAAGGATGAATATTATTTTTGTGAACATGGTCCAAGAATATATTTAAATAATTATGTAAATTTCATGAAAATATTAAAAAAGATGAATTTAAATTTTTATGATATATTTTCAAAATCATATTCATTATTAGAAGTTTCAAATAAACTTTTATTTGAAGGTGACATTTTTTCCATATCTGAACTCTTATTTATTATTAGAGATTTCTTTTTTGTCATTTTTATTAATAATCATGGTCTTAATATTTCAATGAATACTTATATGAATAATAATAACTTCTCTATTCAAACTAAAAATAAAATTGATTTAATGTGTAGAAGTTTTGATGGTGGTGGTAGTGATAGAATTTCCTTAAATCAATTTATAAATATAACAATACAGACATTATTATATTCTGGATATATACCAAAAATTCCTAATGATGAAGGATTATTTAGATATTGGAAGAAATATTTAGAATTAAATAAGGTAAATTTTATAATTGGAAATGGTGTTAAAGAAATAAATGAGGATTTAAAGGATAATAAGAAAATAGAAAAGATAATATTAGAGAATGGAGAGGAAATAAGAGGAAATAAATTTATATTTGCAATACCACCAGAAAATTTAAAAGAATTAATGATAAAATCTAAATTAAAAGATTCATTTGGAAATTTTGAAAAATTAATAGATTATACTGATAAAACTAAATATGAAGAATATATCTCTATTACATTTCATTGGGATAGTCCTTTAAAAAATTTAATATATGATATTGATAAATTTAATATTGAAACTGAATGGGGATTAATAACTGCAAATTTAAGTACTCATATGAAATTTAAAGAAAGTAAATCAAAAACTGTAATAAGTTGTTCAATTATATATACAGATAAAAAATCATCAATTATAAATAAATCTGCAAATGAATGTGATAAAGAAGAAGAATTAATAAAAGAAACAATAAGACAATTAAGAATAATTTATAAGAATATTGAAGAACCAACATTATATTTTATAAATAATTATTATGATATAAAGGAAAAGAAATGGAAATCAAATGAAAAATCATATATAAAAATACCAAATTATGAATATATTTCTTTTGAAAGTCCTAAATATAAAAATATATATACATTAGGTACTCATAATGGAAAACATAAAAATTCATTTACATCAGTAGAATCTGCAATTAGTAATTCTATTAAATTAGTTAATATTATATATAATAAAAAATATAGAATTAATAGATGTTTTGATTTAAGAGATTTAATTATCGTTATTTTAAGTATAATTATATTATTATTAATAATAAGATATTATTATTATGGATGATATTAATAAAGAAAAAATGATTAATGTTATGCTTAATGAAGATGATTCACCTAAAATAAATCCATTAAATGATGAAAAAAATTTTAAACATATAACTATAATTAATGATAATATTAGTGATAATGGAAGTGTTAAAAGAACTACAAGTGCTGAATTAGTTAATATTAATATTATTAATGATAATCATATTAATAATGATATCATTAATGATAATGATATTAATAATATTAATAATAATAATGATAATAATGATGATGATAATAATAATAAAAAAGATAATTCATCAAAATCTTTAAATAAGAGAATGGATGATTTATTAGAGATAATTAAAATAAATAAAAATAAAATAATTAATAATCTTTATGTAATTTCATCTAAATATGATGTACTATATTATAGATATAATAGTATAACATTAGCTATATTAATATTATCAACAATAATAACATTTGTTGAAGCAATAAGATTAACATTAGTTAATTATGATACTACTTATGCAGATTCTAAAATATCAACAGTAATTGCAACAGAAACAATATCATTAATAATAAATATATTATCATTATCATTAAGTACAATATTAACAGTATTAAGTTCAATAGCTAAATTTAAAAATTATAAGGAAAATATGGATAAATTAAAGAATATACATGATATATTATTTAATTATAAGAATATGTATGATAAACAAAAAGAATTAATTAAATTTTTTAGAACATCTAATGAAATGACAGAAGATATATATAAAGAAATACATCAAAAAGTGGAAGATTATAATAAAGAAATAAAATCAATAAGTATATTTGAAAATATAAGAAATAGTGATATAATTAGATTTAATAAGATAAAAGCGGATCAAGATGTAAAATTAAAGAAGATATTAGAAGATAGAGAAGTTAAATTATTAAGAATAAATATTTTAAGTAAAAATAAAAAAGAGAATATAGGAAATGAAAAACCTAATTGTTTAACAAATATAATTCCTTTATAATTATTTTTTTATTCAAATCTAATTTTATATTTAATTTGAATAAGCTAATCCACCCATTCCTGAAAGAATACGAAGAACATTATAATTAACTGTATATATATAAATATCACCCTTGGTTTTTGATGATACTGATAATATAGCTGTATCAATTCGTGACATATTTAAAGTTCCTGATGGTTGATGTTCTTCAGGTTTAATTGCAAATGAATAAACATTAATACCACGATGGAAGACATCAGGTGAATTTTCATGATGTTGATAAGGTTGAACTAATGAGAAATAATTACCATCACGTTCTGCAAATCTATCATTTCCATTTAATTGAATTTTAGCTTTTGTAATAGGATTTTCACCTAAATAAACATTATTATCACTATTACGAGTACTGAAATTATTCCAATAAAGATTACCTGCAGCTCCACTAGCTTGTTCAGGTTTAACAAACCAAATTAATTCTTTACAAGGATGATTAAAATTCATACGAATACTTTTCATAGTATTTACATTATCAGATATTGAATCACTTCCTGTAAATTGAAGTTGTTCTATTAAATATTCATGTGATTGTTGAGCAAATTTACGACGTTCATCTGTATCTAAAAAGATATAATCAACCCATAATGAAGTATCATTTAAAGCTATATTTGTAAGTGCATTTGTAGTTCCTGCTAATGCACTATTTAATACACCAGTAGTTATAATAGTACCATCAGTTTTAGGAAGTTTAAAAGCTTTATCACAATAATTTCCACTCTTATCAACAATATTAGCTGCACTTTCAAATTCAATACTTACTTTAACTTCATGATATTGAAGAGCAATAAGAGGGAGTGCAAGACCAACATTACGACAAAACCAGAATTCAAGAGGAACATTAATTACATAAGATTGTTGTGCACCAAGATAAATAGAATGATTATATTTATCACCACCAACCATTAAATAATATCCATCACGTTTACCACCAGGTAATGAAAGTTCATTCCAAATATATAACCATTCTGCGTAATGTTTATCTATACGTTGACCACCAATTTCAAGTTCAATAGTTTTTAATAATTTAAGACCAAAATAAGGAACAAGAGCAAAACCATTATTTTCAACTGATCCTGAAGCTTGTGCAGAATTATTACTAATTCTAGAGCGTAAATAAACTCGATTTATTAAATCACCATTACGAGTAATTTGACAAGTTACACGATTTCCAAAATTTGCACTTCCATTAAAAGTTTGTTCTATTGCTTCTATAGCAAAATTAGTATGACGACGATAAACTGATTTAAAAAAAGTAATTTGAGGATTACCAGTTAAATAAACATCTTGAGCACCATAAGCAACAA
>Ga0172367_10007735_pt1 | contig 12209 bp, 17 predicted proteins | sample Lak10m_FD_114542 | JGI IMG/M metagenome (GOLD analysis project Ga0172367, IMG submission 114542) | Freshwater microbial communities from Kabuno Bay, South-Kivu, Congo - kab_022012_10m | ecosystem: Environmental > Aquatic > Freshwater > Lake | place: Democratic Republic of the Congo: South-Kivu...
ATCAGCATAAAATTTTTTGAAATTCCGCAAAGAATTTTCTTGACAGCGCCCTGGTCAGCCCTGGGGCCGGCTACCAAAGGACAGCCCCCCGGGTTCCGTCGTAGGTCGCCGGGGGGCTGCCGTCTGGAGGCTTGGATTAGGCGCGGATCGTTAGCCTACCGGGTAGGCTTCCGCATTGTTCGGCCAGTCGCGCCATCGGTTCATCCAGTAGGACGATTCGGTGCGACGGGAACGGGCTATCGCCCTTCGGAGCGTACAGAATCCGCAGAGAATCGCCGTCAATCCCGCAATGGTACGCTTGCAGTAGGAAGATATGCTCCCATGACTGTACGGTAGCCTCGATGCCGCGAGGCTTGTGGCCGCAACGCGTGAGTGGATTGCGACCGGGCGCGACGATGGTGCTGTAGAATCGGGACAATTGGTGCCTTTCGTTGAAGGGAAGGGTAGGGGGCCGGGCACGGTGCCCGGCCCCCCGTTCGCGTTCATCCTACCGACGCGCTGATAAGGCTGTCGATCCGAATCTTACGCATCCCTTCGCCCTTCCCGCCCGCCCCGTTGAGGATGACGAACAGGTAGTACACGCCGTTCCCGTTCGCGTTCATCCAAGCCTTCGTGACCGGGCGCGAATCGAACTGGCCAGCCTTCCGATCCTTCCCGGATCCGGCAGACTCCCCGACGCGCCGCCACACAACCGTACCCGCCTGCGCCGCCGTGATTCCGGCGCAAACTTGGGCGAGCGTGTCGCGGGTATCCGTGCCACCGACAAACTTCAGATTCGCCATAGTAGCCTCTCCAAACTTCGGCTTCCGTTCGCATGGACCACGCGCCCGCTGGCCCCGGACACGCCACGCGGCGCGGGTAGGGGCGGGGGCGCGCCATGCGGCGGGCCGATGCGTGAACTATAGCCGGAACGCGGGCCGATGCAAGTAGAATCGGCCCGGATTCGACACTTTGTTATTATCGGCCACCGGCGACGGCGAAGATTTATTGCAATTCTAGGAAAATTTTACTTGACATGAGCCGGTCCAGACAGTAGAATGGGTCCCCTGTTAGGGATTTGTTAGGGGCGGCTTGCCAATCCCCTCTAAAATTTTTCAAAAATTCCTCTAAAAACATGGGTCCCCTTTCAGGAACCCCAACCCCCTCTTAAGTAAATCGACGGGTCCCCTCTGGGTCCCTTCTATGGGTCCCCTTCTGTATACCCCCACCCCCTATCTAAGAAAATGGGTCCCCTTTGGGTCCCTTTTATGGGTCCCCTTTATGGTGTTCCTATATTCTACATATTTTTATGTTCTCGTTCAAACAATTTTTAATTGAATCATTTGAAAACAAGCCAGAATATGAAATAAAAGGCAAATCCGACATAGTTGATGACGGTTTATACCATTATGCATTTAATGCAAGAAAAGGTGTTGGTGAAGTTTGGATAACACATCCAAAAAGAAAAAAGACTATAGATGTATCATTTACAATAGATGGTGAACATGATGCACGGGAAAAATCTTCATTGGAAGATACTATGCATATTTTGAAGAGTGTTGCCGCCGCAGTAAGACATCACGGAACAAAAAGAAAATTTGATAAAATTACCTATAGCACTTCACCACGGAAAGCTAGGATTTTTGATAAAATGGTAAAAAAATTGGGAAAATCTCCAGCACCAAGAAAACCAAACATGCTACTTTGACGGGTCCCCTTTCTGGTATCCTAGGGTTTACATAAAAAAATGGGTCCCCTTAGGGACCCATTCTGCTTAAATCAAAGTTTTGGTAATTTTATTTCTTCTTTTTTGCTTTTCTGTAACCCAAGAAGTTTAGTATTGAAAGTTTTGCTAAATTTCCAAGGACATCCTGTACTCTTTCATTTGCTTTTCCTACCCCATACCTAGGATTCTCTCCTCTGGATTCTCTCCACCACATTTCTGCGTCAGATCCGCTTGCGTAGTCTTTGCCTCTTGCTGCAGCTCCGTATTCTGCTGCAGCTTCATTTTCTGCTTCCGATCTTAATGCGTCTCTGTGTTCTTGCTTCTTGGGCAAACGTCTTTTTTGAGCGGATACTGCTCTGTCTACTGTTCCGGGATATTTTTTTCCCAATCTTGTTGCCTTGGACATCGTAGCTTCGCCTAGTTGCTTTGCTTTCTGTGATGCTTCTACTTCATCAGCGGTGGCAGTTGTGTCTGGATCTGGGCCGTCGTGGCGGTCTGCAGTCATGTCTCTGGTTCCCGCCATCATCTCTGCTGCCATTTCAGACGGAGTTCGGTATGGTCTTTGTGTTTTTGTGACTCTGGTTCCTGCCATCATTTCTTTTGTCATCTCCGATGGTGTGGGGTATGGTTCATATTTATTTCGGTTTGCCTGATCTCTTATGGTGAAAATAATTTCATCAGTTTCATACTGATCTAATTCCCCGGAATTATTTTTTTCTAATTCACCTTGAAGCGCATCTATGTTTTCTCCGCGCTTCTTTCTGGATGTATATTTTTTTTCTCCGATTTTTGCAATGATATCTTCATCGTTTAGCGCCCAGTTTGGATGGTATGCGCCCCTTGCAGCCTGTCTTGCAATTTCTTTTCTTTGTTTATCAGGATCATTTGATCTCATTGCGCGTTTAAATCCGGCCTCATTCAACAAATTTTCCAATACATTAATTTGCTCTTGGAGTTGTTCCGATAGATTTTTATAGTATTTTGTTAGGTAGTCCATGTTTTTATCCGTGTTTGTAAATGAATTTTTTATGTGCTCCCCCGAATAAGGGAATTTTTTTCTCTGTTCTGGTTTCTATTTCGTATCGTCTTGCGGCATCTTGTAGTGCCTTGTTTGCTATTATTGGCTGTCTATCCATTATTTTATCGGCCCAAGCTGCTGCGTATGCTTGTTTTTCAACACTATGCGCCTTGGTTTCCACGTCTGACATGATTTTAATCTGCTTGTCGGTGAGGTGTGAGTACTTGGTGGTCGGAGTTTTTCCTCCAGCCATGTCAATTAGATCAAATATGTTGCTGCTGAGTAGGCTTTCCTCATCGCTGACTTTCAGCGGAGCGTCTTCTTGTGGGTCCCCTGTCGGATTTGCCCTTCTTTCCTCGTTTTCGGCTTCTCTTTCGACTTGTTTTCTGGCCATTCTTGCTGATTGGCGGTTTGCTTCTTTCTGTAGGGCTTCTCTTGTGCCTCTTCTCTTGGCTTTTTTTATTCCCTCACTTAAAAATTGCTTAAAACTTTGCATTTGAGTTCTTTAGACGTATTTCATCCATTGGTCGCCGTACATTCTCTTCGCATTTGCTTCCCTTGAAGCCGCAAGACTAGCCGCTTCTTGTGCGTCTTTCTCTCTTCTTGCCTTTTGGGCGTCATCGATGTTGCGAATTGCCGCATAAGTTCCGGGAGAGACCGTCTTTTGTCCTGCTGCGAACTGTGCCTTTCCTTCTTTTTCGGCTTCGTTGGAGATTGCCTGAAGCTCTCTTGCATTGAATGAAGAAGGAAGCGATTGGGTTCTGGCTCGGTCCACGTAAGTTCTGGCTGCTGCAGAGCCTCCCATGGGATTTTCTTTTCTTTGCTGAATCGTTCTGGATATTAAATTTTGGGCTTCGACTGATTGAGGATTTAATCCTGCAGCGGTTTTTTCGCGACGGGTAGTTCCCGACATCAGTCCCTGTGATCTATTGTATTGGGCCTGCTGCATTCCTCTGAGAGTGCTAGTGGAAAGTCCCGGGGCAATTCTTTGTTGCTTTTCTTGGCCGAGTGCATAGAACGAATCAAGTTCTGTTTCAGGAGTTGCAATGCCGCTTCCTGCTCTTGCTCTGCTTTGGCTTGAAAATTCTACATTGGCCGAAAGATTCGGCATTCCCGGAATATTGTATCTTCCCATCTCCTTTTGACGGACTGCATCGAAGGCGGCTTGGCTCTGAGATTGCAATTTTTGATTTTCTTCTCTGGCCTTGGCTCTTGCGTCGAGATCCGCCATCAGTCTGGTCATGTCAGACGAAAGCTGCTCGCACAAATTTTTGTAATATCTTGTCATGTAATCCATGAGAATATTTATTAATAAAACAGGGTCTCTCAGGAGGCCCTGTTTGTAAATTTTTGTTTTAAAATTTTAATCTTCTTCTTCTGCGTCTTTCATTTCTTCTTGTTTTATCTTTTTCTTTCTGTCTTTTGCCTTTATCTTATCAACATTCTTTTCTTCATGTGATTTATTGGATTTGCTCTTTCCTTCAAGGATTGCAATTTCTTCCTTGATGGCATCAATTTTTTCTTGAAGTTGTTCTGATAAATTTTTGTAATATCTTGTTAGGTAGTTCATGGAATTATTTATTCTATAAATATTTCAACATGAATTACTTGCTAGAATATTATAAAAATATCTGTGAAGAACTTCAACTCCAAATTGAAGAAATTCAAGCCATTCTTGAAGCACATCCTAAGAACAGAGGAGAGCGTAGAATAGCTTCAAAAAAAGCAAAAAACCGCCCAAATTCACAATTTGTTGGTGATGGTGGCAAGCGACGAGCAGCCGAAAAAATTGAAGGCAAGCCGCCAGCCAAAAAAGAACGCATGTCAAAAGATGAAATGCAGATGCAGGAAAGCGTCAACGCATTGTCCCGTCTCAACAAAAAATTAAAGTAAAATTTTTCGTATTCTTTCAGCAATCCGTGCCGTGACATTCACTGTCACGGCATTTCCTACTTGCCTGTATCTTTGAGTGTCTGACTGGCCTTCTGTCCAGTTGTCAGGAAATCCCTGAAGTCTTTCGCATTCGAGGGGAGTGAGTCTCCGGACTACCTCTGGATACGCCAAAAAAATCTGTGTCCTGTGACTTTGATCTCCGGGTTTGCATGCTGTTACGGTGGTGGCCAATTCAGTCGGAACCACGCTAAGTACGTTTCTCTTGGAGTGCTCGCCAATCGCATAGGCATGAACCAGCGGATGATTTATTTCGGAAAACCCGCTTCCTCCCATGGAAGCACGAAGAGTTCCTACCGTTCCATCGTTGACTATTCCTTCCCTGTTGTTCTGCCAACGATAGACGATCAAGTTGTAGTGTTCGTCTCCGGCGGGACCTCCGGTCCCTTTTGACCATTTGCAACTACACGTTCCAGAGATTCCATCAGGGGTGCAGGTAATTGCTTTCCCCGCTTTTCTGCCCGACGAAGTATTCCCTGCGCCGCCTTGATCGAGATCGAGTATTTCTGCGGCGGATTCTCCTCCAAGATCCGCGACAATGTAGACTCTTCTGCGTCTTTGGGGGACTCCGAAGAACTGACTGTCCAGTACTCGCCACGCAACGGATTTAGCACCCCACTTTTCGACCATTTCATTGAGGATGATTCCGAAATCTTGCCCTGAATTGCTTGACAGCAATCCGACGACATTTTCTGCCACAATGAATCTGGGATTTGTTGCCCGAATATATCTGTCGAACTCATGGAACAATGAACTCCTTTGGCCAGCCAATCCCATTCTTTTTCCGGCAATTGACAGGTCTTGGCAGGGGAATCCTCCCGTGATCACATCAACCTTGGAAAGAGAACTTACATCGACTTGGCGAATGTCTCCGTATATCGGAGTGCTTGAAAAATGTTTTGAAAGAACCTTTTGGCAGTAGATGTCCTTTTCCACGCACCAAGAAACATCAAAGCCTTGGGAATGAAATCCCAATTCAAATCCTCCGATGCCTGAGAAGAGACTCCCTACTTTCATGTTGATATTATAGCAAAAAAAATTTAAAAAAGCTAGTGGAAAAAATTACGGTAATAAAATTTGATAATTTGGTGGTGTTGATATTTTTCTCTTAACCCAAGCGCCTCTGCCATTCATCTGATCAAAAAAGTTAATGGTTATCGTTTCCGGAATCCGAAAAATTGTCAGCAGATTCTCCGACCATATCCAATAAATCTTCCAAAGATTGAGCAACTACTCCCAAATTATTCATCCATTCATTTGTAGATTTATTAAAAAAGAAAGTACCGTATGGAGTAGATTGCATTTCCCAGTCTGCTGGATTATAACCGTTTGCCTCCATCAATTCTTTATGTCTAAAATTAAATATTTTTTTTATAGAAGAAGTATATAAATTTTTTCTAGATTCATTTAACTGTGTCTGTTTTTTTTCTGCCAAAGACTCCAAATATTGATTTAGTAATATTTCTTTTCTTTTTTTATGTATATCCAAAAATGTTATTTCTCGCGAAATATATTTTCCCATGAATCTGTCAAGAAATCCTCTATTTACGTGTTCGTTCATCTTTATATTTATCCAGATTCTATATGAATAAAAATTAAAAGTTTTTTGCAAATTTTGCAAAATTTTGTATAAATATTATTAGAATGAGCGCGAGGGCTCTAATCCTCTCTCTTCTCCTAGCGACAAGCACGGCTTGCAACAGCATATCCTGCCCACCAGAATCCAAGCAGCAGGAAGAACAACAAGTACTTGAAGAACCGGAAGCAATAGGACCTTCGTTTCTTTTGGATCCCAAAAAATACGATTCAATAGAAATACATGAAGAAGATCGATATGGCTGCGTCGGAGCATTGATGAATTCAAACGGGGACGTGTCTTGTTCGGCTGTTCTTATACATCCTAAAGCAATATTGACATCTCAACATTGTTTTTTGGGAAATTCTTCCAATTTAATTTTTATGACTCAAAAAGGAAAAGTACATTTGATAAAGGATGTATTTTTTCCAAACAAGATAAATCCGGGTTTGCCGTTCAACGATCTGGCTCTGTGCATTCTTGAAGCAGAGTGCGAAGAGACGCCAGCGAAGCTGGTACAAGGTCCTTTTGAATTGCGACCCGGAGAGGAACTAACCACGGTAGGGTGGAGCCTTGGAATAAAAAAGGTAAGCCAACCCGGAGTGGTAAAATATTACGGAAGCCTCATTGAAGAAGGTGGTCAAGTAATGAGAATGCTTGCCACAAAGGGTTCCGTATTCTACGGAGATTCCGGTGGAGCAATCTTCGAAGACGGGGGATTGCTCGCCGGAATCATTTGTTTTTTCGGAATGGACGCAGAAACCGGAGTAATAATCGACAATGGTGCCATAAGAATCGATTATTTTAAAAAATGGATAGATGAAACTTTAAAGGAAAATTGCTTGGAGTAAACAATGAATAAATATTTTAAATGCAAAAATTTACTGAGTATCTTCTTAAAGAATATCTTGATGTCTATGGTGGGAACATCGGAGGCATCGGTGGTGCCAGTGAAGATATGCACAAAAAATACAAAAAAATATTGATGGATCAGGCAAGGGAAAAAACACATCCTTATGCCAAAAAAGAAGTTGAAAATTTAATTCAAATTTTTCAACAATATCAAAAATGATCCCTTTAAAGTATCTTTAAATATATCTTTTAAATATTTTTTTAAATAACTTTAAAGTAATTTTAAAGAAATTATAATATCTCTACGGCGACTTGTCAAGAGAAAAATCTAAATATTTCTAACATGGATAATCGCCACAATAGAAAATTATTTGAAAACGCCCTACAAGAAGTTCAGAAAAAATCCGAACCAAAGCAATTAAATGAAGTTATTGGAACTTTGATTGGTTTGGGAATTTTGGGCGGAGCTGCATATAAAGTTGCAAAAGATTGGAAAGCAGAAAAAAAAGCAAGAGAAGAAGAATCTCAAACTAAAGCTTTAGAAAGAAGAGCTCTCTTATCAAAAATTGAGGAACCAGAAAGAAACAGAGCTTTTACTGCACAGCAAAATCAATTGACCAGAGACTTCGAAGCAGCTAAACTTACGGCACAACAACAATACGGAACTTCGGAAAGAGAAGCTGGACAAGTGTTTAAATCTGGCGAATCTGCAGCTGAGAGAGAAGCAGACGCAGCTAAACTTACGGCACAACAACAATTCGGAACTTCGGAAAGAAAAGCTGGAGAAAAATTTAAACGCGGAGAGTCAACGAAAGACAGACAATTTAAACGCGCAGAGGGAAATAAAGCTCGCCGCGAAAGAGCTTCAGCGAGAAAATCAGAGGAGAAAAAAGCCGCAGCAAAAGCCGCAGCAGATGCAGCAGCAGAAAGAACAAAAAGACAGCAAGCTGCAATAACAGCAGGAACAAAAAGAATTTCTGCCAGTGCATCGGCTGAACTGGCTAGTGCCAAAGCTGCTGAAATTAGAGCAGGGATAAATGATCCTGCAAATAAAGATGAAAGTTTGTCTTTGATTAGTGCACAGTTAGCATCACAGGGAAAAACTTTTTCTGAAATAATGAGAAGGTTGGATACTCTAACAGTTGGTTCTCCATCTGCTGCAACTCCATCGCCAGCACCAGCTCCTGCGGCTACTGCACCATCTAGACGCAAAGCAACTAAAAAGCCTAGTGCGTCTCCAGCGCCAGCACCAGCTCCTGCGCCAGCACCAGCGCCAGCACCAGCTCCTCCGCGATCCACTAAAAAAAAAATAAGTGACGAGCCAACTGCAGAAGAATTGGCTAGAATAGAAAGAGAAAAAGCTGCAATAAGAGCAGAAAATTCCAGAAGAAAAACAGGATCTAAACCAAAAAATACACCCGTTGGTTTTGATCCAGATGCAGATGAAGATAATTATTAATCGCTATAAATAATTTTGTGAGCATAAAAGAAACTTCTTCTTTAAAAACAACCATTTTTCATATTTCAGAAATAGAAATTAATTCTATCAAAGAAATGTCAAGTAAAATAAAAAACTTGAGAAGAATGCCATTTCACCAAGTGTTTTTGTTTTTTCCATATTTTCTATACAATGAATTGTTTAAAATGCTTGAGCAAAACGGAGTATCAGTTGTTTCCGTGAGGGAAGATACTAACAAAATTATAGCCATGCGAGTTTCCTGATGGCAAGTGATTATGAAATAATAGAAAATTCCAGCGACGATGATTATTCGCCGCAAGAAACATATATACAACGTCTAAAGGATCCTATTGCTAGTATAAATGCCCAAAGAACTGCAATACAAATGCAGAAAGATTTTGGCTTCGATGAAACTACTTTTGGATACGGTTCTTATGACAAAGAAGTTGAACCATACGGGAGCAGACAACAGAGAGAAGACAATCTCAATAAAGCAATAGAAGAAGACACGATGTATTCTTCGTATTTTTACAAAAGATATGGAAACTTGGAAGTATATTTTAATTTGGATGAAATGTATTATCCAAAGGCATACAATCCTTTAACTGATAAAATCGTATCCGTAAAAATTGCAAAAGAAGATAAACTTTACATTGCAGATCACATCAATCCGAATCAAATAATAGAAGAACTTTTGGATGGAATCGTCTCTTTCATGGTCATAAAGGTAAATGGGCAAGTAGCACAGATAATGGGAACTTTAAGGGAAGATTTGGTGAACGGGGAATCTCATGTAAGAGAAGCAGCATTTTCTTTGTTGCCGGATGGCAGAGTTTTGCTTTGGAATACGGTAAAGCAAAAATGGAGTTCTTTTTATCCGGACAATCTTTTAGAAATGGTTAGAGACGATACCACGGATTTTGAATAAATATTTTTGATGGAAAATCAAAAAGATCCAAAAGTAGAAAAACATCTTAATACAATATTGCTCAGAGAAGCAAAGCTCATAGTTAAAAATTATGAAGCATATCTTTTGGACAAGATAACGTCCAAGCAATTGGCAGAAAAAATGTTGAGCTTATCTCACATAATTGAAAGAATAGAAGACTTTCATAGTTGATTTAATTTTTGTTTTGTGATACAATATTGACATGATCGTTGATTCTGAACCTAAACTAGATTATTCCGACGCTTTGATTGTACCGACTCGTTCTGAAGTAAAATCCAGAAAAGAGGTATCTCTTAAAGTAAATGGAAAATTTAAATGCGGAGCAGAGTGGAGTGGTGTGCCAATCATGGCATCAAACATGTCTACCATCGGCACGCATCAAATGGCATTGGTTTTGTCTGAATATGAAGTAGTAACTTGCCTTCGTAAGGGGGGAAGTTATTATTCCAGTTTCGTTGCGAGTTATCCAGAAAAAGAAAAGTATGTATCTTTGACATTGGGTATGGACGCAGAAAGCAAGTTGTTTGTTGATTCTGCTAGTATTAACGATCCTACTTTTGTATGTGTAGATGTTGCAAATGGTTACATGACCGAATTTTATAATTTTACAAGAAAGATCAGAGAAAAATGGCCAAAATCGATTTTGATTGCAGGGAATGTCGTGACCCCAGAGGGGGTCGAGGAATTGTCAAAGGTTGGAGTCGATCTCGTAAAGGTGGGGATCGGATCGGGGTCGATGTGTCTGACCCGGCGAGTGGCAGGCGTGGGCTATCCACAGCTATCCGCGGTATTAGAATGTGCACAAACAGCCGAAGCATTAGGTATTGGGATCGTTGCTGATGGCGGAATAATCTACCCCGGAGATTTTGCAAAGTCATATGTGGCAGGCGCAGCCTTTGTAATGGCTGGAGGAATGTTTGCAGGCCACGATGAATGTGGTGGTGAAATAAGACATGGTGAGCATGGAGAGCTCCGAATGTTGCACTACGGCATGAGCAGCAAAACTGCAAATGAAAAGTACAATGGTGGGCTTTCCGATTATAGAGCATCGGAAGGAAGAACAGTTGAAGTACCCTATCGCGGATCTGTACGAAATACGATTCAGGATGTTTTTGGTGGTTTGCGCTCGGCTTGCTCTTATGTTGGCGCTTTTAACTTGCCTGAACTGTATTTGAATGGTAAACTGATTAAAGTCAATCGCACTATTAACAACGTTTTTGAAAGTCACGAAATATGAACATTTTTGTTTTGGACCCGTTGCCCGAATTTTCTGCACAGATGATGTGTGACAAGCACGTTGTCAAGATGATTCTTGAGTCTTGCCAATTGCTTTCAACCGCTCATCACGTTCTTGATGGTGATGTTATAGAAGTTAATACTGGTAAACGCAGATACAAGACTAGCATTTGCACGACCAAAGATATTTGCAAAGCGACAATGATCAACCACCCGTGCACCATTTGGACAAGAGAAACTAGATCAAATTATATGTGGCTATGGAAGCATGCAAAGGCACTATGCGCCGAATATACCAAGCGTTATGGTAAAATACACGTAATGGAACAAATGCTTATGGGTGGGTTGTATAACCCTCCCAAAAATATTGCAAAAGGAAAATTGACTCCTTTTGCTCAAGCAATGCCCGACCAATACAAAGATTCCAACGCCGTAGTTGCATATCGTAGATATTACATCAATGAAAAGACTCGTTTTGCCAAATGGAAAGCTGGCGATGAGCCAATTTGGTTTAGAAACAAAATTTGTGACGTAATAGAAGAAACAATTCCTTTTTAACGAGAAGGAATTTTTAATTTTTGACCAGGATAAATTTTGTTTAAATCTTTTATTGCATTTGCAGCAGCAATCGCATCTATTGCTTTTTGATCACCACCAGCAATCTTAGAAAGTGTATCTCCAGATTTTACCACATACGTTGTTTCTTGTGTAGGAGAAGTTCTTGATTTTGGTATTGGTGTTATTCCACCCAAAACAGTTCCCATTGCTTCCAATGGTTTTCTTACAACATCAGCTGCAATTTCTAAAGTATCTGTTAATGTATTTTTAGTTGGTTCTATTGTTTGTACTGGCTCGTTTGATTTTGATCCCTGATATGTACCAGACCAAATACTGCCCTCATTTGCTCTTCTTTTTACAAGTCCCGGTAAAACTTCTTTTTGACCCGTTTTTATATTTTTACCTTTGTTGTATAATTTTAAAGCATCTGGAACTTTGTTCCAGTTTGCTTGATCAGACAAAGCATTTGTAATTGTTTCAAATCCCTTGGCATTATAAAAATTTTCTCCAGCATTGTATGAAAAACTAATCAAAGCTGCTTTTTGGTTTTCAGACATTTTATCCCAGTTGGGTATTTTTTTTGATAAATTTGGAATAACTTTATTGTCGATATGATAATGCAATTCTTTCATCCCATATTTCAAAGGAATGATATCTCCCTCACCCACTTCCATGCCAGTTGAATACCGTGTAATTCCTGGTCCAACAGTCCATATACCACCTGTATCTTGATAAGCATTTTCTCTGTATCCTTCAACATCAGGCAAAGTTATAAATTCAGTAGCAATTTCTTTTGCAGTTTTTAATTTTTTTGGTGTTAATTCCTGCTCTATGAGAAATTGTTTAAATCTAATCATTTACTTGCTTTTCTAATTTTTAGAACTATATTGGTGGTTCAACAAAGGA
>Ga0172367_10007737_pt1 | contig 12209 bp, 8 predicted proteins | sample Lak10m_FD_114542 | JGI IMG/M metagenome (GOLD analysis project Ga0172367, IMG submission 114542) | Freshwater microbial communities from Kabuno Bay, South-Kivu, Congo - kab_022012_10m | ecosystem: Environmental > Aquatic > Freshwater > Lake | place: Democratic Republic of the Congo: South-Kivu...
TATTTGAATCGGGGTTTGCCTTTATTGGATTTGATTGAAGAAGGCAATCTTGGTTTGATTCGAGCCGTCGAAAAATTTGATCCGGATAGAGGTTTCCGCTTTTCCACCTACGCTACCTGGTGGATACGCCAAACCATAGAGCGGGCTATCATGAATCAAACCCGTACTATTCGTTTGCCTATCCATGTTGTCAAAGAAATGAATGTTTATCTGAAAGCCCAGCGCAGTTTGGCGCAGCAGATGGATCATGAGCCGACAGCGGACGATATTGCCAGACATTTAGATAAGCCTGTCAAAACGGTTAATAAAATGCTCAAACTCAATGAGCGCGTGACTTCTGTTGATGTGTCTTATGGCAAGGATTTCGACAAGCCTTTGTTGGAAACTATTTCAGAAGAGGAAAGCCGCTCACCTGCCGAGATTTTGCAAGAAAACCTGATACAAAACAATGTGGCACACTGGGTTTATCAGTTAGCCGACAAGCAGCGCGAGGTAATTTGTCGCCGCTATGGCTTGTGTGGATTTGAAACCGCCACACTGGAGCAGGTGGCGGTCGAATTGGGGGTTACCCGTGAAAGAGTCAGGCAAATTCAGATGGATGGCTTAAAAAGGCTCAAAGAAATTTTGGAAGACACTGGTTTTTCATTTGAATCCATTTTTAATTAATTCGTTAAATCAAGTTTAAGGCTCAACTTACGAACAAGTGTTGTACCTATTCGAGTGTTGGATTACCTGTGTAGGATCTTCCCAAGTTTGTAAAATTGAATGAGCAGCTATTCGATGAGCCATAGGCGGAGGCCGAAGCGTCAAATTTAAAGCCCAATGACTCAGAAATGTTGATCTTGGTGCCTTTGTTATTTATCGAACCAGAAACTTTTAGTTTTGTTACCTTAAAAGCCTGCATGGAACCATTGACTCCGTCTTTAGAAAAATCATAATTGGATGGAACCTGCGCTAGACCAAACCCAAAAGCTGCGACAGGTGAATCATACCAATTGTCGAATTCTAAAGACAGCTTGCCTTTGTTTTGGGTCCAGGTCCCAGTAACTGTGGCTTTTCCAAAATACACATCATTCCATGTGAATGTACCTTCATTTAATACATCAGGATCTTCTGATGGATTGAACTGAATTTTAGAAGTCAGCTTTTTTTGTTTTGCAATGGGTAATGATTGGTTAACAGATCTTGACCCAACCTTGCATTTTACTTTGACAGTTCCGCCAAAATTTCCTTTTAAATCCCACGATGTGCCACCGACAGAGGGTGCGGCCTGAGCTGTTCCAGATAAGGCAACGCTAAGACCAAGTACGACTGGCAGGTATATTGTGTTTCTAATCATCTATCTAGACTCCATCAACAGAATTCGCAAAATTGATTTAATTTAAGTATGAAAAACTGACAGAATGGACTTTGCTAACAGGGGGTGTGGCATTTCAAATCCTTGTTACTGCGCCATCGTCAAGCCTATTTCACCATATTCGTTGCTTCAGCATATTGTATAAATGGGCAATTAATGGCCTTGATAGTAAAAAAATCAACTATGCTTGTAAGAAAATGCTTTCGTTCTGTAATGTGAATGATTGATTTGTTAATTTGGGACCACAGCAATGTGGATTTGGAAGTAAGGCTTTGGCCCAATAGACAAAGAATGTGACTAAGGTACACTTGACAGATTTACTCCTGCTTCAAAAAAATTCTACATAAGTCATGATTGCGAACAGCAATGAATTGGAACGATTGATTTTAGTGGCAGACGATGAATTATCGTCATTCAAAGGTATTTCTCGCTTGAGTGAATCGCTTGGTTCGGATATTGATCACGTAAGCAGTCTATTCGCGCTTATGCAGTGGATTGATGAGAATCAATTTCGTTTTAAAAATTCTAAAAAAGCTTTTTGTTTGGTATTTGATCCAAAAGTGGTTGAAATCACTGTGGATGGGGCTATCAATGAGTTTTTACTTAGGTTCCCCAGAATTTGCATTAGCCGTTCAAGTGATGTCGCTACCACCTTACGCTCAATTAGGGCTGGAGCCTTTGAATTTATTGAAAAACCTTTTAGTCTTGTGAAAATGCATGACATTCTTGAGCGGGCGTTTTCATTGCACGAGTTTGGCGTTGCTATAAAGGAGCAGTTTCATAGTTTGACCAAACGTGAAATAGAAACCTGTGAATTAGTTGTACTAGGTCATTCCAATAAAGAAATATCAGAAAAGATGGCTATATCGATAAAAACCGTCAAAGCACATCGGGCCAATTTAATGCGTAAAACGCATGCAAAATCTGTGACGGATTTACTTCGGTTACACGATCGTTTTAGTTCAATCAAACGTTCTGAAACACTACATCCCAATGGTTTATTGGTGCATGGGGGATTAGAGTTTAAGCCCGGAACCATGAATAGCATTTAATGAGTTTTATCCCCCAAGCCCTCATTAATTCAACTGTTCTTTTTGGTGAAATATACGTGAACTATCTATCCATTCTTCAGTTAGAAAATGCTGTTTTGAGGCGATTGAGTGACTGATTTTACAATTTTTCCTACAGTTGGCTCTATCGCACAAAAAGTCGTTTTGCGCGCCACATTAGATATGACGATACGTGCAGTTTCCGATTTGCTGGATCAGCAAAACGTCAGTAGTGTCTTACTGGAAAAAAATAATGAGCATTATGTGTTTTCGGTTGAGGACTTGATTGAGCATTTACAAAGCGGCAAGAGCTATCTGGCGACTTTGGCCGAAGTCAAAATTAACAAAATTTCCTGCATCCTGGAGTCCGAGCATATTCTTGCCGCCATGGAGGTCATAGAACAAAGTGGTCAGCGTTATTTGGGGGTCTTGGATTCGAACGATTTTTTGATAGGTATCCTGACTTATACCGATATACTTTCTGCGGTTGACCCGACCATACTGGTCCAAAAAAAAACCATAGGTGAGCTGGTTACGCGCACCGAACCCATCACATTTACGGCTGACTGGATACTAGAAGATGTCTTGAGCCATCTACGGAAACTGGAAGACTCGATCATCATTGTTGAGTCAGGTGTGCCGATTGGTATCATCACGACCAAAGATATTTTTAAGATTATCTCCAAAGGGCAAACTACCGATAAGCCATTGTCCGTATACATGGCTAGCCCGGTTATCACCACCTGCATCAGTTCAACCATTCATGAAGCGTTGGCTCAGCTTAAGCAATATCGCATTAAACGAGCCATTGTGGTCAATCAGGCAAATCAATTGGTTGGGTTGGTTACTCAAAGCGAATTGGTGGGATTTGCATATGGAACATGGATTGAACTGGTTAAACACCACGCCGGAGAACTCAAAGAGCTCGTGGGCAATTTAGAGGCCAAGGCTGCAGGGTTCGAGCAAATGTCTAATAAAGATCCGCTGACAGGTTTGGGCAATCGCTTAAAATTAGATAACAGATTAAAGGCCGAAATGGAGCGGGTTCATCGTTATCGTGCCCCATCTTTTTCGATGATATTAATCAATATTGATAAGTATGAACACATCAATGCTCAATTTGGGCGATTGCAAGTCAATCAAATTCTGAATAATATCAGTTTGAAGTTGATTGAACTGGCTGCCTGTAACGATGATGTTGCGCGTACTGATGACAATACATGGGCAGTACTATTACCGTATACCCCTGTGACTACAGCTGCAGAAATAGCCGGTAAATTGTCTTCAGCCATAGAAAAGTTACCCTTGAAAGATTTTAAAATTAATTTGAGCCTAGGGGTTGGCCAATACTCTCCTGAAGAAAGTGCAGCTGCGTTTTATGATCGAGTTTGCAAAGCACTTGTTTGTGCCAAGAATCAAGATCGAAACCAGGTAGTCATTGATTTTGCCCGTTTCACCATTCAAGAAACCTGCTAACTGATTATGAAACGCATAGACACGTTATTAATTTGGGTTACGCTCAGTTTAAATGCTGGCTGTTGGATTTATGGCAGACTTTTTAGTCAGGTATCGGATATTTTTTATTTGCTATCAACTGTCATATTAACCGGTGCGTTATTTTATGCCTTTAAAGGCAGATCAGGTTGGAAAGCCAGTCAACAGGCTAGAATGACTGAGCTTGAGGCGGTCATGAGTGAGTACCAATATCTCTCAGATCAAGCTATGCACTATGCAGAAAGCCAGTTCTCCATACTGGAAAGAGACATGGAGGCTGCGCGTCATACCATTCAGGTTTCCGTCAACAAACTTTCCGGCAGTCTAACCGGTCTGGAAAAGCAATCCACGGATCAGCGCCTTGTGCTCAAGGCGTTGATAGACGAAATGCTCTTGATGACGGGTGCAAACACCTCTATGGATCAAGAGCGTGCAGGCCTGCAAAAATTCTTTGACCAGACGCATTTACTGATTAATGAATTTGTTGGCAAAATGGAAGAGCTTAGAAATTCCAGCACCAGCATTGCGGTCAGTTTTGAACAGATGCAGAGCAAATTTTTAAGAATTGAAGACTCTCTGGACGGTGTGACCAAGCTGACTCGGCAAACTGATACCCTGGCATTGAATGCAGCAATCGAAGCTGCCAGAGCCGGTACAGCAGGTCGTGGATTCGGTGTGGTTGCAGATGAAGTCAGAAAGCTGGCATCCCAAACGCGGCAATTTAGTGATGAAATCAGGTTTACGCTGGATGACATTATGACTTCGTTAAAGGAAGTCGGTTTACATGTGACTCAAGCAACACAAACTGATTTGAGCTTGGCAGAACATTCGCGTGAAAACCGGGCTAACTTGGGTCAGGAGCTTATTCAGTTGACGGCTAAAGCCAATAATCATTCTCAACATATTTCTGATGTGACTGATCAAATTCAACGTCTGGCACAAGAAGGTGTCGTGGCCATGCAATTTGAAGATATCGTCACGCAAATGATGAACAGAATAGCTCTGGATACTCAGAACGTCGGTCAGTACCTGCATATGTTTTTACAACTACATCAGGACCGTGACCAAAGCGATGGATTAAGCCGGTTTAAACAACGTGTTGATCGCTTGAAAGCGTTATTGGCCAGCACTAAACATATCACTTCAGCCAAAGCTGCAGGTGATGCAACTGCCCATTCAGACATTGAGCTGTTCTGACAATTTGCCGCCATTTCTATTCAGTTGAAATTTCTTAATCAGCTCTCTGCCTGCTGTTAATTCAGGGGAGTAAAGATAGGTTGAATGCAATGAAGCCCAAAGTCTGGGTTATGATTGGGTTTCACTGCACTCTTTTGTCCCTCAGCTGAGCATAATCTTTGCTTAAGCCCTAATTTAGGGCGAGCTACAAAGTCATTGAAATCTAGCAAGTACTTGCCTGCTCCTAAATCCAGTCTGAATCCGAGTCACTATCTGTAAAAAAACTTTCGCTATCATCATCGCTGGCTAAATGAAAAGGGCTGTTCTCATTATTCCCAGGGTGGTTGGTCATTTGTTCATGATCATTTTGATCAGCTGTCGCATGACGATCGAATTCAGGCGAGGTATGATGATGACCTAGTAAATTTCCAATGCCTTGAAATAGAAAGGAACCTGCTACAACTCCTGCGGCTGTGGTAGCCATATTGCCTAGAAAGCTGGAACCCAATCCCTGGTTTGGGGCTTGTGGCATGGGTCTGCTGTAATCCTGGGGATTTAAATTAGCGTTGTTATTAGGCACTTTATACGACGAAGCGCCAGGCACGTTTGCTGCATTTCTTTGATGAGCAGCCTGCGTCCACGGATCATTATTCAAAAACTGATTTGCTTGTGACTGAGTTTCTTTTTGTTTGAGCTGATTTTGTAAATCGGAGATTTGAGACTGTGCTGTCTGCAATGCCTGATTTTGTAATAAACATCTTTGCACTAATAAATATCCGGCATCCGGTTGTTTGGCCAGAGCGTCAAATATTAAAGTTTCAGCTGCGGGGTCTTTTTCAGTCAGCCTTATAGTGGTTAGTTGAGACAGAAATTGCTGGAGTTGTTCTTGTTCAGTGTTGGTCATGATCTAGAAACTTAAGATTTTGAATTCAGTTAGAGAGTGTAGATAGGGTTTTAAAAAGTCGTATTATGATTTCAAGCAATGATTTATAGTTTTTCTCCCAAGGATGCTTGGGCCAAAAAATAAGTTACAGTGATTCTAAATTTATTTTAATCGCCTTTTTAATTTATTGATCAGACACGACAAGAAAAGGTTAACATTGACTAAACAGACTGAAAAGTAGTCTTTGAAATTATGCCATGACACGCTCGATTACTAAGCGTTAGAATTCGATGGCATGGTCTAAAAATTAAGATTTTGGAATCCACTATATTTGTCCAAAATCTCTATTCGTAGGTTTTAAAGCGTCAGGATTATCTCTATTGCAAATGCTAAATGGATTTGAAACCGCAGAAATTGCCGATATTTGGAGCGAATCTTTAGCTAATGATCTACGGCGTTTTTTAACTGCGAGGCTGAAATGTGCCGAAACGGCAGCTGATCTGACTCATGAAACCTATTTACGCTTAAACCAGCGCCATCAGGATAGTCCACCCGACAATGCAAGAGCATTGGCATTTCACATTGCCGTTCAGCTAGCTATAGATTATCAAAGAAAGGTTGTGGTGCGTAACCGGTATCTCGTTGATGATGAGGGTGAAAACGCCATTGAAAATATATCAACGGGTCAAGCGAATCCGGAGCAAATTCTTGCAGCGAGTCAACGCATGCAGGTTTTAAGAGCTGCATTGGATGAATTGCCCGCTGAGTGTCGTACGGTTTTTCTGCTACACGGCGTCGAAGGCTTGAAGTATTCGGAAATTGCTGAAAGATTAGGCATTTCAGTTTCCATGGTTGGAAAACATTTGTCGCGGGCCATGGCTTTTTGTGCACAACGATTGGGTGAATGATTCGAATTATTCAACGGCTGCTGTGCGTTTTTTGGCAGTTCGTACGGCTTACTAATTGATATCAGTGAATTTGGAGTTTTTTACATGCCTGTTTGCGAAGATGAACCTACGATGCCCGAGTTGCAGAAGCAGGCCTTCGATTGGTTAGTTCAACTACGTGCTGAACAGCTCACTGAAAGCGAAATCCATGCTTTTGCGGATTGGATAAGTCTTGATCCTAGGCATTCGGAAGCGTTTGCCGCAGCCGAAGATTTATTGAGTGACATGATTGTTGCTGCAGGTGGAACCCTGCGTCATTTCGCGTCTTCAACCGAAATGAATGGTTTTACTAAAATTTCGGAAATTCAGTTGAAATCAGCACAAGGTATAAGATCAAAAAAATCGCGTTTACGCTGGTTGGCAATACCAATAGCCATGGCAGCCAGTTGGCTGTTTGCCGTGATTTTAGTTATGCCTCCTCAATCGCATAGTCTGGCTTCATTTTTGAGTGATTACCACACCGGGACCGGTGAGTTTTTGGAAATCACCTTAAGTGATGGTAGTAGCCTGTTACTGAATACCAATAGCGCTGTTTCGGTGAATTTTAGTAACGATGATCGGCAAATTAAGCTGCATCATGGACAGGTGAGATTTACGGTTGCAAAAGATCGGCAACGTCCCTTCGAAGTCAATTCAGGGGATTTGACTTTGCGGGCTTTAGGGACTGTTTTTGAGGTCTCCAGCATAAAACCTAATGAAAGTACTGTAATCGTTCAAGAACACGCAGTGTCAGCTAGGATTGGTTCTGAAGAAAATTCAGAGCCTCCAATCAAAGTGGAGGAGGGGCAAAGACTGAGGTATCAAAAGGGTTTGGCACTGCAAGAACCTGAAACGGTGGAGCTTGAACAAGTAACAGCCTGGCAACATCACCAACTGGTGTTGAATGATCGTCCATTGAGTGAATTGATTAATGAACTCAATCGATACAGAAATGGACGTATTTTTCTATCCGATTCCAATCTACAAACACAGCGTATAAGCGGTGTATTTTCCCTAGATCATCCGGATAACACGCTACAAACCCTTCAAACCGCATTAGACCTTAAACAAACTCGTTTGGGCGCATGGTGGGTGGTTTTACATCGTTGAGCTGGCTTTAAAAGCCAACTTGTAAACCGGGAATTAATTAAAATAGTGTCGACAAAGTGCTCGGCAAGCTGAATTTCTCGGCTTAGAGTGATCTTTCTTCAAAACCTTTATGGATTGGATGGGCATGGTTCAAGAGGGATTGTTTTGCTTAATGCGGAATGGTTACCTAAATGCTGTTGACTGCCTTAGTAGTTTTTCAGCATTCTGCAGGTTACCTTTAGCTACTGCGTTATCCGGTTCTACCGAAGCCGCGCGACGAAAATATTCCACCGCTTCGGAAACTCGACGTAAATTAATTAGCGCAACCGCCAGCGTATTTAGTGTTTCCGCCTCGTCGGGTCTACTTGTCAATGCTTTTTGTAAATACGGTATTGCCGCTTCAAGTTGGTGTCTGCGTACCATAATCATCCCCAGTTTCTGATTGCCCAGAGCATCTCGATCGTCCAGGGACAGGGCTTGCTGTAGATAAGTTAAAGCTTCTGTATCGCGACCAAGCAAAGTCAAAGCGCTGCCCATCAAGCTTAAAGCGCGCAGATTCTTTGGGTTGGCGCGTAAAATTTCGTTCAGAATTGGCAAAGCCCCTTGTGGATTACTCTCAAGTTGCTTGGCTTCGAGTTGCTCAAGCAGATTGGCGGCAGTCATATTCCCCAAATTTAGCTGACGTAAAGCTTCTGCTGATTGCAATTCGGCGTCAGGCAATTCGGTTGTGCGTAGTACGTTTTTTAGCGGCGAAAGGTGTTGACTAATGATGGGGGCAATTTGCATGGCTCGAACCTCTGCTCCCTCGAAATCAGCCAGAGAGTAGGCAAGCTTTGGTTTATCGTCTTGGTAAATCTGAGTGCCAGGGCGATTGGCTAGTGCTTGTAAATCTGCACTGTCGGCCAGAAAGTTGGCTAGAAATACCGGAAATCGATTGAGCGAATAGCTTGCTCCCCCCCAATGTGAGAATTCCAGATCCTGATGGATTTGTTTGTTTTCTAGGTTTTTGTTGAATTGCTCAATCGTCAGATATTGGGCTTGGTCTTTAAAGCCCATCAATAACAGTTCGTTACCGTTGTACCAGAGTGCGGACTGCGGAAACTGCTCTATAAAAGTATTGATGATACTGGCGAACTCTGCTTCGCGCAGGAACTCAATAGGAACAAATTGCACCAACATGCCAGTGTTGCGCAAATGGGCTTTGGCCTCACGATAAAATTCCCTAGTATAGAAAACGTCTACCCCCGGTCTGAACAGTTGTCCAACTTCGACTGACAGTAAATCGTACAGGTTTTGAGTATGTTTGACATAACCACGACCATCTTCTGAAATCAGTCTAACTCTGGCGTCATCCATCCAGGTGGAAGCAAAATTTTTGCGGGTAAACTCAAAAATACGCGGCTCGATATCGACTACATCCAGTTGTTGAATCGGATAATCAAGAAAGCGGCTGGCGGTTTGGCCAACCCCCAAGCCTATCACCAGAACGGATTTGGCTTGTGGATATAGCATCATGGGGGTGTGAGCGACCATGATTTGATGGTTCTTTATTGAGGAACCTTGCCAGAGTTGACTGACCAGCATGATGTTGGCGTCGCCATGCTTAATTACAGCAAGGGTGGAGTTATAGCCCTCGGTGAAATCGATAAGAGACTCTGGTTTGGCGATGTAATCATTAGGCAGGCGTACCGAAGTCAACCGTGGCATTATTAACCACAAGACCGCTGATGTGATAATGATTAGGCTGGTGACTATGGGATGGTTCAATAGCCTGGGCAGCAGGCGTTCTTCGCTTTTCATAACAGCTGATTTTTTTATCAGTCCTGCTGTTAGTGCCATTAGGCCGGTAAATATGCCCACACCTGTCGTAGCGTATATGCTGGCGTCAAGCCCATATTCCGGGAGCAACAAAAAACCGGTTACTAGCGATCCGGTGATGCAGCCGAAGATATTGAAGGCTGTCATGAGACCAACCTGATGAGCAACCTGCGAGGTATCGTTGATGACAATCCTATTGGCCAGTGGAAAACTGGCCCCGGAAATGATCGCGGGTGGTAGCATCAGTACAAGATAGGGAAACGGCCCAAATTGTTTCAAATAAAGCCAGAAATTGACCGGTAAGTGCAGTAACCAAAGCGTTAGTAGTGCTGATGTCGATTGTAATATTGCAAAACGGAGCAATAACATGCTTTGGCTGCTGGCTTTGTCATACTGCGAAGCTGTCAGCAAGCTACCCAGTACTGTGCCTGCTAGTACTACGCTGAGGGTAATGGTATAGGTGTAAACCGTATTGCGGATGAAGTTGGTTAAAAATCTAGCCCACACCAATTCATTGGCGAGTGCGGTGGCGCCAATTAAAAAAAACAATCCAGCCACCACCCCAAAATACAGCCAATGTATGTTGTTTTGTGTTTGTTGGAGTCTGTCAGTTTTTGTGGCATTTGAAATTTTGGGATTACAGGCGTTGCTATGTATAGGTTTAAGCTGGAGTGATAGCCAATAAAAACCCAATCCTGCCAAGAGATTCACAGTGGCAGCACAATAAGTAGAGGCGTCAACACCCAGCCAGGGGAGCAGCATAAATCCAGTGGTGGCGCAGCCCAGGGTCGCACCCAAGGTGTTGATGCCGTATATCAGGCCAATACGAGCCGAAATTTGATTTCCATTGCTGACTAATTGGCGACAGAACAAGGGTAAAGTGCCGCCCATTAGTAATGTCGGCGGAAGCAGTAGCGCTGCAATCAAACTGGCACGCAGCCCTAGTAGAGCCGCTGAATTCAGGCTATGCTGGTTGTAAATCAGGCTAAAACCGGTTTCAGCCCAATCAAATAGGAGTGGGTTCAATACACCGTTAACAGCCAATAATAATTCGAGGATAGAGCACCAATATACAGGCCTTGAGATATTCCGCCCTAAACGACCAAAACCGTAGCTACCTAATCCCAATCCCAGGAAAAACACAGCCAGCACAGTGCTGAGCGCCAGTGAACTGGAGCCGAAAGCTAAAGCCGCACGCTTGATCCAGATGATTTCATAAATTAAACCGGCGAAACCGGATAGAAATACGAGAAAGTAAATCAAAATTCCACTCCTTTGGTGAGTCAGACATTAGTAACGGACTGAATAAAAACTTTTAAGGCCTTAATCGTTTAACGCCCTGTTTTAAAAAAGTTATTTCCAGTAAGTCTGGGTAGGGGACTCTGCGTAAATTTCTGCCATATGCTTTTAAGCATAGTGAGTGGCTTCCGGCAGAATCGGACTTCAGCTGTCATTTTAATCGAACTGAATCGTTTAGCCGATCACAATTTTGCTGCTTTAGAGTTTTTAGGGCTTTGTGTGAATGGCTGCTGCTCACAACGATCTGATACCCGGGAGTTCGGTGCTAAAAGTGCCGTCTGCGTTGGCATATTATGATTTCGATCTTTGCGAACACTACTGTGTTCTGGGAATGCAATTTGGCGACAGAGTGAAATAAGTGCTCAGAGTGAGAACGCAATGACTGCATTCTTTTGATTGTAACTTACTTATAAGGAAGGCTGATGACGTTAAAGTCAAGCTAGGAAGGTTTGATACAGCGAAATCAACAAAATCAAATGTTGGGTTTTGTTGCATTCAAGAAAACAGCTGAAAATCGGTTTGGCGTTCAGTTTGATGATCAGATGGTAAACCGTTAATCAAACCCGTTTGCACGAAATTCAGGACAACCTGTGGCATATGACCTATTTTTTCAGTTAACTGTGTTATTTGACGCAATACAGGTTTGCCAAATGAGCTTGATTCAGTTATTGCGGTTTTTGTAAATCACTTTTTTAGGATATTTCTGCCCGTCTGACCAATTGATCATGACCTTGAGTCAGGTTGTTGTATCTGAGGAGTGTAGAACAGAGTGTTTCTTCTAAGTTTTGATTTTCAACAAATTTGTAAAGTATTAAGGTTGTTGTTCAGGGATATTTGATTCGATCGATAGTTATCAAGCAGGACTAGTCTCAGCATAGAGCTGATAGTGCGGGTCAAGCTATATGGTGAATTTGCATGGTGCTTGGCACTTTTATTGCTTGGTCTTTGTGTCTTTCTTCTTGCCGGTTTTTTATGTTTATAAAATGAATCGTTCTTCAAAGTTGGCGGATGGTGGCTACGACCATTAACCAGTCTTAGATGTCCCTAGTCAAGTTGTAGCAACCCCCGTAAAAATTACGTTATATCCAAAATAAATAGCTTTCGGTAATCATGCCAAA
>Ga0172367_10007738_pt1 | contig 12208 bp, 7 predicted proteins | sample Lak10m_FD_114542 | JGI IMG/M metagenome (GOLD analysis project Ga0172367, IMG submission 114542) | Freshwater microbial communities from Kabuno Bay, South-Kivu, Congo - kab_022012_10m | ecosystem: Environmental > Aquatic > Freshwater > Lake | place: Democratic Republic of the Congo: South-Kivu...
CACAAGAAACGTCTTGTCACAGAGGTCCTTTGGGCCGGTCTGGTTCGCAATCCTATCCGTGATCTGCGTGGAGACCTGCAAGATCAGTGCAGGAAGTTCCGCCGTGAGTTGAAGTATCGTGCGAACCGATTTCAAATAGACAGGTACATAGCCGAGCGCTACATGACTCGCGGAATCAAGGGCACTACCATCGAGTGTGTAAACCTGATGCTTGGTATCAACTTGACCGTCCTATCTGAGGTCCCTCAAACTATAATCCCAGCTGCGTCATGGAAGAACGCCTTCAATCGCCAGCTAGATCTAGACGCCTGGTACGAGCGTCTTAAGCCGCATCACGTTCCACCCCACGTCTTAGACTCGGCGTTGATTGGTATGTATGCGGCTTTCCTAGCTCATGATATGAAACCCTTCCAGGGTTGGCGTAAACGAGACATGCTGGACTTGATAGCACAGATCTCGGCCGGGTACATACCGGTTGATACACGCCCTGAGAAGACCAAACGTAAACGGAAAAAGCGGAAGGTTAAGGTAAAACGTGTGAAAAAGGCTAAAACTGTTAAAGGTGCCAAAACTGTAAATAAAGGACGGACGAAAACTAAGAAGAGAGGTCGATGATGAAAACCCTGGCTCAAATAGGTTATGAAGCGTACGTCCGATCTTGTGGTGGAACGGCTTTCAATGGAGACCCTCTGCCAGAGTGGCCGGACCTGAAACCGGAGATTCAAGGACACTGGGCTCAAGCTGCCGCAGCCATTAAAGACGAGATTGAGAGGTCATAGAAAGGAGCGACCGATGACGTATAGGCAACGCACAAAGCTACCAGGTAGTGGACATAAGCTGAAGCGTAAGAAACGAAACGCAAGCTTGGAACTAGGGTTTGATAACGAGACCCCAAAGAGCAAGAAGCTGATAGCTATGGCCGATAAGATTCTAGCTGCAGCTGACAAGGTACAGGAGCAACAGTGCAAACGAGGTAGGGGTAGGAATTAAGTGCAGGATAGTGGGCTTTCGAGTGGAGCCTAGTATCGTGCACTTAATTTTGCACATTCACCCTAAGGTGGTCAGGATCGGGAGCGTGCATACCCCTGACCGTCGTGGCACGCAGCGACATATCGGAGAGCTTCCACCCGGTTGTTAACCGGCCTCTCCTCTGGCCCATATGGCCGAAAGACCTAGAATACAAGATCGTTCACTCGTCTCCCTGACAGCAAAGGGAATTGACGATTGGGCGATCTAACCGTCCCTAGGCTACTTGATAATCAACCATGATCTGCTCAATGCTCTCCTGCCAAGTGAGTATCACAGATCAGTCAAGTATGAGACGTACCGGAATTGATGCTCCCGGTCCAACAAATGAGCCATGACCTCTCTATTCCGCGCTTTAGGCAACGACTAACAATCTGCTAAGTCCTTCGGCGTTAACCCCCGGTTAATGTAGCTACCTCGGTAGCGGGTAGATGAGTGATGACCAGTCGTGGAAGCCTGGTTAAACGTATATGCAGAGACGATATACACCATGATCCTTGGCCAGATCGTGGAACGCGGTAAAGGGCATACCAGAGCGCGTCATTAACTCATCTTCGGGACATAGTCCCCTCCCCAGGTACATAAGATTCATTTTAGTTCAACAGCTGCTCCCTGCTTGCAAAGTTGCTGTTTCTAAGTTTCTTATGCTGTCAAACCCAGCATTGGGGGGTAGTAGTCGGTTCAGAAAACGGATCAACCGCGACCGATCTCCCAGGTATAGAGAGAAACTAGAAAATAGTAGCAGCGGGGAACTGGAGCGGAGCGACAGTTCTCAAGAAGCAATTTCGTTCGTCCGTAGAACCGATCAGCTAACAAACATTCATCACCCTAGGCCCCTCGCATACCCCCATCTTTACCCTTACCTGTTCTTGACTGAAAACCCTTCTCAATTGCTCAATCCTAATCTAGACGAATCTGATCCTGGTTTTCGCTTCGCTCAACCAGTGGTCGTCCCACTCCGTGGTACTCCCTTCCCTTAACCCTTCTAACACCTTAAAACCCCTGCTCCGCACTTCGTTTGTCGCCCACCTAGAGAGGCTTAACCTGGTCTAGTCCCATTGCGTTTCGCGCGAAATTTTCGGAAAAAACCTATTTCTTTGTAATTTATATGTAGAAATTCATTTAAGGAGATGAAGATGGCAAATAACCTCATTGCTCCTCTAAAAGTCGTTACAGATGCTACTGGTAACACAGTTGCCTTGGCAGAGATGTCTGCAGGTGATGTTATTGCCCCTCAATTCCTAGGTGGACTTGGTTACAACCTGGATGGTGGGGCAATCACTGATCTTTATCGTGCTCCCTTTCAGGTGGACGGTGGACTGACAACAGATCAATACCAACGAGATGCGCTACGCTACGACGGCGGTCTGATATAAACACGACAAAGGAGATAGGACGTGAGTAACCAAATCCAATTCAGAAGAGGCACGGACGCAGAACGAAGGTTGGTTGTTTTCGCAGTAGGTGAGCCGGTGTATACCACAGACACCCACCAACTGTATCTGGGTGACGGCATTACCCCAGGAGGTCGCCAGGTATCCGGATCAGGTGGAACAAATCTGATACTCGATACCTATGCTAACATCCACGCTCAGATTCTCCCCGCAGGTACCATAGCTTTCGCCACCGATCAGTCCAAGCTGTTCATCGGCAATGGTACCACACCTGGCGGCATTGAAGTCGGAAATGACGATGACTATATCCGTACAGGTTTCTCCAATAGATATGGAGCAGACGTGTCCTTTAACACAGTTAAGGACGCACTAGACTATATCTTCCAATTTGCTGCACCAATTCCTGATTCCTATTACTACGGTGAAGTACCGGCAAACGGTCCGATCTCAGATGGCGCAGCCTTCCTGGCGGCCCTGACCAGAATGAACTACGCATCTGGTGACCTTTCGATTCTTCACACAAGTGACAACACGTACCGGGTATTTGCCTTCGCCAAAAGCCATGGCGCTATCACGGACATCCAGGATCCTGGCTTCATGAACGCCTCGATCCTGGCAGCATACGAAACCCCGCCTAGAGAAATCACTGTGTCAGGTAGAGCGTACTATGTCTATATCTCAGTAGACCCTTACTTCTCCCCGACAGGTCAGGCGGTCCTATATAAGACACCTTAACAAGGAGGTAGAGATCAAACGAGGAGGATACCATGGCAGGTAATCCAGTTTCTGCACAATTTTTCGTCTCAGCACTGCACAAGTCTTTTGACTCTCGACTCAATGTTCAGACCTTGGTGGAACGAGACGCTATAAATGGGGCTTATCGCTATAAAGGCATGGTCGTGTATGTGAAGGAGACGAACAAGCATTATGAGTTCAACTTCACTGCCGCTGAGTCTGCAGCTGAATTTGCCAATAATCTTAACTGGAAGGAAGTATCGTATCACCTTCATTCCAACCAGACCGCGGTTGATAAACTCGGTATGGACTCCAATGGTAACCCTTTATGGGAGGGTCAGCCTTTGGGTGGTGGCGGTGGTCAGGCGGTGATTCGTGATACCTTGGCTAATATCCAGTTAGTCATCATTCCGGCAGGTGCTATGGCCTACGCAACCGACACTGGTCAGTTATTTGTTGGTGATGGCACTACCGCAGGTGGGAATCAGACGAGCCTTTTGATTCCTCAGGTGTATGACGGCGGCACATTCTTAGACGGCTCAACAATCAATGCCATAGACGGAGGTTCATTATGAGCGTAGTTATTCAGTTTCGCCGAGGGACTGATGCCCAGCGCCAGAGCGTCGTCCTAAGAGACGGCGAGCCAGCGTTTTGCCTCGATACGCGGAAGTTCTATATCGGGGACGGGTCAACTCCTGGCGGTATCGAGATTCAAGGTGCAGGTGGAGGCGGGAGCTATGTTCTCCCGGGTGCCACTGAAGCTGCACTTGGTGGGGTTATACTGACAACTCCTCCTGATGTCGTTGGTCAACCGGTTGCTGTGGGGGACAATGACCCGCGTATGACAGATGCACGTTCTCCTCTGGCTCACAGTCACGTTGAGCTAGAGCCGCATGACACACTCATTCAGCAGCATATTCATGACACCACAGGCAACCCTCACAACCTTACGCCTGCAAAGATCGGGGCTCAGCCCGCTCTGACTTTTACACCAGAGGATGCTTCAAAGAAAAATGCAAATAACGGTTACGCTGGTCTGGACGCAAACGGGAAGATATATCCTAATGCTCTCCCAAGTCTGGCTATAACCGACACCTTCGTGGTCGCAGATCAAGCATCAATGCTGGCTCTGACCTGTGACGTTGGTGACATTGCAGTTCGTTCAGATCTGACCAAGTCGTTCATCTTGAAGACCGCTCCTGCAAGCGTACTTGCAAACTGGGTCGAGCTTCTTAGTCCTGCAGGTGGTGGAGGCGGAGCAGTCTCGTCGGTAAATAGCAAGACCGGGGCGGTCGTTCTTAGCTACACAGATGTAGGTGCCGAAGCTTCTGGTGCTGCTGCTGGTGCTATTGTTGCTCACAACGCGGCTTTCGATCATACCAAGTTGCATAACGCTGTAACTGCAGGAACAGGTATTTCTATTACAGCTGGTCAGCAGGTTTCGGTTGCAGCCAACACTACAGTTCAGAAACACCTGACATCTAAAGCAGGTGGTACAGCTATTTCTCGCCAGCAGATCAATTTCATTGAAGGAACAAATGTCACACTAACTGTTGCTGATAATGCGGGCGCAGATAGGGTTGATGTAACAATTAACGCTGCAGCCGGCGGTGGCGGTGGAGCAACTATCACCCGATATGCTGCCGTTGGTACTCCTCAGACGTATTTCGTTGCAAGTGGCACAGGTGCCAACGCTACCCTTACAGGAACGGCATTTGCCATTACCGCCCCTGCCGGGGTTGTTGTGTTTTCGGCGTCATTGTATATCAGTTCAGCTCAGCTTGGTTCAGCAACATCGTTGACCATCGACTTCTCAAACGTTATGAATGGTTTGAATACCAGTATGTCAACGGTCTTTATTCCGCAGTTTCAGGTCTTCGCCGACGATTCCTCTTCACCTAGCCCGACGTATGTGAATAAGGCTGGCGTAAGTGGTAACATGAAATCGGGTCCTGGAATCCTGCAGCTTACCTCGTTGACAACCGGTTTCGGTTACTGGATTAACCTTTCATTCTAAAAAATAACCAAGCAAGGAGCGATCTATGTCGTCTAAAATGTTCAGCGCAAGATTTGACTTCGCTGATGCCTCGCTGGTTTCGGGCCAAACGGATCAGTGGAATTTCATAGGCACAGTGCAAGACTTCGCTGGTGGTATTTATTCCGCCGGTGACGCTGAGGTTGGGGACATAATCTACGCCAATGGCGTAGCTTTGGCCCTTCCGCCTCTTCGGTACAAGATTATCACGATTGACCCTGCTACTGCAGGTAACACACTTCGTGGGGTAATGCAGTGGGATGACTCAGATCCACTCAGTGCTCCTATTGACCCGATCATTGGTGAGCAGGCTTTGATTGGTTACACAGACGTTATGGGCTCAATGGTTATTCCTTCGGCTGCTGCACAACTGTTGGATTATCCTTTTGTGGACCAAGTACGCGCCATTGAAGACCAGCGCCGCTCAGCAAAGATCATCGAACTGGAAGCTGCGAAAGGCGCAGCTATTCCTGGTGGTGGAGGTTTGGCAACTCTGGATCAGACAGGTAAGATCCTTCCGACCCAGATTCCAGATCAAGCTATAACCGAGACTTTCGTAGTTGCAGATGAAGCAGCTATGAAAAGCAGTGGGGCAAGTAAGGGAGATATTGCGGTTCGTCCTGATGGAACATTCATCCTTAAGGGAGCCAATCCTGCGGTACTTACCAACTGGGTTGCTCTAGGATCTGGGGGTGGTGGGGGTGGAACAGGTGGGCATGAGCTTGAAATTACCAGAGATGGCTCAACGTTCACCGCGATGCCTCAGAGAGCAAAGATAGTGTTTACCGGTACCGGTATCGACTTGATTGACTCTGATGCTGACGATGCTACCTATGTTCAAGTACAGGGTGGAACAGACATTATTAAACCGGGTACCGCTTACATGGGCGATTGGATAACGGCTAGACCGTATCAGCTCGGTCAGTTGGTCCTCTATAATGGTTCTTGCTACATGGCCCTTCAAGATCACACCTCAGTGGTAGGTGGGGCAAATGAACCAGAAGTGGGTAAAGTAACTACAGTTGATATTCATGGTGAACCACATACCACAATTACTTGGCCAGACTACTGGGCATTGATTGCCAGAAAAGGCTCACCCGGCATTGCTGTACAGCAGCAGTGGAAGTCCGCCGTAGGGTACAAGAAAGATGATCTGGTTAGTAATACGGGTCAGGGTTGGTTAGCCCTCAGGGATGTAGCCCCTGGGATTGCCCCTAGTGCAGCAAATCCTCTTGACTGGCAGCTTTACATCCAGAAAGGTGGAAAGGGCGATAAAGGGGACCAAGGTGTGATTGGTCCAATTGGACCCCCAGGTGTATCGTTGGCTGCCTGGACAGCACCCTGGTCAAGTAGTATTTCTTATCCGGCAAATGTAGTGGTTCAGTACAACGGATCTGCTTGGCGCACTCTTCGTCAGGTCACTGTTGGGGTTGTTCCTATAGAAGGTCCGGACTGGACACTTTTCGTCAGTAAGGGAGCTAAGGGTGACCAAGGCTTTCAGGGCGAGCAGGGGCTCAAGGGTGATACTGGAGACATAGGGCCTGCAGGTTTTGGGAATCTCCGTATCATGGGGCTCTGGCGGTCAACGACATCTTATTCAGATAACGATGTTGTTACCTATCAAGGTGAAATGTACGGTCTCCTTGCAGGAAAAGGTCCTTGTGTAAACGTTCAGCCAGATTCAAACCCAACATACTGGCAGAAGATGGTTGAGCGTCAGCTGACTTGGAAAGGAATCTGGTCAGATGCAGGTGTGGCCTACGTACCTGGGGATGGGGTTAAAAACACTGTAGATGGATCAAGTTATATTTGTTTACAAGCACATACTTCATCTGGATCAACTATTCCTACAGATGGCGCACAGTGGATGATGCTCGCAGAAAAAGGTGAGGTGGGCGAGCGGCCTGCGGCTAACGTAGCTGCGGTTATTACCGGCGCTGTAGGTACCTCAGCTGAAGTTGCAGTGGTTAATACCGAAACCGGGTTTGACTTGACGTTCACCATCCCTAGAGGTGATAAAGGTGAGACAGGTAATCCGGGTACCAACGGTACCAATGGGTACACTCCTCAGAAGAATATAAACTATTTTGATGGCAAGAATGCTATCAACTATCGAAATAGTTTTGTTGCCGGTACCGCATACCGTTCTTCATACCCAAGAGAGGATTATCGTGGTCCGGATGCTGTCCTGTATAACGGTGCGATCTATCTGTGCATCTCTGATTATTCCGGGGTAAAAACACCTGATGATCCTACCGTTGCTGCAAACTGGGCTTTGATCTCACCTAAGGGTGATCGTGGTCCGGGTGGTGCGGGTAATCTGATTGCACATGGCGCGTGGACCAGCTTCATTGCTTATGTTAAGAATGAGGTAGTCTCTCATAACGGTTCTGCTTGGCTTTGTGTTGGCGCATCAGGTGCGCCCGTCGGATCTGAGCCTATTGATGGTTCACCAGTCTGGGAGAAGTGGGTTTCTAAAGGTGATCCAGGTCCTCCAGGTCCTTCTGGCTCGGTAATAGGCAACGCAACTATCTATCCGATATACAGCTCGCTAACGTTATACCGGTCCAATGCAATAGTTTCATACCAAGGTCAGGCTTGGATAGCTGTACAGAATAACATAACTGCAGAAGAACCGGGTGTATCACCCGCTTGGCAGCTTTGGGTAAGCAAGGGCGATCAGGGACTCAAAGGCGACAAAGGTGATAAGGGTGATACTGGAGATCAAGGCCCTGCGGGTTACGGTGTGGGTAATATCACACTACTCCCTACCTACGACAATGTAAGGGCTTATACAACTTCAGATGCCGTTTCACACAATGGTAAGCTGTGGTTGTGTATCCAAGCAGTAACAGGTGTTGAGCCAACTATTGGGGATCCAAATTGGACAGTGATCGTCGAAAAAGGCGATCAGGGACTTCAAGGTGACCAAGGCGTTCAGGGTCCTTCCGGGTACGGTGTGGGTGACCTGATTATCTTCACCAACTACGATCCGGCAATGACCTATACCACAGTTAACATTGTTTCTTACAATGGAAAATTGTGGGTACCTAATAACACAATAACTGGATCAGCTCCTGTCGAAGGTAATCCCAATTGGACTAAAGTGGTTGACAAGGGCGAGAAAGGTGACCAAGGCGACCAGGGTATCCAAGGTATCCAGGGTGAAGTAGGTTTACAAGGTCCTCCATCTGTTGGAAACGCGGCAGTGTACTCCCAGTACGAACCTGCACGGGTATATGCTCTCAATGACATTGTACCCCTCAACGGGTCAACTTGGATGTGTGTTCAAGCTGGTACAACTGGAGTAACTCCTGCTGAAGGTAGTCCAAACTGGGTACATTGGGTATCCAAGGGTGATAAAGGTGACCAAGGCCTTCAGGGTAACCCTGGTGTGATCGGTTTAACTGGTCTTCGTGGGGAAAAAGGTGACCCAGGCATCAACCTTATTTTCCAAGGTCCCTGGGATCCTACTCGGGCGTATAGTAGCGGTATGCTTGTTGAAGACTATGGCTCCGTCTGGGAATGTGTTTCGCCTGTTTTGGCAAATTCCATGATCCGTCCTACGGATATGCCTACTCCTCCACAGTGGCGCTTGTTCATGTCCAAAGGCGATACAGGTGACCAGGGCGCCCGCGGTATGACTTTTAGTGGTAACTGGGATGCCGGAACCACTTATGCACAGGATGTAGTTGTGGTTCAAGCAGGTTCTGCTTATATCTCCCTGGCAGGCGGTAACCAAGGAAATACCCCAGCAGCTTCTCCCCTTAAATGGACACTTATTTCTCAAAAGGGTGATAAGGGTGCCACACTCGTGTACTCTGGTATCTGGGTATCTGGAGCACCCTATGTAGTAGATGACTTGGTCAAGAGTATTGTTGACAAGAATATCTATGTTTGCATATCTGATATTGCAAGTACGGTTGATCCAAGTGCAGATGCAGTTACCGCAACCCCAAGTTGGATGATCTTCTTGGAGAAGGGGCTAGATGGTAAACCCTATACCGTAGGCAATTATGCAGGTGCTTGGAATGACTACACACTACCTGCTGATCCTGCTAGTAATGCTGCCGGTGTAGAAGATCCGGCAGGCAACGGTATTTACAACACAGGTGACCTTGTTACCAGAAACGGTAATATGTATCTGGCACTTAAAGGCTCTGAGTGGAACGCTGGATACAGAACGGGTTTAGGAGCCTGGATTGCGATTAATCAGTGGCAGGGTAACGTAGGGCGTGACCCAGAAACAGACACTGAGTTCTGGGTCAAGGTATCACTGCAAGGCGATCCGGGACCTAAGGGTGATCCGGGTGTTGGTCTTCGTGTTGCTGATCTGTGGAACGGTGCTGATACCTACCAGATGTATGACCTTGTGTACTACGATGGTCAAGGTTGGTCATCTCAGATTGATGGGAATAGAGGGTTTATTCCAGGGGGTGATCCTACCAAATGGGTACTGGCCATCAAAAAAGGTTTAGACGGTATTGGCATTGATGGAGCACCGGGTAGGGACGGTGTGGACGGGACAAATGGTGTTGATGGTCTGAATTTTGTGCCCAAAGGCAGCTGGGCTCCTGGAACAGCCTACTATGGTTTCTCTGATGCCGTTTATTTTCAAGACACGGATGGCCGTCGCTCGATATATCGTTGCATCTCAACTCATACCTCAACTACGGCTAACCCTGAGGATACTCTTGGGAGCTTGTGGGAGAAGTGGGTAACGGGTGCGGTAGACGGTAAGAACGGAGTTAACGGCGTATCCATCAAAGGCGACAAGGGTGACCAAGGTAACCCAGGTGTTCAGGGTATACCTGGACTTGACGGCGCTCAGGGGCCTCCAGGTATGATCTGGAGAGGTCCCTGGGATGTAGATACCAACTATGGTCAGTGGGATGCAGTTAACTGCCCCGATGGTAACACGTACATCTGTTTACTGGCTAGTCTGGGTGTAAACCCTGTTGGCGACACAACCGATACTTGGCAGTTATTTGCCAGCAAGGGCGACCAAGGTGCTACCGGGGCGTCAGGGGCTGCTCTGGCGTTCAAGCGTGACTGGTTGGTAACTACCTCCTATGCCAAAGATGACCTTGTAAAGTATCAGGGTTCAACCTGGGCTTCACTTACTGACGGAAACGTAGGAAATACCCCGGAAGAAAGTCCATGGTGGACAGAGTTTGTGGCAAAAGGCATCAACGGTATTAATCTGCTGTACCGTTCCAGTTGGTTGGTTGGAACATCCTACCAGATCAATGATCTGGTTAGCTTCGGCGGTTCAAGCTATGTTTGTCTGGTAGCTAATTCTGGGGTACAGCCCGATTCTGACCCACTAAAGTGGGAGATGTTCGTTGCAAAAGGCGCAGCAGGTCTTGATGGACAAGATGGTGCAGATGGAAATATTGGACCAGAAGGTCCTCCTGGTGCAACTTTGGTTTATCTGGGCTTATATAACTCGGGTGCTACCTATGATATCCACCAGCTAGTCACCTATGGTGGATCTTCCTGGGTCAGTAAAGTTGCAAATAACACAGGTAATACCCCGGTTGACGGTTCAGCCTACTGGGATGTCTTCGTCAGTGGTTCCGCAGGTGGATCAGGTGGCTGGGTACGACTGGATGCCTCTGCTCCTTCTGGAGGTACTGGTCCGGGCAACAGGACGTATTCAAACGTTCCAACAGACTGGCAGATTGGTCCTGCAAACGTAGCTCCATTCAATACCTTAGGACTCGGGACAAACGCAAACGATCTTGTCATCTATCACAACCAAGGTCGTTATGTGGCGGACGTAACAGTATATGATTTTGTAGCTTCTGGTCCGTCTGCAGGTATTAGCAAGCTGGAAGGTTCTCTTGCGTACTCCGGATTGAAGTCAAACGTAGCAATGACTGCAATACGGCTTCAGGGTTTTGCAACAACAAGTAATCCCGTTAAGATCATGGTGGCCTTAGCCGACTAACTTAGGAGGAAAGAATGAATAGAACTCCGGCATGGTTATACACTGTTGTGCCTAACGGGGCAGACTTCGATGGACAGCTTTACGTTGATGGTGATTATTCCTTGCTTCGCGTTAAAGACATTTTGACTCAAGCTTCGGGTAATAAGTTTCAAGTTCTTGGGTTTTGGGACGAGGTTAATACCTCGTCCAACCAGGATACTTCCTTGTTTCACGATGGCTGGTTGGTCAAACTACGCTCAATCTCCTTGGGGGCTCCGGCCCCTGAGGTAGATCTAGACTTTACCTCAAATGTGGAAACTCCTGTAGAACAGAGACCACACTATCTACCAGAGGTATCGTGGAAATGTACACCTACAGACGTTAGGCCAGCGGCTGCACCAGCTTATGCGTATGAGATGGATCTGGCAATTGAAGATCCCTCTGATCCAGGCTCGGGTACTGCTGCAGCAGGGGATTTCTTAGTTGACAACCTAGGTGGGATTTACGAGGTTATCAGCTTTACTCCCGGTTCTGCCCCACACGTAGTTGTAAGAGAGTTGTTAGAAGAGGGTCAAGCCCCTACTCCCGAGCGCCTGGCATTTCTTTATCGTCCAAAAGCAGGTGCACCAATCATCACCCAGGCTGCTCTTGAGTGGTTGGATAAATCAGCAGAAGACAAAATCAGGAATATTGATTCCGGGATTGTTTGGAACAACAGAGGTGTACGACTTGTTTCAGGTTCTCTGATCGAAGAAAACGTAACAGATATTCAGATATCTGGAATGACTGTTCAGGAGAACGCAAGTGAGCCAGGATGGAACGGAGGGAAGTCTGTTATCCTTTCTCCCGCTCCAACGTACACCTTTAAGAATCAGGCAGGTGTTGATCTTCCAGTTGAGAAGCCGGTTAAGATAGAGGGACCTGGCGTAGCTATCCTCGATGATGGACAGAACACGGTTATAAGTATCACAGCTGGTGAGGTAACCGCAGGGGATAACGTCACAGTTGATTCCGCCCAATTAACTGGGACACTTTCTGGGGTACAGAACGTTCAGCAACTTGCTGAGGCAGTGGACTCTCTGAATA
>Ga0172367_10007740_pt1 | contig 12208 bp, 10 predicted proteins | sample Lak10m_FD_114542 | JGI IMG/M metagenome (GOLD analysis project Ga0172367, IMG submission 114542) | Freshwater microbial communities from Kabuno Bay, South-Kivu, Congo - kab_022012_10m | ecosystem: Environmental > Aquatic > Freshwater > Lake | place: Democratic Republic of the Congo: South-Kivu...
TCATGTTGGCGTTTCCTCACGATTGGTTGCAAAATCGCTCCTTCAGCAACGAGGGAGCGTTCGTGAAGAGTAATTCGTATCACCACCGCCGGCAAATTCTCCGCGTAGCGGCTTCGTCCAACAACTCTTCGGGCATCAGTGCAGTCTGTGGTGGCGCATGTTAGGCGCCATCATCGGTGACATCGTCGGCTCGGTCTATGAGTTCCACAACTACAGATCGAAGGACTTTGAGCCATTCTTTCATCTACGTTGCTTCTATACTGACGACACCATTTGCACGGCGGCCGTCGCAGAGTCATTGACCCGACACATCGACCCGGCAGTAGCACTTCGGACTTGGGGAAGACGCTATTGGAAGAACGGCGGATGGGGAGCACGATTCGCACTCTGGCTCGGGGATGACAACGATGGACCCTATAACAGCCTGGGCAACGGCTCAGGGATGCGCGTCTCGCCGGCCGGATTCCTCGCCAGGACCATCGAGGAAGCATTATGGCTTTCGGACAGGGTCACCGAGGTCACCCACAATCACCCGGAAGGTATGAAGGGAGCCGCTGCGACGGCCACGGCGATCTTCCTGGCGCGTTCCGGTATTTCTTCAATCGACATCCGCCATGAAATTGAAGATCGGTTTGGCTATGACCTGTCACTGAGCGTTGATCAGATCCGGCCAGGCTATCGTTACAACGAATGGGCGCAGGACACGGTGCCCCAGGCGCTTACCTGCGCGCTGGAAGCGACGGATTTCGAGGATGCAATCCGCAATGCTATATCCATCGGTGGTGATAGCGATACGATTGCTGCCATTGCCGGTGGTGTGGCGGAAGCCTTGTTTGGCATCCCTGAGGACATGGCCAGATTTGCCTGGAACAAACTGCCGGAAGACATTCAGGCGGTCATGACCGACCTCTACAACACCGCCGAGCACCGTTCGGGACATACCGAATCGCCGAAGATCACGGTTATTGAGGACAACATTCTGAATCAGTCAGACTGCGATGGCCTGATCAATTCCGCTAACGAAAATCTACGTGCCGGCTCGGGCGTATGCGGTGCCATTCATGCGGCTGCAGGCCCCGACCTCGAAGATCACAGTCACAAGCTTGCACCGCTCCCGCTAGGTGCAGCGATCGCCACACCGGGATTCAGACTGCCGCAGCGCTCAGTCATTCATACCCGCGGACCAAAGTACCTGCTTGATCCCGAGCCGGCCAAACATCTTGCCATGGCAATGACTAACACGCTCAGAATCGCCGACCTGGAAAAACTAACCCGTATCGCTGTCCCGGCGATCTCGATGGGCGTATATGCTTATCCGCCGCATGAAGCTGTACCGATCCTTGTCGAGGCATCGCGGAAAATGCTTTCCCATCTGCATTACGTGCGTGAGATTCGTTTTGTGGTTGTGAAGAGTGACCTTCATGAAATATTCCAGAGCCACCTACAGGAAGGTCGATAACCAGAATGAATAGGAAGGTACGGGCTATTTTCCTGGATTTTGATGGCGTTCTTCACAAGCTGTCCGAAGCAAAGATGACTCCGGAAAACGTGCCACTCGGGAACATATTTGAATACCTGAGTATTCTGAGTCATGAGCTTCTACCCCACAGGGACATAAAAATAGTTGTATCGAGTTCATGGAGTACCGTGTTTTCACTTGAAGAATTAAAAGGCTTCCTGACGCCTCTGTCACATATGGTGATTGGGACAACAAAGAAATTTGAGCTAGAGAGAATTCTTCAGAAGCTGAATGGCGCTAATTACTTTGCTGGAAACGCGCATACTTGTGCTTCATTACGAAACCGGTTTGAAGTTTGCAATATGTATGCTCGTCAAAACAGCATCGACGACTGGATTATGATCGATGACATGAAGCAGATTGTTTTTGGCGCTGAATCTCCAACCTATGATCAGCAAGCGAGAGTGATATTTTGCGATAGCGAGCTTGGTTTAACGACACCAGGAGTAATTGAGCTACTAAGACGTTGGCTTGATGATCAAATAACCGAGTTACCGAGCCGAGGAATATAGCCGAAAGCCAGGCGCCTAAAGGCTTTTCGCCATGCTCACTTGGTGAGCCTACGGCCCTGTATCTTGTCTTCCACACGCTGGCACTTACGCCAGTCGAAAGGGAGATAAGATGTCTAACAAAGAACTACAAGTCCTGATTGCCCCCCACAAGCCCGCCCTGATCATGGGCGTTGCGCAGAAACTTCCTGTCCTGATTCGCGTTCAGGCACCTGATCCAGAACCGGGCCAGAAGAAAGAACGCAAACCCTACCACCTGTCGCTCGTCATCGATCGCTCAGGCTCCATGTCCGGAGCACCTCTGATGGAAGCGGTACGTTGCGCTAGGCACATGATTGACCGGCTCGAACCAACCGATGTGGCTTCTTTGTATGCCTTCGATGATCACGTCAGGGAACTATCACCGGCAAGACAAGTCGGCAACCGCAAAGCCCTGCACTCGGCACTCGCCGCCATTCAGTCTGGTGGATGCACCAATCTTTATGGCGGCTGGAAGGCAGGTGCTGAATCGATACTACCCGAAGCCAGCAACGCAGCACTAGCGCGCGTTATCTTGCTATCTGATGGCAACGCCAATGAGGGCGAAACAACGGATGCCAAGGAAATAGCCGTTTTTTGTGCAGAGGCTGCCAATAAGGGCGTGACTACTTCTACCTACGGGTTGGGGAGCGACTTCAACGAAGATCTGATGGTCGAGATGGGCAAGCAGGGCAGAGGCAATCATTACTATGGAGATACGGCGGCTGACTTATTTGAGCCGTTTGCCGAAGAGTTCGATTTCATCTCCAACCTCTTTGCCCGCAACGTTCGTCTAGCCCTCGCAGCTCCCGATGGTGTGAAGATAAAACTTCTCAACGACTATGCCGTTGAGGAGCGCGATGGCTTTCCATTGATCCGTCTGCCAGATATTCCCTTTGGCGCAGAAGCCTGGGCTCTCGTCGAACTCGAACTACCCGCCGGATTATGTCTGGAATCGGGCAATCAGATTCTCCAGGCCGGCATTACCGCCGCGACGCCGGATGGAGCGCCATTGGCCTTCCCGGAAGCAACCCTAACTATGAAAGCGATGTCATCCCACGCATGGGAAGCATTGCTGTCCGACTCCCTGGTTGTCGCCCGCCAGATTGAGATTGAAGCCGCGCAGTTCCTAGAACAGGCGCGATCAGCAGCAGAACATGGTGACTGGGAGGCGATACAGCGAATGATTGCTGCTGCCCGAAAACGTTTTGCTGACCACCCATGGGTTATGGCTGTTCTGGAGCAGATGGCGGAACTCGCAAAGGAAATGGACAGCGCCCGGTTCCGCAAGGAATCCCTATATTCCAGCCGCAAGATGTCATCTCGACTCTCGGCCAAGGAGGAAATGCTGGCAAGCCTCTCATCCGAGTCATCCTCTCCCAGTTTCCTGCGGCGTAAGCGTGCCCAAGGCAAGGCGCAATTTGGTCCAGGTCCACAAGGCGCAAAGCCACAAGCATGATTCGTGTTCTGATTGCTGATGATCATGAGCTCATTCGCGCCGGCATCAAATTCATTTTGTCCGAGGCGGGAGATATCGTTGTCACTGGAGAAGCTGCCAATGGCGCAGATGCGGTGACGTTGGCTCGATCAACAGCATGGGACGTGGCAATTCTCGACGTTAATATGCCTATTCGGTCCGGCATAGAGGCTTTGAAAATGTTCCAGGAGGAATGGCCACGCAAACCTGTCCTGATGCTCAGTATGTATCCGGAAGAGTTGTATGCGGTCAGAAGTATCGAAGCAGGGGCATCCGGCTACCTTTCGAAAGGAAGTGTTGCCGAGGATTTGGTCAAGGCTATCCGGCATGTTCGTATCGGGAAGAAGTACATTACGCCAAATGTTGCAGAATTATTGGCATTAGCGGTTGGGACCAGAAAGGAATTGGGCTTAGACGCGCTTTCAAACCGGGAACTGCAAGTACTCATGCAAATCGCCTCTGGGAGAACATTGGTTGAAACAGGTGAAGCGCTAAATCTGAACGTACGCACCGTAAGTGTCTACCGACGGCGGATACTCGACAAACTGGGACTGGGAAGCACGAGCGAACTGGTACGTTATGGCGTCGAGCGTGGTTTAGTGGAAAAAATGTTCGATGGAATAGATGGCAATCAGGGTGGCAGATGATGAGCATGATTAACATATATTCTGGGTGGGGTTGCCGACCTCTATCCGTGTAATCGATTAATGACCAACTTCTTCTGATAGTGGGATTGAGGCACACGCATGATTCAATACGACGATCGTCAAATTGATGAAATCCTCTGGTCAGCCATTGCTGATAGCAAGTTTGGGGGAGATTTTGCCACCTACCTCAGGCATCGGCCCGAGAATGCTTTGCATATTGATGAAGCTACACAACGCTTCAGAGAATTCTCACAGGGACCGACCAAGGAAACTAAGCTCTTTGCAAAGGCCATTGATAGGATCAAGACCTTGGCTGATTCCGGTGATCCCACAGCACTATTTCACATGGGTAAGTTTTACGCTAATGGAAATGGCGTGCCGGTGGATGAACAAATAGCCCAGCAATGGTATGAGAAAGCCATTCAAGCCGGCGAACTCCGCGCGTGCTGCAATCTTGGACTGATGCATCTGAGCGGCAATGGTGCCGACAAAGACCCGCATAAAGCGTTTGAACTCCTTCAAATTGCTTCAGATCGCGGAGAGCAACTGGCAACTACCCATCTCGGAAGAGTGCGCATACGGGGCGAGGCGGGTGAACCTGATCAGGAACAAGGGCTGGCAATCATCAGGCAAGCGTTCGAAGATGGATTTCCCCTTGCTGGGAGAATTTTGGCCGAAATATATTTTCAAGGCGACGGTGTGCCCAGGGATACCGAGGAAGGGTTGCGCTGGCTAGAAAAGGCTGCAGAAAGTGACCCGGCAAATCGGGCTATTCTTGGCCGATACCTTGCCAGTGGAGAAAACGGACCTAAGGATATCGATCGCGGCATTTCACTTATGGAATCGGCGTTCAGTGAAGGCTACCATGAAGCAGCGGAGTGGCTAGGCCGAATTTATCAAGATGGAACCGGCGTGTCCAAAGATATTCAGAAAGCTCGATACTGGTACGAACTTGGCAAAGAACATGGCAATACAGGTTGCCTGATCCTGCTTGGTCTGCTGGATCTGAAGGGTGTTGGGGAAAATCAGAGCGTTGAAAATGGAAAAGCCTTAATTGAGGAAGCTTGGCGGCTTGGCAATATTCAAGTGGCTGCTGTCCTCGGAAACCTCTACCTGCGTGGCGATAGCATTGGTGCCGACGATGAACTTGCGCTTGATTGGTATCGCAAAGGATCCGAAATTGGAGATCCGGAATCCATGTTTTTTTATGGTTGGATGTTCGAGGTTGGCCGTGGAACCGACAAGAATCCAAAGCGAGCGGAGAAATGGTATCTATCGGCAGCAGAAGCCGGACACCTGCAGGCTCAGGAATACCTTGGCAGACTATATATCAATGACGAAGGTCCGCTCCGCAATGGCGCTGAAGGGGTTCGCTGGCTCATGATTGCCGCAGAAGGCGGTAGTTCACGTGCCATGATGAACCTTGGATATATCTATCTTCATGGAATCGGTGTCATCAAGAGCCCGGAGGAAGGATTTCGGTGGTACCAACGCGCCGCTGAGACTGGCAGCACAGATGCCCAATCGAAATTGGCTGAGCTACTGATGCAGGGAGAAGGAGTAGAAGCCAACATTTCTGAGGCTGTCGCATGGTGCAGAAAGGCTGCGGACCAAGGCCACGCCTTCGCTCAGGGCATGCTTGGATTTATCTACACAATAGGCAATGGTGTCGAGCAAAATGAAGATGAGGCGTTTAAATGGTCGCAGCTGTCGGCCATTCAAGGAGATAAATTTGGTCAATGGGTTCTGGCGGAATGCTATTTATGGGGACGGGGTGCCGTAAAGGACACAGAAAAAGCTCGTGAATGGCTTCTCAAATCAGCCAAAGCCAAGTACTTCCGCAGTCAGCGGCGGCTGGCAGAAATGTATTTCTATGGATTTGGTGTCGAACGCAATTATCCGGAGGCTGGCAGATGGGCCAGTCTCGCTGCGGACCAAGGAGATGCCGAATCTCAGACCATGATTGCCGAGATGTTCATTTTTGGCCATGGAGTAGAACGGGATCCGATGGCGGGAGCGAAATGGCTTCATGAGGCCGCAAACCAAGGAATACCCAAAGCCCAGGGGCTTCTTGGCGCTTTATACGCAGAAGGAGTCGGAGTTAAACGAGATTGGATTACGGCACTCAAATGGTTGAAGAAGGCGGCCGAAGGTGGCGATGAGCGCGCTTTGGAAGTTCTGAAGGAAGCCGGAGTTGATTTCAAACCTGGGCAAGACATACAACCTAAGCGCAGATTGTCGGCTGATCAGCCATTGGCAAAAAGGCCTGAGTTTGATGTCACATTGATTGCTGGCCAATGGACGACCAGAACGACAGATCCAGAAATGGATGTTCTCCTAGAGTTCGACCCTGAAGGCACCTATCGTTCTGAAGGGAAGGCCGAAAATATGGACACCTGGCATTACAGCGGGCGATGGGCCGTTGAAGGAAACAAACTGCTTTTCGATGTTGAGGAATCTGAATTGCCATTTTCCGCCGATAACGATATGGACGATACAGTCATATCGATTTCGAGAGACGAATTGGTGACCCAGCATTCCGAAGGCAAGGTCACCACCTACCGCAGGAAAGCCTTAGACGGTGGCAAGAATGAACGCGAACCACATGACAAGGTGGTTAGGCTGAAACCGCGCAATGGAGATCAGGTAGGCACTTAACTCCATGCTGAAAGTTCTAACACGAAAGCCCGTACCCGATTGGCTATCACCGGCAACCACAGATCAATCGGTACCGTGGCTTGAGTTGCTGGATGGTTCGTTGTATTACGCCGCTTGTGGCATAGATGGCTATCCGGTGAGGTACGTCGGCGGGTTTTGCCATAGCTTCGTCTATGCCGATTATGGCTATCCATACTCCAAGATATCGGCGTTAGTCAGTCGGAACGGCGCATTCTGGGGATATCAGCTTCGATCAGCACGATTGCTCGATGTTGGAGAAATTGACATTGCGTCTGCATGGAAGGCGTTGCAGATTGATCTGCGATTGGATGGGAATCCTAATCGTTACCGGAACAGACAGGTTGAGCCCTACGCATATTGGTGCATATTTGAACTATGGCCTGACAAGATGGACCATCATGGCCCCAGACTTTTCAGTTTGTTGTATTTAGGAATGGATGGCGTAGCGGCGTTTCACGCGCTTTACTATGTGAGAAGCGTTGCTCCTTCAGTGGTCGCGATTATTCAACCGGGCGAAGGCTTTGGCTATAACTGGACATATTTCTTCGACGATCGTCAGATTTATTGTCGAACCGTCTTAGGGAACCCGGCGGGGAAGCCCCGATACCTCTTGTTGGGCGGTAATCATGGCGATTTGGCGTTTCAAACCGATGCAGTATGGCCAGAGTACCGGAATCTCGTGAAGTACCGGAAAACCTACCACGGACATATCGGTCTTTGGCAGCATATTTGAGTTGGCATGCTCAACCAGTGAGCCCCCCTATCTGTAGCCTTGCAATATGGGCTACAAACTATCACTGGCAAATCTGGTTCTAGTATGGCTACTGCTGATTTCATCAGCTCTTGCAGATGGTGGTAAAGCTTGGTTTCCTATTCAGCCGATTCAACCTGGACAAGATGCATCAGGAAACTCCTCCAGTGCTAAGGAATTCGAGGAGAAGATTCGTCGGTTTGAAAGTAACCGATTGCAGTTCTTTAAATCACTACCGATGACACCTGTTGTACCGTCGCAAGTCGATCCAGTGCAGCAACAAGCAAGACCACAATCTGGGACAGGAACGATACCTCAGGGAAGAGATGCGCTTTACTACTTTCAATTAGGGGCTTCCATTTGGCGAGGTGATTTAGGGCACCCGCGCGATCCGGCTTTTGCAATTGAATTACTCAAGCGTTCGGCTCAAGCCGGTCTGCCTGCTGCAATCTATCAACTGGGTCTGTTTTACTTGAATGGGAGTGTTGTAGCAAAGGACGAAGCTGCTGGCACGGCATTGATCAATCAAGCGATTCAAATGGGCTACAAGCCCATGACATACAGCCTTTGGCAGTAATTAAGAGAATTTTTCATTCCCCACACATTTATTGGAATGACATTACTTGACCACTGAGACATGTTCTAGAGAAATATTAACTATCTTGGAAGTCGGTACGCCAACTACTCATACAGTGTAAGTTCGCGAATTTCAGTTCTAACAAACCAAACCGATCGACAAAGCAACATAAAGAGGTTTCGCAATGAACGTAGAAAGCATGACAGTTAAGACTCCTGAACGGATTGCATATGATCATATAGATCGTGGGTTGAATTATGAGATGTCAGAGAACTGGCAGGCTGCAGCGGAGGAATATCGCCTGGCGATGGCGGCTGGCGCGTCAGGTTGGAATATTAACTATTCTGCCAACAATAATTTGGGTTATGTACTCGTTCAGCTTGGAGAGTATGACAAGGCAGTCGAACATTGCAGAGCGGCGATAGCCATCAAGCCTGAACCCTATAACGCGTTCAAGAATCTAGGGTTAGCGTTGCAAGGTCAGGGGCAATGGAGCGATGCGGCAAGATGTTTTATAGAAGCGACTTTACGCAATCCTCAGAATGCAAGAGCCTGGCAACTTCTTGAGCATCTTTTGCGAGTTCGACCAAAGTTGATCAAGCGTGATCTTGAACTAGGGCGGATTGTGGCTGATATGCGCATAGAGCTTGAGCGGAATAACTTGATTCAGCCTCCGTTAGCTCCGCATCCGATGTTTAAATTGATTGATATTCCCGTTGAGCATTGAAAACGGCAGCCATCAAAGAGGTATGAACATCATAATCTTCACCGATATAGACGGCGTATTTCACGACGGAAATTCTCCACTATTTATTTGGGCTGACCATCTATTTAAGGTTATCGAGCCCTACGATGCAAAAATTGTGATTCATTCCTCATGGCGTTTGCATTTCCCCTACGAACGAATACTCAAACAATTTCCGGATCAAATTAGAGAGCGCATCGCAGGAATCACCGAGGGCAAAGACCCATATTTGTCAGTTTTGAACTACATCAACCAAAATGCGATCGAGGAGTATATTGTTCTCGATGATGCAGTTGACCGTTTTCCAAGTGCATGGATTGCAGCGGGTAGATTCATAGTCTGTGATCCTGGGGAGGGATTATCAAGTTCGGTTGTTTTGGAACGTGTTAGGCAATTTCTCGAAAGTTTTAAACAAAAGCTTACTTAAACGGTCATCTTGAGAAAGTTCGTGCGCAGGAAGAATTCTTGATGCGCATAAGGATTATGGTGAATAAATTGGAAGCCAGACAAGATACGCAGTTGGAATCAGCCGGTGCAGAATTCCTGGTTCTTGGGAATCTTCTAATTGAGGGAATTCCAGCTTTCAAGAGTTATACCAACATGAAAGGCTATGATCTTGTTGCCGTGAATCCAGAGGAAAACAAATCGGCACGAATTCAAGTCAAGAGTCGCTGGAAAACAAAAGCTGAAGGATTCATCATTAAGAATTTCGACTGCGACTTCGTGGTCGTGGCTTTGTTGAACCGAGGTTCCAAGGACGGGAAATCCGACACTCGCCCTCCGGAGTACTTCGTTCTACCTGTTGAGGTCGCCAAAGGATTGCCCAGAACAGAAGGATGGGGAAAAGTAAGTTTTTCGAAGTTTCCGGAACTTAATTCCTACAAAGATGGATGGGAATTGATCCGGAAATTCCTAAAGTGTTAAGTTGTAGGTCCGTTAGAACTTTTCTTAGCGGAAACCCTGAATCCCGAGGTAATTCCCCACCACATACCACACCACGGAGCTTTCTAGAACGCCCCTGGCACTAAGTGCTGGGGCCCCTCAGCCATCCTATGGACACCAACTTACACCCTACAGAATATTCGCCACTAGATTTCATCGGCGAAGGCAATTGGGAGAAGGCGCTGTTCGCAACCTATGCATTGAGCCTTACGTATTTTGAAACATACGTCCTGCCAAAACTTCGTCAGGCGGGCTGTGAGCAAGTCTGGATTTTGGTTGATAAGGATGGCTATCGAACCTCGTTAATGGAACTGCGGGCCAGGCATGTCGGACAGACATATTCGCTTATTCCAATATCCCTGCCTTCAGGAATCTTCCATCCGAAACTTACCTATTTATGGGGAGCCTCCGGCGACCTATTAATGGTTGGCAGCGGAAATATGACTTACGGGGGACATGGCCAGAATATTGAAGTGCTAGAAGTTCTTAGTCCAGCTACTGATGCCCAAGCATTTGCAGATTTATCGTCTTTTCTTGGCGAATTGGGCGAACAAGAAACGTTCGAGATAGCGGACCGAACTCCCCTGGCTAGGTTCCAGGAGCGTTCGTTGTATGTTAGCAAGTCCGGAGGAGAGACGGGCGGCACACGCCTAATTCACAGCTTGGCGAAACCGATTGGACCACAGATTGCAGATTTGGCTGCTGGGAAGAAATGGGATTCGCTACTGGTGCTTTCACCATTCCATAACCCGGATGGTGGTCCTGTAAATGCGTTGGCCAAGAGGCTGAACGTTAAGAGTATTGAGGTCGGAGTTCCAACTGAAGGTACCAAAGGGTTCTCGTTTCCTTTTGATAAGGCAGATGATTGGGGTTTGGCGATTACTGCAGTTACTCCAGACATCGAAAAGGGAAACCGACGCCTCCATGCAAAATGGCTAGAGCTTCGCGGTTCCGAGAATTGGGGAATTACGGGAAGCGTAAACGCAACTAACCAGTCGATGGACAGCACCAGAAATGTTGAGGTGGCGGTCGTACGTATCCTCGGCGAGCCTACGACAAAGCTCTGGAAGCAAGCAAAAAGAACAAGCTATCAAGCAGATGCATATATTCCCGGTAGTAACAAATCTACAATGACTGTGTTCGCCGAACTCAATACGGAAGGTGTTTTATCCGGCGCGATTATGGGTAGCCGCAACCTAGGTGGGGATTGGCATGCATACCTAGAGTTCGCGAATGAGATTGAAGCAGAGGGAACACTACAAGTAAACGGTGATGGCCGATTTACATGGAAATTGGAGAAGGCTTTCGAATTTGATGCCGAAAACACGCCACAGGTTCGGCTGATTCGAAATGGCACGGTTGCTCGTGGTTGGGTGCATGTCCAGTCTTTTCTGAAGATGCCATCCCAGGCAAGGAATGCCATCGGAGCTCTCGGCCGGATGCTCAATCGTGCTGAATCGCCTGACGATATTCGAGCATTTCTAGATTACATTGCATTTCATGCGGGGCACCTGGTGACCCTAAAGGGGAACCAGGCGAAGTCACCAAAGACGAAAGAATCGCAATTACCTAATGACAAGCCAATTTCTGTTGAAGATCTTTACTTGGGAAATCAGCCTTCCCAAATGGAGCTATTCAAGAAGCTTGCAGCTGATTCCATTCAGAACGACAAGAGCTGGGAAGTTCTTCATACAATAACCAGACTTCTTCTGGGAAGAAAGGATGTTGGCAAGCCTCATGCTCAGGGTATTAGTAAGGCGAAGACGAAGGCTCACGCCCCCGCAGATAACGATGCGCAAGCGGAACTCATTAAGACCAGAGTCGAGCTAACGGATTTTGGCGATAGATTGCGAAAAGCACTGCAGACAGATGAACTTGAGCCCGAAAAACGCGAGCAGCTTCTGTTTGTGTGGGCAAATGTCTCGCTGGACATGTATCTTCGCCGTTTACATTCAAGAGATGAGGCGCTTGATTTCTCGAAAGGATGGCTGCAGAACGCGATACGTTCAGACTTGCCAGACCAAAATCGAAAAATGGTCGACGAAATAGTATTCGGAATTGCCGCTGCGCTAGCGCGGAATACCATCGAATCAATTCAAGACTCCAATGCTGTATTCGGGATAACCACTACCAAGCGCTTGATTCATGAATGGCTCGAGACATACTGTAGGGGGCCAGTGGGTCCCACTAAGGCAATTGGACTAGCCGAAAACTGGTTTGGATTTCAAACATCACAAATGCTTGTGGATGGCGAGACAAATGAAGCCGTTAGCGCTCTTGCTGAGTCAATTGAGACATTAACAACTCGTTTAATCTTGCAGCGACTGATTGAAGAAAGGGAGCA
>Ga0172367_10007741_pt1 | contig 12207 bp, 14 predicted proteins | sample Lak10m_FD_114542 | JGI IMG/M metagenome (GOLD analysis project Ga0172367, IMG submission 114542) | Freshwater microbial communities from Kabuno Bay, South-Kivu, Congo - kab_022012_10m | ecosystem: Environmental > Aquatic > Freshwater > Lake | place: Democratic Republic of the Congo: South-Kivu...
CAGGAACATGATCTCCTAAAACTAAACATTTAATAAATAATGATTTGATAAGTGTTGTACCTGTTATACCCAATATTGATGATAATGGTATTAAATAAGTATCATTAGCTTCTAAAGTATAAGAACTATATGCTATATTTGTAGAAACAGAACCATGAGATGATGTTGTAGAACTGTTACATATTTTATCTATACTTGAATGAATACTCTTTGCTTTCTGAGTAGTATCAGTAAAAGTAATTTCTTCTAAAGGAATTACTTGTATTGTAGATTCTATTGTAAAAGTACTAGCCATTTTTTGTTCCTACACCTAATTGTAATTGTAATAATTCATTATATTCAGCTTTTAATACTGTTAATAATTGTAATTCTTGTGCATATCCTTGTGTATATTGTTGTATTAAAGCAGATACTCTTTGCCCTTCTTGTTGTATCTGCGTTGTATTTGATTGTAAATCAAATTGATATTTCTGTAAAGTAGCTGAAAATTGTCCTATCTGTTTCTCTAATTCTTTTGCTTCATTAGCTAAATTAATATTAGTAGTGTCTTTTGCTAATTCTAATAATGCCTGTTGTGATTGTTGTGATTGTTGTAGTTCTTTTTGTACTTTACTTTTATATATTTCCATTTCTTTTTGATATTCATTTACTTCATTTTGTATATCATCTACATACTGTTGTAATAATAATCCTTGTCTGCTCATTTCAGCATTAGCTAATTCAATATCTTCAGTAGTATTTATATGTGCGTTAGCAGTAGTTAAACTAAATGTAGTAGTTGGTTTAGTATAAGTTGGTAAAGTACCAAAATCTGCTATAAGACTATTTACATATGTCCCTAATGCTGGGTTAGTATAAGTAAATGATGGTGAAGAAGGAGTAGATATTGCTGCAATATTATTAATAGTAATCCCAGCTAAAATTGTATTTTTAGTAAGTAGTTTAGATATTTGTGCTTGTATAGAAGCATAAAGAACTATAAGATGTTCTAATTCTAATGGCATTAAATTAATATTAGTATTGTTATATGCAACTTCTGGATAAGTAACAAATATTAATGTCCCAGTTCCATTAGGTAAAATTGTTAAATTAGAATTTTCAATATAACTTACTGGGTCTGTTGCTGTTGCATAATAAAGACTATTTGTATCTGCTGCTTGTGCTTTTTTACCAATAGGTATTTCTCTTACTTCATAACCATTCAAATGAATATATAAAGGTTTTTTATATGCCAATGATACTGAATTGGTAAAAGATGTTGTAACGCTAATTTTATCTAATTTCTCTTTAGGCAATAAGTCTATAAGTATTCTTGTTCCTTGTGTAAGCCAATTAGATAGTGCATCTGTATCAGAATAAGTACCAATATAATCTTCTATTTTACTTTGTAATGTTCCCATATCATACGCCTAAATCTTCATACCAATCAAAATGAATAATAGCTTGTGTACTTGCTGTAAGTCCAATTAAATCTACTCTATAAGTGGTATTTGGTTTTAAATCCCATTCAACACTACCTCTTGATTCTCCACCAGATTTGCTTCCAGAACCTACGAAAATAGATTCAATTAAAGTTCCATCAGTAGATAATACTCCTCCCGAAATTGACATATTAGGTACATTTGAACTATTTCTATTTCTATTATAGGAAGTTATACCACCTCCACTCCCATAAGTAGAACCTTCATATAAATCAACTTCTACCGATCCATTATAAGCATGAGTACTTATTTTAAGATGAGGAGTTCTTGTAGTAGCTGTTAAATTACCAACTACAAGTGCATATTTAACTGTTGATGTTCCAAGACTTGCTTGTTTATTAAATACTTTATAAGTTTCTCCTTCATGCACTTGATGATGTTCATAATCTACAACCACTGGTAAATTACTTATAATATCACCAGCTCCTATTTGTACTTGTAATGCATTACCTGTAGGAGTTTGAGTTCTTGCACTTACTTGTGCAGATAAACTATTTGCATCTACTATTTGTACTTTTTGTAATCCATTTATTTGATAAGTCTTAGATGCAAAATCAATTCCAAGTAATCTATTTAATATACTTTTAAAAAATATTTCAAGATTTGGTGTCATATATTCTTAAAAAATTAAGGGGAGTTTTATCTCCCCTATGATTATTGATATACTACAAATGTAACCGTTGCTGGGGCTGCTGCTAAATCAGCATCTCCAAATGTAGAAAATATAAGATAAGGAGCAGATGGTACAACTGACCATCCTGGAGAAGCATTAGTTACTTGCGTAATATTACCTGCAACTCCTGGTAATATATTAATTACAGATGTAGCTCCTGCATCTATATCATTTGTATTACTTGCAACAAGAATACAATTAGTAAGTGTACCTGTACTACCAACAGAAGCAGTAGTTTCATAACAACCAAATACTTTTGTTGTTGTTGTACCTGCAGCTGTCATATTTTCACCTGTAGTAATAGATACTGTAAATGGTTTAGTAGTATCTAATTCTTTAGGAGATATTTTAGTTGAAATATATCTATCTCCTGCTGCTCCGCCTATAACAGAGCAAGAAGCTACTAATTTATCATTTACAGTTTTTACTGTCCAATCAGATTGTGTTAAAGCCATTTTATTGTTTCCTCATTTTAAAGTTAAAAATGGGAGTATTTCTACTCCCTATATTAATTATACAATGTTCCATAATGAATGTGATTCAATTAAGGTAATTCCTAAACCAGCATCATAGAAATATTGGTCTTTTACGCCATCATATCCATTATCTGTTTTAATATTAGCTTGGAATTTCATTGGTCTATATTCGCAAAGTTCTACGTTACTTTCATCCATTACTACCATGGTATTATTGTATTGTCCTCTTAATTGAGGGGCATAAACCAAATCAATAACTCCATGGGGAGTTTCTAATGTGCGTACCGCAAAACCTATTCCTGTCATTTCAGATTTAGAAAGTTGTACCGTCCATCCTGATTTTTTAACAAAACCATCAGAACCAGACATCTTTGACCAATAAGAAAGAGCGCCTTGCCCACAATATGCGACTTTGCGTCCAGTTGTAGGAACATATTGGAATATTTTTTCAGTATCTTCAACATAGTTGCTCCAATTATAAGAAGCAGCGGTAATATTAAAGATGTTTTTATAATCACCACTTGCAGTACCATAACGATATAATGCAGGGATTATTCCCATTGTAGTACGAAGTGTTTTACTATTAACATCACTAATATGTGTGGCAAAGGCATCTGTCCATGTAACATTATCACTTGCAAGGTCAGTCATACCAGTACCATAAGAACGTACACCAAGCAATAAGGCTTTTTCAATCTGAAACTTGTGTGTTTTCTGTTTATCTTCACGAAGTCTCGCTAATTCATTAGAATAGCCTCTTAAAGCTGATTCGTATAAAGTGCCTGTAATTTCCATAGGAGTTTTGAAGATTTGGGTGGAATTATAGACAACTTCCAATTCATCACTATAGGCTTCAGGAGATTCAGTTCCTTCCCCTTGAGCATTACCGATTACAACAAAATAATCGTTATCTGCTAAAGCAGCGTGAACATTAGTCGTACTTCTTGGATTACCCATAGAAGTAAGAATAACTGTTGCACCTGAAACATTAGAAATATAAGAAATACCTTTATAGGTAGTTTTAGATTCGTCCCATACTTCACATATAAGCCCTATCATTGATGCATTAGCTGCTGTAAGTGTTCCAAACCCAGTTAGATTATCAATAGCCGTAAGTGTAGCAGAATCTCCAGGAGTCCATGCATCGTATGCTGCTGTAATTCCATTCACTTGAAATTCTTGCTTAATAAAACCTGCTCTATGTTCAAATAACTTATAGTCAGGGTCTTTTACTTTTCTTGCACCTTTTGTAAGTAACATTGTAGTAAAAGGCGTTACTGAAGGCCATAATTCAGCAACATAATCTGGTTTAATATAAAAATCCCGCCTTTCATCAAAGAGTACGCCCGAATTTGAGAGAGTTTTAGCTGACATAATATTTTCCTTTTTTTATCGTTGTTTGTTTCTCCATAACACACTGCCTTGATTTTTAGCACTTTGGTGTATGGAAGCATTAAATATATCCTCATCGGAAACAGGCAATGATGTTTCTCCACCGTTAATACCAGCAGGTAGAGGAATATTTTTCCCTTGTCTCTGAAGCATTTGCTGTACTTTAGGATTGACTTGATGAGGAGTAGTCTGTCCTTTATTAAATCTATACAGTTGAATTAAATTTTCAAATGTAACCGCTTTAGGATCGTCAAACATTTGTACAAATTCTGAAGCATCGCTTTGATTAAATCCATACTGTGTAGTTAATTTTGTAATTACTGAACCTATTTGCTGATTTCTTTGCTCAACATACATCCGTTCTTGTTGTGTACGTTTGTATTCTTCTTCTCGAAGTTGTTCTTTATTGAGAAGATACTCAGCAAGTTGTTCCCTATAAGTTTCATTTGCTTCACGATATTTGAAGGATTCACTTTCAGGGTCATTAAAAGCCTCTGATTTATTATAGTATTCAGGCTTCTGAGGAGGTAATGGCCTTTGAATACCTTGTTCCTGTTGAGGTTGTTCACCACCAAGGGAATTTTCTATTATATCTAATACATTAGGGTTTTCCTGTATATACCTTATAATAGGCATATAGGGATTAACCATATTTATTTGATTTTCTAATTGCTTTGATTTATTTGCTTCCCGCATAGCCTGACTTTGCCAATAAGCAAATCTTTTTCCTTTTGGGTCTTGTGGATCATTTTGTTCTTGTGTTTGTGTATTATCTTCCGATTGAACTGAATTAGAAGAATCTAATGTTGGAAATTCATCAATATTAGGTTCTTCATTATTAAATTCTTCATTATTTACTGTTGTTGCTTCAATAGGGGCGTAGAAATCATCTTCTGGCACGCTATTGTTCATTTCTTCTGACATTATAACTAACTTCCTTTTTGTTGTTTATTTTGTTGCTTAGTATTTTTTAATTCATCATTTAATCTTGAAGAATATAATTGTGTGGCTAATTCAGCTCTATTTTGTGAATTTTTTAAACTTGACTTGAATTTTTCAACTTCTGTTTTCTGTTTTAAATGTAAATTCTCTCTATCAGTAGTTTGTTTATCTCCCGATAGTTGTTTTAATTGTTGTGTTAATTGTTCTACTTGTTGTTTAAGTGTATTTATTTCAGAGAATCTTTGTAATACACCTTCAGTATCAACTATTTCAGTTTTCTTTAGAACTTCTACTTGGTCAATTAAACCCATTTTAAACATTTCTACATAATATTCAAATTGCGCCCATCTATTAGATGGAAGCATTGAACCTGATACTACTACTACATCATATTTCCCTATAGTAACATCATTTAATCTTCCTTTAATCATATTTGAATAATCATCAAATATAGGCATATTAATTTGTGTTGTGATTACTGAAGAATCAGGTTGTATTAATCTAACAGCTTTATATTCAGTATAATATGCTTGAATCATTTCAATAATAACTTTACAAAAATGATTTAATGCACTCTCAATATCATCTTTCTTAGATTTAATTCTTCTTTGTCCAAATTCATCTAATGCCATTGTACCTTTATAAGTAGCTGGAGCATTACTATTATCTCCCTGCATTAACGGATAAATACCTAATATTTCTTGTATATCTGCTCTTGCCTTCTCTTCATTATGATATAATTCATTAGGTAAAGGAGATGGAGATGCTTGTACAGGAACACCTAATTCAGCATCATATTCACCAATATATGTACCTGCCCGATTCATTCCTTCTTCTAAATCTTTTCTGTTAATAGAACCTCTTGGTAACCACCATTTAGTATTAACAGAATTAGAAGTATGTGCGACAATCAAACTTCTTATTTTATTAATATATTCTTGTAATGGTCTTACATGACGAACATCACTCATAGGATAAGGATTTCTATTCCAATGATTAGGTAAAATAAAAAAAGGATATTCTGATAAAGGCATAATACCTTTATAGATTAATTTCTTCCCTAAACTTAATACTCTGTATATTTTATCTATTTTTACATTCTCTACAACAATAATACCTTCAGAAATAAGATTAGCTATAATTAATTCTTTTACTTCAGTAGTAGAATTAGGTATTTCTCCTTGAGAACCCTGTTCTGCTCCAGCCACTGGCTGAGGTTGTCCAGGTTGTCCTGTATTTGGGTCAACCAGTTGTACATAGTGAAATACATTAGATTTGAGTTGTTGTGTTAATGAGAGTAGTTCTTTTGCTTTTTCTTCAAGGAGTATGTTTTGGGATTGTATTGTGGTCACTATTGCAACTGGTTGATTTACCCATTCTTGAAATTCCCTTTCATCCATTACATGTTCTTTACCATTAGTATCAATGGCATGTGCTTCAATTTCTTGTATTTTGGTATATCTATCTATTCGTAAATATTTCTTATGATATTGATCATTTACTTCATCAATTATATTTTGATTAGTAATAGAACTTCTATAAGAACTATGCCTAGCACCATCATCTTGTTGTAGAGTAGAAAAATCTATATTATTATATTCTTTTTCAGCTTGTTCTTTTGTCAATACATCAGCTATAATAACATTAGCTGCGTCTCGCCAAAATATATCTTTACTATTTGGATCAGGATAAACATCTTTTGGATTAATAGATTTCCAAAAAATTTCTCCTTTACCAAAATCAGCTTGTGGATTATAATATGCTAATCCTATTCCTCTTCCTTCAACATAATAATCTTCAACACATTTTTTTAATTGTACACCACCATAAGAAATATCCCAAATATAAGTAAGCAAATCAGAAAATACTTTCCCAGTCTTTGTATCAGAATCTTCTCTTCCAGTTGAACTAAATCTTGGTTTATTTGTAGTTAATAATGCTTTTGCTTGTTCTACGGTAGGTTTAATTACATTAATGACAATAGGAAATTGTTTTAATTTTTGTAATTCTTTTTTAGCCTTTTCTGTCCATTGATTCCCATTATAAAAATCTCTATCAAGAGTTGCTTGTTTTTCCCATTCAGATTGAGAAGAATAATACTCGTTGTATAATTCTTCATTAAGATTTACTTCATCAATTTCTTCTTTTTTATTGTCTAATATAAAATTTTGCTCTTCCATGGGAGATAAAATAATATTTCAATTTTATAAACACAATAAAAATTATACTCCCCTATTAAAAATAATAGTACTTATACTAACATCCAATCAGTTCCATCAACATCATTATAAATTACTTCTGATGTTTTCCTTTTAATATTTATTTTTACTTCATGGTAAGGAGGATAAGCCCCTTTTTGAGCTAAATGATATCCATCCATTAAATCATCATAACTACTTCTTGGAAAAGTAAGAAATTCTTCTCTTATTTCTTTCATGTTTTCACCAAAATATACTTTCCTTTGAGCAAATCTTGGTTGTAAAGAAGCAAGTCTTAGTTCTTTTCTTGTAGTTGGTTTTTCTTTAATTTCTAATCCAGGAATATACATCCTTCTCCGCATTTCTTGTCGTAACATTTCTTGATATTGAGTTGATTCAATCCTTGTCTGAGTAGGTTTATATATTTTATAAAAATCTTCTATTGCATCAGCTAAATCTAATGGCGTTACTCTCTTTCTAAAATAAGGTAAAACATAAATGCATGATTCTTTATCTACAGCTAAAGGAACAATAGTACTAAAATCTCTTTTATTCTCAGTAGAAGAAGCTGGATCAATACCCATAAATATATTTACAGGTATTTTTCTTTTACTTTCATCTGAATGATTTTCATTTATTAAATAATGTTCTTCGTTTTCAATACTATGCATATAATGATGTACTTGAAAATATTCTTCTTTAAATAATTGAGAATCATCACCAATTATCTGACACATCCTTTCAGCATAAAATACGCTTAATCTTCCTATTGCTTCAAGACTTTTCTTTTCTTCTAATAAAGATTCTACTGTCTTAGCTTCAGGCCATAGTGATTCTGTATCATCATTAATTAAATAACTATATCTAATAGTTATCCAATTATCCATTTTTGATAATTGTTCTACTATACAGAGTTGATGTATAGGAGTTCCAATTACTACACATTTTTCATAACCATATTTAGTATCTAATGCTGGTAAAGCTCCTTTTAATAACCATAATAAATTACCATTCATAGCCTCTTGCGTTTTAGTATTATTTTCATCTTCTGGATCATCAAGACAAATAAATGTAGGACGTAATCCTTTATAATTTAAACCTCTAATAGGTTGTCCCATACCTTTTGCCATAATAATAGAATTATTGTTTAATACTATCATATCTTCTCTATAACTTATGGAATTTTGTCTCCCATGATACCCAAATAAAGTTCTAAATTCCATAGAATAATCAAGAATATCTTTGATAGCAGTAAGACAATTAATAGCATGGTCTCTTGTTTTAGATACAATAACAACAAATTTTCTATTAGTGCTATCTTCTACAAAAATATGATATAATGGATATAATTCTGCTAGTAATGTTGTTTTAGCTAATCCTCTTGGTAAAATAAGATTTAATCTATTCAAATCTTTTGACAATATTTTTTTTTCTATTTCAAAGTGAGCTTGACTAAATCCTCTATAAAACATTTTAGGGGCTATTATCTTACAGAATAAAAGAAAGTTATTTTTGAATTTATCTATCATATTATTTATTCCTTTTTATCAAAAGTATCATTTAACCATTTATCAGTATCAAAATCATCTTCCTGTTTATTATATTCTTTTTCTTGCCTTTCATAGATACCATATACTAGTTCACTACCAGCTTTTTGTTTATTGATTTTCCACTCTTTTTCAATAGGATTATAAAACTTAGAACCTTTAGGAAAGGTCTTTAAATAATCTATTATATCTCTACTTTTACCACTACTCCAGTCCTCACTAGTGAATTTAATTACTAATATGTTACTATTTAAGTGTTTTAGTATCATTTTCCCTATTCCTCACTTGAACTTTTAGATAATTTTAAAATTTGTTCTTCTTTATCAACACTATCAGAAAGTATTTTAGTATTTACCATTTCAAGTTGATTAACTACAGTAGATTTCTTAGGATAAGCATCTAAAAGAATATTTACTTCTTTAGCAACTTTAATCATTGCATCTGGATTCCTATCTCTTTCAGCCATATCTGCTGCTCTTTTAAGTAATCCCATAGCAAAACTTTCAGGTTTACTTATCCCTAATTCTATCATTCTTTCTATAACTGCTTGTTCCATTCTTTTTTTTACCTCTTTTTGTCTCAATATTACTTTCAATCCTAAATCAGGGTCTGTATGTTCTTTACAAAATATATGTGCTAATTTACTCATATTAGCTTTAGTAGCATTACCTTCTACTTTCCAATTAGCATAAGTTTTAAAAAATCCTTCCCACTTTTTCATCTTAGCTATTCTTGCTCCAAAAGTAATAGGTGCAGTTCTATTAAATGCTCTAGTTTTCAAATAATCTTTTGCTATTAAAGAACCTTTATTCGCTAAAACTCCATCTTTAAATGAAACTATATACTGCCCAAAAGGAAATTTTAATAGGTATATCTTATACGACTTCCTTTTAGATTTTGTAGTATCAAATTCCTTTACTCCTCTACATTGTACTACTAATTCATCATCAGTAATAGTCCATTCACCTTCTTTTACAACAGACCAATGTCTATGATAATCTATCTTCAATACATCAGCTTCAGCTCTAGTATAAAGATAAAATTCTCCTAGTAATCTACGTTTTATAGTTATCATTTACTAAATACTCCCTATTTCTTCTTTATTCTCTTCTTCGTACTCTATTCTTTCCGTTACTTTTTCATAAATAATAATCTTTTTACCATCAATATATTGAGTCGGTAATTCCTTTATAAAAGATTTAGTCTTTGTTATCCTTGAACCATTAAAAAATAATTTTAAATTTATCCAATAACCATTGTCTCCTACCTGTTTTTTTATTACTTCATGCTTGAGCAATTCCCTTATCCCTCTATAAAACATAGTACTAGACTTCCACTTGAAAATATCCATCACTTCTTTCATATTATTAAAATAAAATGTGTCATCAGTAGGTTTTAAATTATTGGCTATATAAAGATATAATCTTAAACCATTATGAGATAATCTTACCTGTATATCAAAAGCACTTTTATAACTCTTCCAATAAGGTTGCTTATCCGTAATAGTACATTTAAATGCGTTCTTTATTATCTCCGTCTTAATCCCTGTATCTTCTACTTCAGCAGGTATCTTCATCACCTGTTCAGGCTTCATCTTTATATCAAAATTATGCTGAAATTCTTTATCAATAAATGGACTTTTTTGTCCTTTTTGAACAAATTCTTGATTTTTTTTGTTCATATTGTGCAATTTCTCCTTCTTTCTATTTTCTTCATAACTCCTTTTACCTTAATACTTTATAACAATATTTTCCTCTATTTTTTCCTCTTTCCCTTCTTAAAAGGTTATTAGGACTTTAAAACTGTCTAAAACTACTTTACTAAATATAATACCTCCTGTACAATAAGACAACTATTTTAACACAATTAGTGTATATTATTTCCCCTATTAGTTGCTAACTAACAATCAGTGTTTCAAATTTGTTATTTATTGGGAGGAGGAGATATATCAGTTCCCCACCACGGCAGATTTAGGCATACCCCTTATGATTTTAGTTGAAAAAAAGTCTAAATCTGTAGTGGTTGTGAACCACTCACTTCGTTCGCCCCATAGTCTGGCAACTATATCTAATAATTAAAATTAAGGTGTAATATGTACATTTCATTTCAATACAAAAAGGGTAGTGGATTTAAGAAAACTTTTTCAATCGAGAAAGCATTTTCACATAAAGACACTTTATCCGAAGTATCAGTCCTTGGCATTACTTCCATGAAAGAGATTCCCAATGAACTTAAGTCTATAATTGATAGCCTTAAGTTTACTAGAGTTTCCGAAGCACGTAATGAAGGGAAACTGTTTGGGTATAACTTTCATAAGGAAGTATCCGAACATAAGAGTAACCTTAACGAATTCCTCGTAGCATTTGCTATAAAGGAATAACGATATACTAGACTGTATAAGACATTATACAGTCTAGTATAATTTATAATTAAGAAACAAATAATCAATAAAGAAACAAACAAAAGGATACTACAATGAGAATCATAACAAATAGTGGAGAAATAATTAATTTTCTTGAAGCTAATGGGATAAAAGCTTCAAGAGAAGGAAAGCATATGTTTGCTTTTGAAATAAGGAGCAAATATGCTTGGGGGTTAATTAAGAGGATTAGAAGAGTGGGAAAACATACCCTCATTTACAAAAATCTAAAATATGCCCCTTAACATATTAATACTGTTATTAGTATTACTAGTAATAGTACTAATGATTATCATCGGTATATATGGTGAAGAGCCAGAATATACCGATGAAGAAAAGGAACAAAGATCATGTACTTGTAAAAAAGCACATGATAATTATAAAGGATTAAAGAAATGACAATCTTCATAATACTGTTTTCATTTATAGGATTAATAATAAAATCTTATGAATGGAAACAGAAGGCAGATAAGTGGGATGAATACGAACAGAGTAAATATTCTATTTATCTGCCTTCAATCCAAGAATTAATTCTTTTACGAAAAGAGAAAGAATGGCAAGAAAATACAAGAAATGCCATTAAACGCTCATATAGCCTCATAGAGACACTTTTATCCATTAGACGATACTTTGTTCATCTAAACAATAAAAGTGTCTCTAATACCCCTTTATTAAAGAATTAGAGGATATTCTAAGTAGTAATCAAAACAAATTCACAAAAAGGACAGTACAGTGGAAATAAATATTGGTAAAATATACAGGATAGATATTCCCTCTACCCTTGATGAAGTAGGACAAACAAAAATAGAAGAGCTATTATTAGAGAAATATAGCATAAAGAGTTTGCTTATAAATCTTTCAAATAGGAATTTTACTTGGGAATGGAAAACCAAAGAAGGAACATTACCCAAAAGGATAAGGAAATTTTGTTATAAAGAATATAACCAAATAAAAATCAAACAAGAAGATTTAACACTAATAGGAAATATAGCTTCTTCGGCTAAGGTAGAAAAAAGTATCTATTGCGATTTTGTAAAGGTAATAGATGGAGGTATGTGGGAAGCTGGGGACTTTGGAGA
>Ga0172367_10007742_pt1 | contig 12207 bp, 12 predicted proteins | sample Lak10m_FD_114542 | JGI IMG/M metagenome (GOLD analysis project Ga0172367, IMG submission 114542) | Freshwater microbial communities from Kabuno Bay, South-Kivu, Congo - kab_022012_10m | ecosystem: Environmental > Aquatic > Freshwater > Lake | place: Democratic Republic of the Congo: South-Kivu...
ATTATGTCTGCCAATAATGCTTTGCCGTTCATGGCTTTACCAAAGACCGATAAGCGCAAGTTTATCGAAAGCGTACTTGGTCTGGAAGTATTCACCCAAATGGTTCTCAAAGCAAGAGACGATCACAGTATTGCCAAAAAAGATTACGAAATTGCTTATACAAAGTTTGAACAAACAGAAACAGAACTCCAATTCAATCAATCTCAATTAGACAATTACGAACATATTAAAGTTGAAAGACTGAACAAACTCACTGACAAGAAAAAAACATTAGAGGCAGACATTGCCACCTTGCAGTCTAAAATTGTGATCTCTAAAAAATTATCTGTTGAAGATGACAAAGAGAAATTAGCACATTTTGACAAACAGCAAGCTGAGTTTAATGACAAGAAATCCAAATTGCAATCAAAACTTAACACCATTCATGCAGAAGTTAATGCAGAAGTAAAACAGATTAAACAGTTATCGACAAACAAAGACAAATGTCCAACCTGTTCTAGAGAATATTCTGGAGAGCACGTTGAGCATGTCTCCAAATTAATTGCTGAACACAAAGAAACGATTGAGAAATATACCAAAGCGGAAGTTAAAGTAAAGGAGTCCTTGCATGATATAGAAAGCTCATTGGTAAGCATTCAAGCCGCAAGAAACGTATGCTTAGACAATATAGAGGAGACAAATCGAATTATTGCAGACAATCGCTCTCACGAACTCAGCATAGCTCACCTTAAGTCCAATCTTAAAGAAACAGAAGATGAAATTGCCATTTCATCTAAAGAACAAAATAATGATTTGAAAGGCAAGATTGCAACTCTAAAGACTACTTCTGAAGAGTTAAAGCAAAAAGTAGACAAGCTTAACAATGAGCTTAATATCCTCGAAACCGTAAAGTTTGTTATTTCAGAAGAAGGCATAAAGTCATTTATTGTCAAAAAAGTACTAAAAGTACTCAATGCGCGATTGGCTTATTATTTGCAAAAACTTGAAGCAAATTGCCTATGCCAATTCAACGAATTTTTTGAGGAACAAATTGTAGACGAAAATGGAGCCAATAAATCGTATTTTAATTTTTCTGGAGGAGAAAGAAAGCGAATGGATTTGGCTTGTCTCTTTGCTTTTTCAGACATACGTCGTCTACAAGGAGACGTGAATTTTAGTACTGTATTTTATGACGAGTTATTGGATTCATCATTAGATGACAAGGGGGTCCAGCTAACGCTCAGAGTTCTTAGGGAGCGTTTTAACGAAAACAATGAATCCTGTTATATTATTACTCATAGAGGACCAGAAGTGCTTTGTAAAGCAGAGCATGTAATAAATGTGGTCAAGAAAAACGGCACTTCCTCTATTCAGTAATGGACTTTTCAAAAAACAATTTTAAATAATAAAAATATGATTACACCAGTACAGTATGGCATACAAAACGTTCTTGGGGCTCCGCTAGGCATTCCGTTTGGCGTTCCAGCTCAAACATACATCCATCACAATTCAGTTCCTCCTCCAGAAATGCCTGGCCAGAATTTAAAGCGCGCTGTCAACTATTTGGCCGATTATGGAGGCTGCGGTTATTATCGATGCATGTCGTCAAACTTTTTGCTAAATCTTCATCAAAAAGCTGTAATAATGGAATCGACTACAATGATTACCGATCCAAAGTTTTATCAAACAGTAGAGGCGATTAAGTTCCAACGACAAGCAACTCCATATCAAAAAGAGTTCATTAAGTTTTTAACACAATTTAAACAGCAAAAGCCTCTAAAGATGATCTATGAAGTAGATTATGTAGTCTTTGCAGAAGACATCCCGATGTACAATAGAAATAGAGATGCTTTTACGTCACAGGAAATTCAAGATTGCATCAAAGAAATTATATCTATGATGGATGAAGTAACAGTAACTACTGACTATTTCCGAGACTATCTAGCCAGTAAAACAGGACACCCAAATGTGACAACAGTGCCAAACTATCTAATGAAATGGTGGTTTGACCGTTACTACAATTTAAACAATTTAATTAAAGCATACGATAAAAACAAAAAGAAACCGATCGTTGCTATTTTTGCTTCTGGAACTCACGTTGATGTAGTTAATAGAGCAAACCAACAAGACGACTTCGCTCACGTTGTTAATCATATTATTAAAACAGCGACTGAGTTTACTTGGCATTTTTACGGCTCATATCCTCTTGCAGTAAAACCGCTAATCGATTCCGGTAGAATTAAATTTACTCCCTGGGTGCAGCTTCCAGATTTTGCTGAAACGATGGCGAATTCAGGAGCTCAAGTTACATTTGCAGCGCTGCAAGATAACAATTTTAACCGTTGCAAGTCGAATATTAAACTTATCGAAGCTGGAGCAATTGGTATGCCTTGCATATGCCCAGACATGGTTACTTACAAAGACGCATTTTTAAAATACTCTAACGGCAATGAATTCATCGATTGCATTAAATCTGCTTTAAAAAACCAAACCGTATACGCTGAACATTGCAAAAAAGCAAGGGCTTTAGCTGAAAATTATTGGTTGGATACAGAAAAGAATTTGATGAAGTATCATGAGGTGTATTTTACGCCAGCTGGGTCTTCGGAAAGAAAATATATACAAAAAATTAATTGATATTTTTTTCTTTGATCGGATACTTCACGTATGTATCGATCTGTAAGTTATAATCCATTTAACGAATCTGTATTTCTTCGTACTTGGTCTGAAGAAGGAGTTAGAATTGACACCGAAATTCCTTTTCGACCTTATTTGTATTTAGAAAAAGAAGGAGCAACTGATGCAACTTCAATTTTTAAGACGTCACTTGTAAAAAAGCAATTTAAAAACTCTATCGATAGAAGACGGTTTGTCGAGTCAACTGCCAATCAGCGCATCTTTCACAACTTAGCTCCAGAGCAACAATTTCTGATTGAGATGTATAAAGATCAGAACAACAAGCCTGAGTTTTCCAAGCACTCACTTAAGGTTTTTTTACTGGATATCGAAGTCGACACTACAGCAGATTCTGGGTTTCCAGTACCTGAAAAAGCAGCTGTACCAATTAATCTTATAACAGTTTATGATACTCTCACGAGAACTACTCATACATGGGGGTTGAACCAACGATACACTCCAACAATACCAGATTGTGTGTATCACTTCTGTAAAAGCGAAGAAGACTTGATTTTGCAATTTGTGGATTTTTGGAAGACAGATTATCCTGATATTGCTTCTGGCTGGAATTCTCAAAATTTTGACTTTCCTTATATTATCAATCGCTTTATAAAAATATTTGGAGAAGATTTTATTCGTCAGCTTTCTCCAACAGGAAATGTTAGAGGTCGAAAAGTATTTACGGACATGGGCAAGGAGGTAACTATTTGGTCAATTCAAGGAGTGTCTTTGCTGGATTATATGGATTTGTACAAAACCTTTTCTCCAGGAGAAAAAGAATCCTTTAGCCTCAATTATATTTCAGAGCTCGAGCTAGGAGAAGGAAAAATTGCTTATAATGCGGTTAGTCTTGGAGAACTGGCAGTGAGCGATTGGAAGACATTTGTTGATTACAATATACAAGACGTGCACTTGCTCGTTAAATTAGAAGAAAAATTAAAATTTTTGGAAATTGCTCGAATGCTTGCTTATAAAGGCTGCACGAATTTCGAAGCTGCACTCGGAAAAGTAGCAATAGTTACAGGTGCAGTAGCAATACAAGCGTCCAAGCAAGGATATGTAATTCCGACGTTTCCTAACAACATTGAAAGAGAGTCATATGAAGGAGGCTATGTCAGAGATCCTGAAAAAGGCCTGCAAAAAGCAGTAGTAAGTTTTGACGTCAACTCTCTATATCCTAATACGATTATAACGCTCAATATTTCTCCGGAAACTAAAATAGGCAAAGTTATTTCCGGAGACTTTGAGAAATTTACTGGTGATATAACCATACGTTTGATTAACGGCAAAAGCCACACGTTGAATGCAGCTAAGTTTAAAACCTTTCTTTCCAAAGAACAATTAGCTCTTTCTAAAGCAGGCGTTCTATACTCTCAGAAACACAAAGGAGTTATTCCAAATTTAATTGACGAAATTTACAACGAACGTGTTAAAACCAAACAGGAACTTTCAAAATTAAAAAAAGCAAAAAATAAAGACGATTCTAAGCATCAGTTCAAAATGACATATTTTGACACTCTTCAATATACTCTAAAGATTCTTTTGAATTCTATATACGGAACTTTTGCCAACAAGCATTCTTCTTTGATGGATATTGACCATGCTACCTCTATTACGGTTACTGGTCAAAATGTATCGAGAGCTGGCGGACACATTATTGATAATTTTGTTAAAGTAAAATATGGCATAGAAAATTCCATAACGAAATATGGAGATACAGACAGTCTTTATGTTTCAATACAACCTGTATTGGACAAGCTTGGTTTGCAACTAATTGTTGACGGAGAAATCAATCCAAAGGTCCACGAAATTGTAGATAAATTAGACAAACATGTCAATACAGAAATTTTAGAATGGGCTCGAAACGAGTTATTTTCAATAGATCCTCGATATGTTTTTAAACGAGAAGTTATTGCAGATGTAGGCGTATTTCTTCAAAAGAAACGTTACATATTGCACGTTCTCGATGAAGAGGGAGTAGCAGTAGATAAATTCAAATACACTGGTATCGAGCTGGCTCGTTCAACCACACCTAAAAAGGTCAAAAAATTCATAGAAGACATTATCAAAACTGCTTTGTTGACTCAGAGCTTTAAGCAAACAAACGAAGTATATCGTAATAGCTACCAGGAATTTAAAAAATTAGATCCCAACGACGTAGCTGCTCGCACATCAATTAACAATTTAGACAAGTACTCGCAAGGCGCCTCACTCAACAAATTTAAAAATGCTACTCCTTCGCATGTTAAGGGAGCAATTGCGTATAATATTTTGTTGAAGAATTACGGCTTAGAAGATCGTTACGAAGCAATCCAAACTGGTCAAAAAGTAAAAAAAATTTACTGTCAAAAAAATAAATTTGGTTTAGATGCAATAACTTATGTTACGGAACTTCCCAATGAATTTGGTTTCAACGTGGACTGGGATAAAATGTTTTCAAAGCTAGTTACTCAACCGACAGAGCGTCTTTACCAATCAATTGGTTGGTTTTTACCAGAAGTTGGCAAAGAAGTTCAAACTGATTTGTTCGATATGTTCGGAGATGACTAAATACAACAAAATGTACTCTAGTGATGATTTAGTTATAAACTACGACGAGCTGTACTATACATTAAGAACTATTCTTCACGATGATTGTTATTTGAACGAGTTCATGGATAATTTTCTGCTAGAAGAAATTTTATATACTTTGGATGCCCACGATGTTGTTTTTATTGCATCAGACGATAGGATTCTTTTAACAGGCAAAGGAGAAAAATTTTTACAAAATTTAATGTTTACGGTTGAACTCACCAAAAACAACGATAAGATATATAAAATAAAAATCATATGAGCGATACAAACAACACACTAACGGTCTTCCTCGATTCGATTGGAAGAACCATCATCGGCAAAACAGTAGCAGAAGATGCGACTTCTCTAACCATTGAGAATCCAGCTCTTGTTCATGTTCAGCCCAATGTCCAAACAAACCAACTGCAATTGCAAATTCTTCCTCTCTTCTTTAGGGAGTTTTTGAAGGATAAAAGCCAAGCAACCACATGGAAGTACAGCAAAACCTGTATCACTCCTTCTGGTTCTTTGGAGTTCGCTGATCAATTTCTTGCTCAATATGAGCAGATTTTCAAAGCGGCTCAACCAGCTCCTTCTCAACCCGAAGGCAGTGCAGATGTAGTCAAACTATTTGACGAAGAATAAAAAAAAAATTTAATTAAAGGGAGGCGAAAGCCTCCCTTTTTTTTTATTGTTGTGAACTCAATATTTTGATGTATCGTAATTTCGCATGAGTAATCTAAAAGACATATTTGGCGACGTAGATAAATTGAACCCAGATGGAGTAATGCTTAACGATTCTTCCATCTCAACTCCTTCAGATTGGATTGACACAGGATCCAAAGCGTTAAACGCTATTATTTCTGGTTCCTTGCATAAAGGAGTTCCAGTAGGAAGAATTACAGGTTTTGCTGGTCCATCTGGAGCAGGAAAGACACTTATTATTAACAAAGTGCTAGCAAACGCTCAAAAGAAAGGATATATTGCAGTTATTTGGGATTCAGAAGTAGCTGTTGATAAGCAAAGCGCTAAGAACGTAGGAATGGATCTAAAGAAAACAAAGTATTATCCTGTCGAAACAATTGAAGAATGTCGCAATCAAATTTCAACATTTTTAGACAACGTAATTGCTGCAAATGATCCAAATCTGAAATTTATTATTTCAATTGACTCTCTTGGAAATCTTGCTTCTTCTAAAGAAATCGAAGACGCTCGTAAAGGCAAAGACGCAGCTGACGTCGGTCAACGAGCGAAAGCAACCAAGAGTATGATGAGAGCAATCACATACAAAGCAGCAAAAGCTGGAGTTCCTATTTTGTTCTCAAATCATATCTACGAAGGAATGGAAATGTTTCCTTCTCTGATTAAGAATCAAGCAGGAGGAAAGGGACCTATTTACTTGGCATCAATTTTAGTACAATTATCTACACGCAATGAAAAAGTATCTGAAAATCCAGACGAAGATTCTATTGCAATCGCGAACAACGTGTCTGGAGTTACCATGAGTGCAATGACCGTTAAAAATCGTGTTGTTCCACCGTTTCTTAAAACAGAATTGTATCTTAATTTTAAGACAGGCCTTGACGCAAATACAGGATTATTTGACTTAGCTTTAGCTCTTGGAGTAATTGAGCAAGCAGGAAAAACATATCAATTTCAAGGAGAAAGCGTTGGTTATAGAAAAAACATAAAAAAAGACCCAGCTTTCTGGGAAAAAGTTTGTCCAGTTCTTGAACAAAAGTTGCAAGAAGAACTTCGATATGGTTCTGTTGACTCCGATGAAGATGCAGACGAAAATGAAGAAGAATGAGCAAAATTCAAACTCAAGCCAAGCTAGATTTAGATTTCTTTGAGTCAATTCTTCTTTATAATGCTTTAGGAGATACAGAATATTTAAGTTCAATTATATCTCATATTGAACCTTCGTTCTTCAGCGACAAGAACATAGGCAGAGTCATTGGCAGCATAAGCAACTTCTTTAATGAAAGAGGGACAGTACCAACTCTAACCGAAATTAAAGCAAGACTTACTTCAGAAGACGACAAAAAGGCCTTAGCAGACGTTAAAGCTAAACTATCTGCATTACATGGACCTTTCAACAAGGAAGAATTAATTTCAAACACTGAAAAGTTTTTGAAAGAACGTTTTATCTACAAAACAATATTAAATGTTGCTGAGAAATTTTCAGATCATTCGTTTTCGATCGAAGAAACATTAGTCGATTTCGAGAAGGCTTACAATATTACTCTCAAAGAAAACTTAGGTCATTGGTACTTTGAGGACATTGACAAACATATCAAGGAATTAGTTGCAATTTACAATCCAGTTCCGACGGGTTGGAAGTTTTTTGATGACAAGACTGAAGGAGGTCTATTTCCTAAAACCCTCACGGTATTTGCAGGTCAAGTAAACGTAGGCAAATCGATCGTCTTAGGAAACATTGCTACAAATATGCTTCTAGCTGACAAAAATGTGTTACTGATTTCTTTGGAAATGTCAGAGTTTATGTATGCTAAACGCATTAGCACTCAACTCACTCAAATTCCTCATAGCGATCTTAAAACATTTACAGACGAGTTGAAGGAACAAGTTAAACACATACAAAAAAACGTAAATTCGAATTTAGTGATTAAAGAATATCCGCCAAAGACCGTCACAGTTAGACAAATTGACGGATATATAACTAAATTACAACACAAAGGGTTTAAGCCTGATATAGTTGTAATAGATTACATTAATCTCATTCAACCCATTTCAAAGAATTTAAATTCTTATGAATATGTAAAAGAAATAGCAGAGCAGCTGAGAGCGTTGGCTTTTAAATATAAAATTCCGTTTGTTTCAGCTACTCAATTAAATCGCGGAGCATTCAACACAGCTTCTCCTGGCATGGAAGGTATTTCGGAATCGATTGGGCTGGCTGCAACTTGTGATGTCATTTGCTCATTGTGGCAGGAAGACGAAGACAGAGAACTAGGCATTATAAATATGGGAATGCAAAAAAATCGTTTCGGTCCAAACTTTGGCAACGCAGCGTTTAGATGCAATTACAACACGCTTACATTGAAAGAAACAAACATGGATTATTTTGCAGATGACTCTGAAGATTCGACTGAAAACAGTGTAAAAACAGCAGACAAAACCTTAAATGATCTATTAACAGATGAATAATTCAGATTCGATACAAGTATTCACTCATTTAGATTTAGATGGAGTTGTAAGTTATCTCGTTTTGTGTTGGGCTTACGGAAAAAAGCTAGACGTTATACCAACGACTCCGATGAGATTACAACAAGATTATCAAAAATTTGTTGAATCTAAAAAAACGTACAGCAAATTGTTCTTTCTAGATTTAGATGTTTCAAGCATTGGAAGTCAAATAGACGACAAAAAAACAGTAATTTTTGATCACCACAAAACAAATATTTACTCATTCCAAAATGCTTTGTTTTGCGTTTATAACGAAACGTCATGTGCAAAATTAATTTACGATTATTTGTTCAAAGCAACCAACAAACAAATTTCCAGTCAGCAAAAAACGCTAATAGCGCTTGCAGACGATTGGGATTCAAATTCTAAACAAACTCCTCTTTCGGAAGGTCTAAACATTGTCTATCATTCAATGTCAAACAAGTTTAATTCATTCGTTGAAGATTATTACAACGGCTTTACTCAATTCGACAAGTTTAAATTAAACACAATAACTCTATATAAGAAGCATTTAAAAGAATACATTTCAACTCTCGAACCGTTTTTTGGTTCTATAGATTTTCAAGAAACAAAAGGACTGCATGTTGGAGCTGTTTTCTGCAAAAATTATGTTCAAGAATGCTGCGATTGGCTATTTTCACAATTTAATGTTGATATAGCAATTGCTGTTTTGCTCGAACAAAAACGAATTTCCGTTAGACGTAATGCCAACTGCAAAAAGGCAGTTGACGTCTCAGCGTTTGTTCAGAGAATAGCTTCTGGAGGAGGACACGAAGCAGCAGCAGGTGGCTATATTACAGACGAATTTATTGAATTCACCAAATCGTTGAATACAACAAGATAAAAAGTTAATTACACAAAATGTCGTTACTCGAACTTATTGAATCAAATGCCGTTCCGATAGATCAAATATGTTCTCAAGAATTTATTGAAAACGTTTATAGAGCTGGTTCGTTAATTTCAGTAATAGAAAACAAAAAATTAAATTTTACTAATTTGTTTGTTTTACTTTTAGAGAAACCAGAGTACAGAGATTTATTTGTAGAAATAACAAGCAGCAACAGTTTTAGAGAATCTCTGTTCATGATGATGAAATTGAACCCTTCTTTAGCAAAATCTAAGATAGTCAAATCCGTAGTCAAAAAAATTAATGCAAGATCAAATAACTGATTTAGAAAAAGCTATATACAATAAACATTTAGCTACTTCAAGATCACAAAAAAACCGTCCTTTTAAATTAAAACGGAACTTTGAGGACGTTGTAGGCACAAACAAACACAAGTTTTTAAAACGTATTTCTGTTTTTTTCCAAAAGCATTCTGATATTGATTTAAATACGTTTTTTGAAGCTCCGTACAAATTATATCCAGATGTAGATTATTTTGATTTAGAATACTTCTCCTCAATGAGAGCTGTAAGGTCTTATACCATGTATAAGAAAATTAAATTATTAAAAAATCCAGATGAGCAGCTTAAAGAAATAGAAAACTCCCTCCGATTTATAGCTAATTTTTGCATACAGCAACGTATACAGTTTCATAACTACATTCGCCATAGTACAGGAGACATGTGTACTTGGTTTAAACACTACAAAGAAAACAAGATTAATTTATATTCATTGTTCGAATTTACAGATGTGTTATCTACAGCCACTCAAGCGAGTGAAGACCTTCAACAATTTTTTGCAAACGACTTTTTGTCTCATTTTCAAACTCTTTATTCTTCTTATAACAATTCTTCTGAAGCCAAACCCTACGTCAAAAAAGCATTTAAAGTACTTTCAAATTTTGTGAATTCTCAGTTGTCAAATGCCAAAATCTCGGTATAATTTTTCTGTATGAGCAATATCAATGTAAAATCCATGTTCGAACAAATCAAGCAATCTCTTTCTTCCGACAAGAAAGACAACGGAGGCAACGGTCTCTATAAAGAAATTCTTAAGTTTACTGCAGGTAATACCTATCTCGTCAGGCTAGTACCAAATCCTAACTCTCCAAAAGAAACTATTTTTCACTATTACAATCACGGCTGGAATTCTAACGCTACAGGCAAGTATGTTACAGCTTTGTGTCCGACTACGTTTGGCGAATCCTGCCCCATTGATGCTTATTATCTGAAGACTTACCGTAATGGTACCGAGTCTGAAAAAGAGTCAGCTCGCGTTCTTTCTCGTAAAGAAGCTTGGATGGTCAATGTGTACGTTGTTTCTGATCCAGAAAATCCAGAGAATGAAGGCAAGGTTAAGATTCTTCGTTACGGCAAAGAGCTAGCAAAGATTATTGAATCCGCTCTCGAAGGAGACGACTCTCAAGAGTTTGGTGTAGAAAAAGTATTCGATGTAGCGGCTGGTTCGACTCTTCGTATTAAATGTGAAAGCAGAACAGGATCGAATCGAGGAAGCAAACAAATGGTAACGTATGCTGCTTCGAAGTTTCTATCGCCTTCTGCTTTAGATTTAACGGAACAGCAATTGCAAACTGTTTATGAGTCTGTGCATGATTTAAAGGCGGTCAATAAAGTAACTACTCCTGCTGAAATGCAGCGCTTGCTAGATGAGCACTTTTTCAATCTTTCGACGGGTTCAGTAGATGATTCCGACGATGAGCAAGACGTAGCAGCTCCTACTGTTCTCAAGAAGACAGACACGACAGTGGAACGTGTTTACGAGAAGACTTCAAGCGACGATCTCAATGAGACAGACGAAACAACCGACGAAGCTCTCAAAAAACTTTTGGCTGATCTGTAATTTTAAACTACATAAACATGGAATTAATCAAAAAAGCAAACGGTAATATTGTACGTACTTCAGAAGAGAAAGCTCAAATGATCGAGCAAGCAGCTGAGTATTACGGCAAGTTCTTGACTTCTCTTGGTTTTGATTGGGCCGCGGATCCGCATTCAGCCAATACGCCCCGACGAGTAGCCAAAGCGTGGGTTAACGATCTAATTTCAGGCTCTATTAGCCCGGAACCTGAAGTAACAGCCTTTCCGAATGACGAAGGTTATACTGGACTAATTTGCCAGACTCGCATTCCTGTAGTTAGCATGTGTGCACATCATAATTTGACTTTCTCGGGAATGTGTCATGCAGCCTATATTCCAGGCAAGCAAAGTACCGATATGGTCATTGGATTAAGCAAACTCAATCGCATTGTGGATTTTTATTCTCGTAGGCCAAACATTCAAGAAAGTCTTACAAAGCAGATTCACGATCACATCGAGCGGTTGTGCCTAGGCAATAGAGGAGTAGCAGTGGTAATTGAAAGCCAGCACAACTGTGTGAAATGCCGAGGAATTAAGCATGAAAGTATTATGAAAACTAGCCAAATGTCTGGGTATTTTCACACGAACGAGATCGGTACAAGACAAGAGTTTTTTAACTTGATTGATCAAAGCAGATTTGGGCCTTAGAATTTATTCTAACCTCAACAATTTTAATTTATGAATATATCCGATAGTAATTTAGCAGCAGCTCAGCTGGCACGGTTGTTTGGTTCTGAGCTTTTGAATATACAACAAAGCGCAAGAACTGATAGCGGAAGTACACCAGACATTGTAAAATTAGACCCCAAACAATTTTTAATTCCGCAAAGTTCGCCACAACAAGACTTGAGGCAAAATCAGCAAATGCTATCAGCCTTGCAAAGAGAAGCAGAATCAAAATATCCTTTGCCTGAACCTCAATACAACCCACCTCCACCAGTACCTGCAGCTACTTCGACTACTTCACTTGTCACTTCTGCAGAAATAGTGGATGCTTTAAAAGTCATTTCTGATAAAATTGACGCG
>Ga0172367_10007743_pt1 | contig 12205 bp, 16 predicted proteins | sample Lak10m_FD_114542 | JGI IMG/M metagenome (GOLD analysis project Ga0172367, IMG submission 114542) | Freshwater microbial communities from Kabuno Bay, South-Kivu, Congo - kab_022012_10m | ecosystem: Environmental > Aquatic > Freshwater > Lake | place: Democratic Republic of the Congo: South-Kivu...
AGCTGAATGTCAGTTTATGTACGGTTCAACTTATTTAGAAAAAGGAGAAATAGATGCTGCAAAAATCAGATTTGAAAATGTCGAACGATATCTGAAAACTTTATCAAATCCGATTTTAAAAGCTCGTTTAAGCAATAATCTCGGCATTCTGAACATCATTGCTGGCAAATATTCTGAGGCAAATCTGAAGCTAATTGAAGCTATTAATACATTTGAAGAAAATGATTTATTCCCATTTTTATCTGAAGCCAAACTTAATTTAGGAATTTCAGCCCTCAAGCAAGGAGATCTTAATAAAGCAGTAACTCATTTTGATGATGCAAAAATATTAGCAATCCGTTCATTATCTATTCAAACGGTTGCGCTGTCATTCATGTACAAAGCACATGTTTATTTAACCAGCGGAGAATTTAAGAAAGCACGAAAAATAATAGAACAAGCTCTTTCAATTTCCTATCACATTAATGATAACCTTACGGTGGCGGATTTATTTAAGATGAATGGAATGGTTGCAAAATATCTGAATCAATACGATGTTGCTGAAGATATGTTGTTGACAAGTTTACGCATCAATCAGGAACTTGAAAATCATTTGAATTTTGCCGAAACATCAATCGAACTTGCGTTATTGTATAAAAAATTAAAACAATATCCGAATGCTATTTTTCATGCTCAAAATGCATTGAACTATTATGAAAAAATTGATTCTGAAGATGTAGTAAAAGAGATTAATCTTTTGGTCAATTCGATAAAATATTTGCAGAAGGATCAATAGCGCGGAGGGTGATAGGCTGGTCCCTCCGCTAATGTAAAGAGAAGTGAGAGGAAAATTTGGTGGGCCTGCAGGGACTTGAACCCCGGACCCTCTGATTATGAGTCAAAACTTTTTCAGAAAATAATTATTAATTCCTCTATAATTAAATATAATCAAAATATTTTAAAAGGAAAATTGCACTAATTGGATTTTTATCGGGTAAAAGTAGGGACAATATAGGGACAATTTTTTTTGCAAAACAATTTATTAGAAAAGCCTCATATTACTGAGGCTTTTATTATTTAGTTAATTCTTTTTTACGAAATTTCAGTGCAGGCATTAGATTCAATTTCTCTTGTTCAGATAAATTATTGTAATAATCTTTAAGACCATCAAGAGAAGAAATATTGCTAATTTCGGCGGAATAATCTCTATCAATGTTGGCTGAGGGTGCAGAGGCTGAAAGGTGTAAATTCTCATCATCATTCTCTTGTTGTAAATCCTCTTCAATGTCTTGCGTGAAAATATCACTACAAGATGTTGCGGTAATAACTGCGTCGACGAAGCTTCTTTTCTTCGCCATTTTCAGAACTGTATTAAAACAGTCTGGAATGTTTTCATTAGTCACTTTAGACTGCCAAATCCAGTCTTGACCTCTTTTACTCCATTTGCCTTTATTATCCAATTTTAATTTTAATGCTTCATCCTTTGTCGGTTTAATAGCAGTATCAACAAATCTGTAACGGAATTTTGATTCCATACTGGAACAACTGCCCAAACCCTCAGCAATTACAGAATCAGTAGGTATGTGTATTAAAGTTGTTTTAATTTCATATTCTCGGTGACCCGAAGGCAAATCAGTTTTAGTAATTTCAAATTTGGTTGCAAACCGAAACATAAAAGCAAGCTTCTCGGCGCCTGCCTTTAGTAAAACCAATTTGCTCCCACATCCCGGAATTATTCCGTAGTGTTCGCCCTCGTGCATTGCTTTTTTCATTAGCTCCTGTATCTCGCTAATATGATTGAGGACTTCATTTGTTGAATATTTTTCGATTTCTTTTTTTTCGATTTTTGCAACTTCATTTTTTTCGATTTCTTTTTTCATTTTATCACCTCACTTAATTATTAAATTTTGTTTCTGAACTAACTCAATGCCATCAGGTAAAACGCCTGTGGTTTTGATTAATTCTTTCAATTTTACTTTATCAACCTCGATTTTGGTTTTTACTAAGTCTGGAAATTCTTTAGCAAAATTCACTTCATTAAATAAAATTGGATCTATTTCTATGGATTCCGATTTCCTCCAACTTATCGAAAAATTCGATTCATTAAATTTTTCACCAGCAACCAAATTGTTCTGCAAATAATTTTTTACAGAATCTAATTTGTTTTGCAGAATTTTTTTGCGTTCTGTTAAAGATTTGATTTCTGCTGTAATTGCATCCTGAAAAGCAGAAATATTTTTGAACAAAAGTGAAATATTTTGAATCTTTTCGGATCGTTCAAGCTGTAATTCTTCGAAGTCTTTTTCTGAAAAATTTTCATTTTCGGAAAGGTTAAAAATTTCTTTGTTTAATTTGTATAGTTGCATTTTATCCTCCTTCCCCTCTTACGAGGGGTTTTTTTTGTTAGTTAATAAATAATTGACGGCTTTCTGGGCAAATATAGAAGCCTTTGGAATGTATGAAACATCCAACTTTGCTTTTGAAATCCAACCATCCAGATATTGGCTTGTGTCTGTGACATCATCAATGCCACACATACTACACAAATAGGCACTGCCAATGTCGGCGATAAGTTCTTCTGTCGCGTAATTTTGAATATTAGGCTCAAAATTAACCTCGAATCTATGCAAACGCTGTGGGTGTCCAGTCCAGTGTATAAGCTCGTGGAATAATGAGGAATAGTAACTCTCCTCATTTTCGAAATTATTCAGAGTTGGAATTTTGACTTTATCTAATAATGGGTCAAATGCAGGTCGATTGAAAGTGGATTCATGAATTCGCAAATTTTTATTTGATTCTAAAATTTGGGCTAAAATATTTTGAGGTTCTGCGAGTTGCGGTTGCGGTTCCTCATAATCTACTAAATCGCTGTAATTGAAAACAAAAGATGTACGAGCGATTGGAATTTTATAATCTGTTTTTTCTGGATCTGGAATTTTCCAGAATATTATTAATCTGCCTTTGCTTCCCGATTTTAGTCTTAAATTATGCTCCCTCGCCTGCAAAAAAGTAAAATACGCGGGGTTTGAAACTTCCTCGAATGAAAGCTTCAAATAATTAACGCCTGTATAATAATGTTTAGAGAACATATTGAAAGGCGTTCCCTGTTTGCTCCTGCTCCGCCATGGAGAAAGATTTCCTTTCTCAATTTCTGATAATATTCTGTTTGTTATATCTTCAAATAAAAGTTTAGTTTTCATGTTTACTCCTCCCCTGCCTTTCGGCAGGGGGTTAAAATGTTAAAAAATTATTTCTTTTGAAAAATTTGGAGGGACTTTGCTTTCTAAAAGCAAATTATTTGCTTTAATAGCTTTTAACTCTTCCACTGTTTTGTCTATAATATCATTAACCTGTTTTGATAATGTGTCAATGTCAGAGTTAAGAAAATAACTGCATGCACTCCAAAATTTATATTCATTTTCGCTGAAAACGTGCGGTTGCGAATTTAGAACATAAGTTTTAGGGCTTAATGTTGCTTTAACTTCTTGCAAATTCATTTTGCAACTAACGAATGCTCGATAAATATTCGAACTTTTATCGAAATCATAAGAAACTGAAAATATCATTTTTACCTCCTTATTATTAAATTATTGTGAATGTTACAACATTTCTTGTGCAAACTACCTGAAAGATTACAGCCGTTTTATCTTGCTTTAATACGGAAATCATATCCTCAGGAATAAATATTCCTTCATCACCTTTTACAGCAACGAATTTGCGGAATCCCACTAAATCGCTGTTGGTTTCCATAAAATTATCAACCAAAAATGTTACTGTTTCTTTCGCTTTTAGAATCTTATCAATCATTTTATAAACCTCCTTTCCCCTGCCTTTCGGCAGGGGGTTGTGTTGTTAAAATTAATAGTCTAAATCTTCTGAAAAATCATTATCATAGTCGCCGTCAAGGTCTTCGAATCTATCCTCATAGGCCGAATCTGGATCAGGGCAATAATCATTATATTTTTCGTCTTCATCCTCTTGAGAATTATTCTCATCATTAAGATCGAAATGAGAATAAATCTCCTTGTAAATGTTTGTAAGAATCTGTACAGAATCCAATTGTTTGTTATTCTCGAGAGCTTGCTCCTTTGCTTGCTCCCAAATTTGTTTAGATATCGACATATCAAAACCTCTTTTTATTTGTTATGAAATTGAAAAATCGAAAAGCCTCAAGGCGGGAAGAAAACCGCCATGATAGCGAGAGGCCGTCTGTTAAATTATTAACGGACACGCCGAACTTTCGCCCGCCCAAAAGCGAGCGAAGAACAAAAACTTTATCATATTTTTTTAATTTCATTATCAAAATTCCTAACCTTAAAACGACGACCGACCGCCGCCGCCATAATCAAAAAAAATTTCTGGATTAAAGCCTCTTAGTTACAAAGGCTATGAAAACAATAAAAAAAAAAATTAACGCAAGAGTGGCTTTTGCTACATTTTTAGCGAGGTACGAACTAAAAAATGGACGCAAAACCATTCATATACTCTTGCGTGTCAAGATTTTTTTTTTATTATCTTTAACTATGAGGCTTTAATCCATCTTGAAATTTTTTTTCCATATTTAAGAATAGCAGAGAAAACAATAAATGAGGGCTGGCGCAATTTTTTATAAGTGGTTTTTATTTTTTGAAAGAGGCGTTAATTTGCGTCAGCCAACGCCGAGAGAAAAAAGAAAAACCAAAGGAAAATTGTGCTCAGCCCGAACAAGAACCCAGTAAGGATAAAGGACAGAGAAGCAAGGAAAGGTTGGCATTTTTTTTGGCAAAACTTGGAATGTAAAAATCTTTTTGGTTGCGGAACGTTTAGCCTGCTATTTTTTTCAGACACTATTTTATTTATTAGAAAAAAATAGGTGGCTGTGGAGCGTTTAACCAGAAAGATAAATAGCGGTAAAATGTAGTATAAAATATGCTAACCTAAGAAAACAGCAGAGGACAACAAGGTAAAGTGCGTCCAATATAAATAAAAACGAGCGCAAGCGTGGATGAACAACACAACCCACAGCAGTAAGGCGTCACACAAAAGTTCCCTAATCAATATTACGTGATTCAGTATCTGACAGCCCGTTTTTTATTTATGGCGTTTTTGCGGGCGGAACGAAGAGCGGACATCTCACTCAATCCACCAACCGAGTTAATGACCCAGATTCTTTTCAAAGACACTAATCAGCGTTATGTGATTCAGTATTGGACAGCCCCGCCCGAAAAACGAGCACGACAAATAAAATGATAAACAAAAGTATTAACACGTTACAGGAAAGTAAACACGTCACAGCAAAAGTGAAGCGGTGGCGCAATTTTTTATAAAAGTTTTTTATTTTTGGTTTCAAGGCGTTAAATTTGCGTCAGCCAACGCCACGAAACAAAAAGAAAAAACTAAGAAAAATTGTGCCATCCGCAAGAATAAATCTTTTACTCTTTACCCTCTTTTACTGAATTCTGCTTTTTATTTTTTCTTCTTAATAGTAGAAAAGCCTTTTTGCGAGGTGTGACGCCATGAAAAAATGGTCAGGATGTAAGGCGTCGCACCGAAGCAAAAGGGCTTTTACTCTTTTCTTCTTTATTGTAGAAAAGCCTTTTTGTGAGGTGAGACGCCACGAAAAAATGGTCAGGATGTAGGGCGTCCCACCGAACAATAAGGCTTAAATAATTGAAATCTGCTTTTATCTTTTCCGCTTTTACTGAAATCTGCTTTTATTCTTTACCCTCTTTTACTGAAAACTTCTTTTAATTTTTTCCGCTTTTGCTGAAATCTGCTTTTATCTTTTCCGCTTTTGCTGAAAACTTCTTTTAATTTTTTCCGCTTTTGCTGAAAACTTCTTTTAATTTTTTCCGCTTTTGCTGAAAACTTCTTTTAATTTTTTCCGCTTCTGCTGAAATCTGCTTTTTATTTTTTCTTCTTAATAATAGAAAAGCCTTTTTGTGAGGTGAGACGCCACGAAAAAATGGTCAGGATGTAGGGCGTCCCACCGAACAATAAGGCTTAAATAATTGAAATCTGCTTTTATCTTTTCCGCTTCTGCTGAATTCTGCTTTTAATCTTTACCCTCTTTTACTGAAAACTTCTTTTAATCTTTACCCTCTTTTACTGAAATCTGCTTTTAATCTTTACCCGCTTCTGCTGAAAACTTCTTTTAATCTTTTCCGCTTTTGCTGAAATCTGCTTTTTATTTTTTCTTCTTAATAGTAAAAAAGCCTTTTTGCGAGGCTGTGACGCCGTCAAAAGTGGTCAGGATGTAGGGCGTCTCAACGCAGCAATAAGGCTTAAGGATTAATAATAATAATTGCGAGGCTGTGACGCCACAAAAAAACGGTCTGGATGTCGGGCGTCACAACGAAGCAAAAGGTTTCAATAACAGAAAAGCCTTTTTGCGAGGCTGAGACGCCGTTAAAAGTGGTCAGGATGTAGGGCGTCTCAACGCAGCAATAAGGCTTAAGGATTAATAATAATAATTGCGAGGTGTGACGCCATGAAAAAATGGTCAGGATGTAGGGCGTCGCACCGAAGCAATAGGTTTCAATAACAGAAAAGCCTTTTTGCTCGGCTTTGGTGACGCCACAAAAAAACGGTCTGGATGTAGGGCGTCACAACGAGCAATAAGGCTTAAATAATTGAAATCTGTTTTTTAATCTTATAATAAAACGATACTGGAATTTAGAAACCAAATAAAAAAAAAGGTAGGGAAAGCGAAGGCGTGTTTTTTTTCAAAGCGAACGAGCCAGCGGAAAATAAATAGCGTTTTTGCATTAAATTAGCTTCAAATCTTGGAATGCAAAATGGCTAACCGTTTTTTTCGATAAAGCCTTTTTGCGAGGCTGTGACGCCATGAAAAACTGGTCAGGACATAGGGCGTCACAACGCAGCAATAAGGCAGAAAAAACGGAACAACAATATAAACCGCAGGCGAGTGAGCGAAAAAAGAAAAAACATGCCTGAGCGATAAATTGGTGGGGGCGGGTGGCGGGGCTTTTAATATTTTAGTCACAACTCCCTTTCATTGTAGCACCGATAATATTATTGTAAACAGAAATACCATTTTTAAGTAGAATTGATTTAGGAATTTTTTTAACAACAGCTTTCTTTTTTCTTTGAATAGATTTGAGATAATTAGCTGTTGTTGAACAATGAGAGGAACAATATTTGCGAAAATTATTTGGCTTAAATTTTTTATTACAGATCGGACAAATTTGTGTTTCCATTTTTATTTCCATTTTTTTTTCGGAAAGAATTAGCGAAAGGACAAGTAAAAAAATGAACTATATGCTTTTTAGGGTTGAAAATTGTATCGCCAGATTGAAAAGAATCCCAATCAACAGGAATTTGATTATTGTGAATTGTAGGCAGAAAAACAATAGGTTTTTTACACGCTTGACAAAAAGTTCTAATGTTCATAAGAATCTCGGTTGATATTCAATGTGGATATGATCAGATTCAAGAATAACATCGAAGTGAGTTGATAAATTATTTTTAAGGTCAGAAAAAATTTCAGGTCGTACAGATTCAGGAATATTGGAAATTCGCAAATCAGCAGCATTGCCGGAATAATGCAAACTATTTGGTGAATGTTTAGAATCTGTAAGAGAAGTAATAACAAGGTCAATATTATATTTGTGGAAAACAGATTCACAAACACAAAGTCCTAAAACCAATTCTGGTGAAACGCCCTGTAATTTTACAGAAGATTTAAGCATTAACATTATTTTCTCGCGAATTGTGAAGCTGGCAATTATTTTTAATAAGTGCGATATCAATATGGATCGCTTCAAGCTTGGAATTAACAAGCCCGAAGCGGTCAATGTAATTTAATTTAGTATGATTCAAATCTTCATTGACATGAGCGTATTTCTTATAAAGAAGAATAAGAAACCAACTCAGCATTCCACTAATAATTGAAAGAAGAAAAAGAATAATTGTGATTAAATTATTCATATTTCATAAATTCTTTAGGATCAGTTAAAGCGATTTTCTTGTGTGTCAATAAAGAATAAATGATACCAATCAAAAGCGATACAATTGCGCCAATAATTTCTTCTAAAGAATTTTGAGAAATACCAAGCGTTAAAAGAACGCCAGAGCCAACTTTCAAAAGCCATTGAATAATTTTAGCAACCAAAAAAGATTTTATTGTGTTCCACATTTCAAACTCCTTTTGTTTTTTATAAAGAATTATTTTTCCAAAAATTTTTTCAAAAAAAGAAATTTTAATTTTAGGTTTTTGGAAATTTGTTTTAGCAGAATCTAATTTATCAGGAATTGAAATTTTTTTCGAAATGTTTTCGAAACCTTTCGGATTCAATTCCCATTGACGAAGTATAAACTTTTCTGTGTCTTTATCGCACATAGAAATAACCTTTTAATTGTGATAACCAATATTAAAGCCCAAGCCAAAAATTAAGTAACCGACAAAAACCGATAAAAACAAAGGTAAAGCGAGTAAATGAATAGAGATTATAAATAAAACAATCGCAAGAGATTTTGTAAAGTGGAAACCACTTTTAATAAACGCAAAAGGATATTTTAACAAAAACAAAATAAAATTTTGAAAAAAAGAAAAATTAAAAAAGTCTTCTTCATTTATTTTTTCTGGAGATTTTTTTTTGAAAATAAAATTAAAAATTTTTGAAAAAAATTTCGCAAAAGAAAAGTGAGAAAAACTCATTGAATTAATATTACCCACAGCAAAAAAAGTAACAAGTTGCTGATAAAGATAATTTTGTTCAACATACCAAGGCCACTCTGGAAACCATGGTTTTGGTTTCCAAGAGTGGTTAGATTGGTACATTAAAATCGTTTCAGATTCTGCAAAAAAGAATCCAGAAAGAATAAGTAAAAACAAGGAAATAAATAAATTAGTGATCATACTAAATTTATTTCCCCTGTTTTAATTGTTCCGGCTTCATTTACTTTGACTTTCAGTTTATGACCAACAATATCCAAGAAAAAGCAAACATCATTCGGGGAAAGTTCTAAATCTGTTGGTCCTGAATTACTTGTACCAACGATAAAATTATCTTCAAATTTTTTCAATCCACCGCCAATGAAATAATTCTCTTGATTTGTTTTAGTGTCTTTCGTGAAGTGAGGAATTAAAGTCAAATCATTAAGAGAACACAAGTCAGAATTATAAGTCACTTTAGGTTCAGAATTGGCTTGAAATGTAATTTGAGGTAAAACAGGAGCAGGCAATTCCCCTTGTTCGATAATAATATTAGCACCAAGAGAGAACGAGCCGGCAGAATTAGTGTGGAAATTAACAAAATGAGTACAACCCTCAATTTTCCATAATTTACCTGAAGCAAATAAGCCAAAGCCAGAAGCCCAACCATTTGAGGGATACCAAACATTTTCTAAGCTGCAAAGTTTAGTACATTGGTCACCGAAAGCAACGTAACCGCTCCAATAAGAAGTACCAGTATTAATTGGGCAAAGTTCTCGAGTGTACATCCACGCACCACCGAGCCGGGCAATAGGCGAATTTAAGAAAATGCCAAACATTTTAACATTCGTTAAATCCATTTCGATCGGTTGCATGATAGAAAATTGTTTTAATCCAGTTGTAGAAATTAACTCAAATAAATTAGAATTAAATTCTGTTTCGTCCTGCTGAAATTTGAAGCGGAAAGCGTAATTAGCACCAACAGCGTCCCAAGCCTTACCAAAGTTGCAAGATTCCAGAAGCACAGCGCAAGTATTAATTAATTGAAAACCGCCAAGGAATATTGCGTCATAAGAACAATTTTTCGCAGAAAAAACAACTTGATTATTATCACGAACTGGAACGCCACCAAGTAAATTATAAAGCCATTGAGCAGAATCATTACCGGTATATTCTGGATCATCAGGATTCGCCCAAGTACCGAGCCAATCAATTTTGATAGTTCCATTGGCAAAACCCTCAAAATTTGCGACTGGATAAGTTCCAGTATTTTCATAAAGTCCAGAATGTATGAAAATACGAGCCTCATGGAAAAGCAAATCGTGAGGCATTGAATCTAAAAGCGCTTGAAAAGTTTTTTTAGCAGTTGCTAAAGTTCTTCCATCGTTAGAATCATTACCATTGAGAGAATCAATGAAATAAACCAAAATCATCGCACCCCAAGGAGCAGTAATAAGTCTATCGAATGGGAACGCAAGAATATTTTCTGGAATAATATTTTTGTTTTCAAGCAGAGTTTGAATACGTCTCATTTCAACCTCCCTAAATTAATTTAATACGGATTAACTCACCTGCACCAGTAGCCGAATCAACAGCGATTCCACGAGGCAAAACATCAGGCCAAACGCCAGAATTGACAGCTTTACCGTCTGTAGTGGGAAAAAGTTTATCACCCACAGCAATAGCACCGCCAGATTCAACAAGAACAATTCCGTCAGTAACCACCGGATAGTAAAGATTAGATTTCTCGGTAGCAGTTGTAAAAGTTGTTTCAGTAGCAGACACGCCAAGAGCGAAATCTGTTACAGCAGATGTTAAATTGCCATCTAACTTTACAAATCTGTGAGCTGGCAAAGTAAAAGGTAAAGAAACAGAAGCTGTAAGCTTCATTGAGAAAGTTGCAATTATTATTTCAGTTAACATAATAAACTCCATAAAATATTTTATAAAACGTTTAATTAATTTTCATTTTCCGAAACAATTTCCTTTTCAGAATTATATTCTGGATCAGAAATATTTTTGCGAGGTCGCCCTCTTTTCCGCGCGACCGGTTCTGACAAAACTTCAACATTAGGCAATTTAGAAACAAAAATTTCAGGAACATCTAAAACAGAATTCACAGGAAAAAGTTTGCCGTCAAAAATAAGCGAATAACGAATTACTTTAACTTTCATTACATCCTCCGCAATTAAGAATTAGTATCTTGGAGCAAATATCCTGCATCAGCTCCAACAATTTTAGGAACAAAAATATCGGTAGAACGAACAATAGAAACCTTTCCAGATTCGGAATATTTATCAACAATCGGGTAATTTCGTTTCTGTAAAGTGTATGCAAAAGATGGTTCGTAAACATTTCTCGCAACATTTTGATTTTCTTCGGGAACGTAAGCAAGAATAACATTATCATCCCAAATATCAGCGAAAGAACCATCAGCGAGAGAATAAACAGCCTTACCAACGAAAAGGGCTTTGAAACCAAGTAAAGATTTCAGCAAATCTTCTGTTAAGATTGAATGTTGCGTGTAACGGATTCTATCCAGAACAAGAGGATGATTTTTCAAAGCATTGAAAGAAGCTGCACCAAGAATAATCGTATTTGGCTCTCTGGCTATTTTACTTCTAACTGCATTTTTAGCTGAATCAATAACAATAAAAGGATTAGAAGTTTCGACATCAAATTTATCAGCACCAGAAACGACAGCGGAATTGCCATTGAAATTATCGGGGTCTTGAGCTAAATCTGCCGACATTTTCTCAAGTCGCAATTTAATACCTTCGGTTACAACAAGCGAAGCGTGTAATTCAAGATTGGCAATATCTTCTTCGATTTCTCGATAATCCATTGGATATTCCAAATCATGTTCAGTTAGAACGTAATCAATAGAACTTCTACCTTCCGGGCTAATGCGGTTAGATTTGGCTCGGATTGCTCGTTCTGTGTTGTAAATCTTAAATGCTTCTGCGGAAAACTGTGGAATTTTTCCACCTTCTTTAGAAACGGGAACAACAGGGAAAAGATTAGTTGAAATGAAATTTTCATTTGTATAGCCTCTGGCTACATTTGTTAAAACTTCATCAACAACGCGTAAGTTAGATAATACATCAGGCATATATACCTCCTTTTATGATAGTAATTTTTTGATGGATTGTAAATAAGTTAAATTAGATTCTTTCATTAAGTTAAGAGCTTGTATGTGCAATTCTCGGGAAGCAGGATCAACTTTAGCGAAAGGAAAAATTTCAGGATTAATTTGGTTAGCTGTGGGTTTAACAGCTTGTTCAGATGTTAAATCAGAAACAAAAAAATTATCAACAAAATTTTTTAATTTTTCGAAAAATGTTGTAGAAAAATTATTTACTGGAAGATTTTTATTTTCTTTAGAAAAAAGAAAATCTAAAAAATCGGATAAGGCTAATTTAGAAGCTGGAATCATGTTTGGATAATCTTCTGAAAAATGAAGCATTACAAATTGTTTGATGTAATCTGCATTTAAGTTTAAGAACTGCAAATCATTTTTCAGACTGGAAATGATTTCTTGCTTCATTGAATCAAACAAATCAAAAAGAG
>Ga0172367_10007744_pt1 | contig 12204 bp, 8 predicted proteins | sample Lak10m_FD_114542 | JGI IMG/M metagenome (GOLD analysis project Ga0172367, IMG submission 114542) | Freshwater microbial communities from Kabuno Bay, South-Kivu, Congo - kab_022012_10m | ecosystem: Environmental > Aquatic > Freshwater > Lake | place: Democratic Republic of the Congo: South-Kivu...
CAACAATCTGCTTTTCAAGGAACCGAGTATCTCCCGGGTCATCAATTTCAACTTTACGCATCATCTGGCGAATAATCACCTCGTAATGTTTGTCGTTGATTTTTACCCCCTGCATCCGGTAAACGTCTTGAACTTCGTTCAAAATGTATTCCTGAACAGCAGTTGGTCCTTTGATGGCCAAAATATCAGAAGGAGTGATGGCTCCATCAGAAAGTGGAGTACCGGCACGTATGTAGTCGTTTTCCTGAACCAGAATCTGACGTGACAGCGGAACCAAATAGCGTTTTACCTCACCAGTTTTCGAGGTTACAACGATTTCTCGGTTACCACGTTTGATTTTACCCAATGAAATTTCGCCGTCGATTTCAGATACAACTGCCGGGTTTGATGGGTTACGAGCCTCAAATAACTCGGTAACACGAGGCAAACCACCAGTGATGTCACCAGCTTTACCTGCTGCACGAGGAATTTTAACCAAAACGGCACCTGCTTCAACGATGTCACCATCTTCAACAGCCATGTGACCACCTACCGGCAAGTTATAGGTACGAATTGTATCACCATTTTCATCCAAAATCCTTAACGATGGATTTTTGGCTTTATCTCTGGTCTCAATAATTACTTTTTCCTTATAGCCGGTTTGTTCATCAGACTCTTCACGGTAAGTAATACCATCAATTACCTGTTCAAACGAGATTTTTCCCTTGAATTCAGTAATGATAACACCGTTGTATGGATCCCACTCGCAAATTTTCATTCCTTTCTTCACTTCCTGACCATTTTCAATGTACAGTTTCGATCCGTAAGGAATATTGTGTGTGGAAAGTTGAATTCTTGTATTCTTGTCAATAATTCTTAATTCAGCCAAACGACTCACCACAATGTAAGTTTTTACACCAGATTCATCGAAATGCTCAACAACACGCAACTCATCAATTTCAGCGATACCATCGTATTTCGATTCGATAGTTGACTGAGTTGAAATGTTTCCGGCGATACCCCCTACGTGGAATGTACGAAGAGTCAACTGAGTACCCGGCTCACCGATCGACTGTGCTGCGATAACACCAACAGCCTCACCGCGCTGAACCATTGTACTTCCGGCCAGATTCAAACCATAACATTTAGCGCAAACACCAACCTTCGACTCACAAGTCAAAACCGAACGAATTTCAACGGTTTCAATTGGCGATTCTTCAATTTTGTTGGCTATATCATCAGTAATAATTTCACCTGAAGCAACAATCAATTCACCTGAAAGTGGATTGTAAATATCATGAACAGTTGAGCGGCCAATGATTCTTTCGAAGAGCGATGCAACAACTTCTTCGTTGTTCTTGATGGCAGCTGCAACCAAACCACGTAAGGTTCCGCAGTCTTCTTCCTGAATAATTACGTCCTGCGCCACGTCAACCAAACGACGGGTCAAATAACCAGCATCAGCAGTTTTCAGAGCGGTATCCGCCAAACCTTTACGAGCACCGTGGGTTGAAATAAAGTATTCCAAAACCGACAGCCCTTCTTTAAAGTTCGCTAAAATTGGGTTTTCGATAATCTGTGATCCGGTTGAACCAGATTTTTGAGGTTTGGCCATCAAACCACGCATACCACACAACTGACGAATCTGCTCTTTCGAACCACGGGCTCCGGAGTCCAACATCATGTAAACTGAGTTGAATCCCTGGCGGTCAGTGCTCAGTGTTTTCATCACCGAGTTGGTCAGTTTAGCATTGGCGTGTGTCCAAATATCGATCACCTGGTTGTAACGTTCGTTGTTCGTAATGAACCCCATGTTGTAGTTCATCATTACTTCTTCAACTTCGTTATAACCGGCATCAACAATTTCCTTTTTATCAACCGGAACGACAACATCGCTCAGATTGAACGACAAACCACCACGGTAAGCCATTGTGTAACCCAAATCCTTAATCGCATCAAGGAAATGAACTGTTACTGCATTACCAGATTTTTTGTATATGTCAGAAATAATTGTACGAAGCGATTTTTTTGTCAAAAGCTGATTGATGTATCCGCATTCTTTCGGAACCGATTGGTTGAAAATTATTCTACCAACTGTAGTTTCAATAATGTGTTTGAAAACTTCACCGTTTTCATCCACATCTTCAACTTTTACCTTTACAATAGCATGCAAATCAATTACACCTTCGTTGTGGGCAATGATTACTTCTTCTGTCGAGTAGAAAATCATTCCTTCACCACGTGCTCCTGGTCTTGGTTTGGTCATATAATACAGACCAAGAACCATGTCCTGAGAAGGCACTGTGATTGGTGCACCATTAGCAGGGTTCAGCAAGTTGTGCGAGGCAAGCATCAGCATTTGCGCTTCCAACACAGCAGCATTACCCAGTGGTACGTGAACAGCCATCTGGTCACCGTCGAAGTCGGCGTTGAAACCGGTACAAACCAATGGGTGCAACTGAATTGCTTTACCTTCAACCAACACAGGCTGGAAAGCCTGAATTGACAGACGGTGCAGTGTGGGCGCACGGTTCAGCATTACAGGATGTCCTTTCAAAACATTTTCAAGGATATCCCAAACAACCGGATCTTTACGATCAACGATTTTCTTTGCTGATTTTACGGTCTTTACAATACCACGCTCAATCAGTTTCCTGATGATAAATGGTTTGAAAAGCTCAGCAGCCATATCTTTTGGCAAACCGCACTCGTGCAGTTTCAGTTTTGGACCAATAACGATGACCGAACGAGCTGAATAGTCAACACGTTTACCCAACAAGTTCTGACGGAAACGACCTTGTTTACCTTTCAAACTGTCGGAAAGTGACTTCAATGCACGGTTATTTTCAGTCTTAACAGCGTTCGATTTTCTTGAATTGTCAAACAATGAATCAACAGCTTCCTGAAGCATACGTTTTTCGTTACGCAAGATTACTTCCGGGGCTTTGATTTCGATCAATCGTTTCAAACGGTTGTTACGGATAATCACGCGGCGGTACAAGTCATTTAAATCGGAAGTAGCAAAACGGCCACCATCCAGCGGAACTAACGGACGCAAATCCGGAGGAATAACCGGTACAACTTTTACAATCATCCATTCCGGACGATTGATGTTTTTGCTGGCACGGAAAGCTTCAACAACCTGAAGGCGTTTGAGCGCTTCGTTTTTACGTTGCTGAGATGTCTCAGTATTGGCTTTATGACGAAGGTCGAACGACATTTCGTCTAATTCCAAACGCTGCAACAAAGTGTACAACGCATCGGCTCCCATGCGGGCAATAAATTTATTCGGATCTTCATCATCCAGGTACTGATTTTCTTTTGGAAGTGAATCAAGAATATCGAGATATTCTTCTTCTGTAAGGAAATCAAGGTATTTAACGCCATCCTGCGCTTTAATACCAGCCTGAATAACAACGTATCTTTCGTAATAAATAATTGCATCTAATTTTTTGGTTGGTAATCCCAAAAGGTATCCGATTTTATTCGGTAACGATTTGAAATACCAAATATGTGCTACCGGAACAACCAGAGAAATGTGGCCCATACGCTCACGACGAACTTTTTTCTCGGTAACTTCCACACCACAACGGTCGCAAACAATTCCTTTGTAACGGATACGTTTGTATTTTCCGCAGTGGCACTCATAATCCTTCACCGGTCCGAAGATTCGTTCGCAGAACAAACCATCACGTTCGGGTTTATAAGTCCGGTAGTTTATCGTTTCAGGTTTCAACACTTCTCCATGCGAACGTTCGAGAACTTCTTCAGGAGAAGCCAGACTGATACCAATTTTGGCAAAGCTACTTTTAACTTTATTGTCTTTTCTGAATGCCATATATCGATCTTATTTTTTCTAGTTTATATCAGAAAAACCGTATAGATTTTTCTCTAATTAATCCAGGTTAACACTCAAACCAAGACCACGCAATTCGTGCAGCAATACGTTCAAGGATTCAGGAATACCAGCGGCTGGCATTGGTTCACCTTTTACAATTGATTCATAAGCTTTAGCTCTGCCTAATACGTCATCTGATTTAACAGTCAAAATTTCCTGAAGGATATTGGATGCACCGAAGGCTTCGAGTGCCCAAACTTCCATTTCCCCGAAACGCTGACCTCCGAATTGGGCTTTACCACCAAGTGGCTGTTGTGTGATCAAAGAGTATGGTCCGATTGAACGGGCATGCATCTTATCTTCCACCATGTGACCCAGTTTCAGCATATAAATCACACCAACAGTTGCTGGCTGATCGAATGGTTCCCCTGTTCCACCGTCGCGCAGGTAAGTTTTACCGTAACGAGGTACACCGGCTTTATCTGTATATTCAGAAACTTCTTCAAGACTTGCACCATCAAAAATTGGAGTTGCAAATTTCAATCCCAATTCTTTTCCGGCCCATCCTAAAACTGTTTCGTAAATCTGACCAAGGTTCATACGCGAAGGTACGCCCAGCGGGTTCAATACAATGTCCACCGGAGTTCCGTCTTCGAGGAATGGCATATCTTCGTCGCGAACAATACGCGAAACAATACCTTTGTTACCGTGCCGACCGGCCATTTTATCGCCAATCTGGAGTTTACGTTTTTTAGCCACATAAACTTTTGCCAGTTGTATAATACCTGCAGGTAACTCGTCTCCAATAGTTACATTGTAACGTTTCCTTTTCGAAACAGCTTCCAATTCCTTATACTTCATGATGTAATTGTTGATAAGCGCGAAAATCATGTCGTTCTTATCTTTATCTGTCGTCCATTTCCCTGGGTTAATCGACAAATAATCAATTTCCTGAAGTTGTTTTAAGGTGAATTTGATTCCCTTTCCGATTACATCGCCGCCATAATAATCTTTCACGCCTTGACTCGTCTTTCCATTCACCAAAGTGAAAAGTTTATCTTCCAGTTTGGCGCGGAGAGCAGAAGCATGACGGTCGAATTCTTCGTCGATAGAATCGAGCAATGGCTTGGTAGCCATCTTACCTTTTTTATCTTTTACTACTCTTGAGAATAGTTTTTTGTCAATAATAGTTCCATTCAACGATGGAGAAGCTTTCAGCGAAGCATCTTTTACATCACCCGCTTTATCTCCGAAAATTGCGCGAAGCAGTTTTTCTTCCGGAGATGGGTCTGATTCACCTTTTGGTGTGATTTTACCAATCAGAATATCACCCGGTTTTACAACAGCTCCAACACGAATCAATCCGTTTTCGTCAAGATTTTTGGTAGCTTCTTCACTTACGTTTGGAATATCTGAAGTAAATTCTTCGACACCGCGTTTGGTGTCACGAACTTCCAACGCATATTCATCAACGTGAATAGAAGTGAAAATATCGTCGCGTACAACACGTTCTGAAATTACGATAGCATCCTCATAGTTATAACCCTGCCAAGGCATGAATGCAACCTTCAGGTTACGTCCCAAAGCAAGTTCACCACCCTGAGTGGCGTAGCCTTCAGTTAAAACCTGACCTTTGGTAACCCTGTCGCCTTTAAACACGATTGGTTTAAGGTCAACTACTGTTCCCTGGTTAGTTTTTTCAAATTTGGCAATCCTATATACTACAATTTCAGGATCGAAACTTACAAATCGTTCCTCTTCCGTCTTATCATAGCGGATATGAATTTCGTCGGCATCAACAAATTCTACAACTCCATTATCTTCGGCCACAACCAATACTCTCGAGTCAATCGCAGCACGAGCTTCCAGTCCTGTTCCAACAATTGGAGCTTCAGGACGAAGCAGTGGAACAGCCTGGCGCATCATGTTAGATCCCATCAATGCACGGTTGGCATCATCGTGCTCCAGGAAAGTAATCAACGAAGCAGCAACAGAAGCAATCTGATTAGGACCAACGTCCATCAAGTTAACTTCAGATTTACCAACAATTGGGTAGTCACCATCCAAACGTGATTTTACCCTTGCATTGATAAAGTTGCCTTCATTACTTATAGGCGCATTGGCCTGCGCAATAATTTTTCCTTCTTCTTCTTCGGCAGTTAAATAAACAACTCCATTCTCTGACAAATCCACTACTCCGTTTTCAACCTTACGGTATGGAGTGGAGATAAATCCGAGATCAGTCACTTTAGCAAAAACGCAAAGTGAAGAAATCAGACCGATGTTTGGACCTTCAGGAGTTTCAATGGGGCACAAACGTCCGTAGTGAGTATAGTGAACGTCACGAACTTCGAACCCGGCTCTTTCACGCGAAAGACCGCCAGGACCTAAAGCGGACATACGACGTTTATGGGTCATCTCGGCCAATGGATTGGTTTGATCCATAAACTGAGACAGTGCATTTGTTCCAAAGAATGAATTGATAACAGAAGAGAGTGTCTTTGAGTTAATCAAATCGATTGGAGTAAACACTTCATTGTCGCGTACATTCATACGTTCGCGAATGGTGCGAGCCATACGGGCTAATCCAACACCAAACTGATTGTACATCTGTTCGCCAACTGTACGAACACGACGGTTGCTCAAGTGGTCAATATCGTCAACATCCGTTTTCGAGTTAACGAGTTTGATCAGGTATTTTATAATTTCAATTATGTCCTCTTTGGTCAAAACCTGAACACCCATTTCAATATTAAGGTTCAGTTTTTTGTTGATGCGGTAACGACCAACTTCCCCAAGGTCATATCTTTTTTCAGAAAAGAACAATTTATCGATAACATCGCGAGCTGTTGCATCATCTGGTGGCTCTGCGTTACGCAATTGGCGATAAATGTGCAAAACAGCTTCTTTTTCTGAGTTACACGGGTCTTTCTGAAGTGTATTGTAAATGATTGCGAAATCCTGCAGGTTCTGATCCTCCTTGTGGAGTAAGATCGTTTTAGCACCTGAATCAACGATTTCGTCAATATGATCATTGTCAATAATTGTTTCGCGGTCGATAACAACTTCGTTACGTTCGATGGATACAACTTCACCGGTATCTTCATCAACGAAATCTTCCACCCAGGTTTTCAGAACACGGGCAGCTAGTTTACGACCAACAACTTTCTTTAAACCAGATTTTGATACTTTAATTTCATCAGCAAGGTCGAAAATTTCAAGAATATCCTTGTCACTTTCAAAACCAATTGCACGAAGCAATGTAGTAACGGGTAATTTTTTCTTACGATCGATATAAGCGAACATCACACTGTTGATGTCGGTAGCAAATTCGATCCATGATCCTTTAAAAGGAATAATCCTGGCTGAATAAAGTTTTGTTCCATTGGCATGCATGCTCTGGCCAAAAAATACGCCAGGCGAACGATGCAACTGAGAAACAACAACACGTTCTGCTCCATTAATAACAAAAGTACCACGCGGAGTCATATAAGGCACAGTACCAAGATAAACATCCTGAACTACTGTATCAAAGTCTTCGTGTTCCGGATCGGTACAATAAAGTTTCAATTTGGCTTTTAACGGAACGCTGAAAGTCAAACCACGCTCAATACATTCTTCAATAGAATAACGGGGTGGATCGACCGAATAGTCAACATATTCAAGAACGAAGTTATTTCTGGTATCGGTGATTGGAAAATTTTCTTCAAATACCTTATATAAACCTTCCTCTTTACGCTGATCGGGCGTAGTTCCTAATTGGAAAAATTCGATGAAAGATTTAATCTGGACCTCCAGAAAATCCGGATAGTCGAAAACTGTTTTGGTTGAAGAAAAGCTAATCCTCTGGTTTTCAATTTTTACTGACATCTATCTAAATGAATTAATTGAACTTAAAAGATAAATATACAAAAAGGCATAGAACCCCACATATGTGAGGTTCTACCCTATATCAACCCTTAAATAAGGTTGTAAGACTTTTATTTAAGTTCAACTTCAGCTCCAGCTTCTTCTAATTGAGATTTTAACGCTTCGGCTTCGTCTTTAGAAACTTTTTCTTTAACTGCTTTTGGTGCAGCATCTACAACTTCTTTAGCTTCTTTCAGACCAAGACCAGTTAACTCTTTAACCAATTTTACAACAGCCAATTTAGATTGACCAGCTGATTTCAGAATAACATCGAATTCGGTTTGAACTTTTTCTTCAGCTTCTTCAGCAGAAGCAGCTGGACCAGCAGCAACAGCTACAGCAGCAGCAGCAGGTTCAATACCATATTCCGATTTTAAAATTCCGGCTAATTCATTTACTTCTTTTACAGTTAAGTTTACTAACTCTTCCGCAAGTTTTTTTAAATCTGCCATTTCGATAATAATTTTTAATATAATTTGATAACTAACTTATTACTTTTCTCCTAATGTCTTTAAAACTCCATGAATGATATTACCACCTGATTGCAAACCACCCAATACATTCTTGATTGGGGATTGCAGCAATCCGATAACTTCACCAATAAGTTCATTTTTAGACTTGATTGATACTAATACATCCAAGTTATTTGCACCAACATAAACCGATTCTTGCACATAAGCGCCCTTCAATACCGGTTTTTTATGTTTCTTGCTAAAATCTTTAATTAATTTAGCAGGAACGTTTGCGTTTTCGCAAAACATTACGGAAGTATTACCTTTTAGCACGCCATAAAGTTCCTGAGCATCTTTGTTTGATGCTTCGATAGCTTTACGTAAGAGGGTATTCTTTACAACAACCAATTTTACATCCTGTTTATTGCATAAGCGGCGAAGACTGCTGGTATCAGCTGCATTCAGACTTTCAATATCAGTTAAATAAAAATGTGCTGCTGCGTTGATCTGCTCTGTCAGATTCTCAATAATTTCAAATTTTTCTGATTTTTTCATATCAATTATTTTTCAGAGACAGACTTTGGTTCAACTTGTATTCCAGGACTCATAGTACTTGAAAGGTAAATACTTTTCACATAAGTACCTTTTGCTGCCGATGGTTTCAGCTTGATCAACGTATTAACAAATTCAGTGGCATTTTCAACAATCTTCTCAGGAGTAAATGAAGATTTACCAATTGAAGTGTGAACAATACCAAATTTGTCAACTTTGAAGTCGATCTTACCAGCTTTTACTTCAGCAACAGCTTTTCCTACTTCCATAGTAACTGTACCACTTTTCGGGTTTGGCATCAAACCACGTGGACCTAAAATACGTCCAAGTGCTCCAACTTTACCCATTACAGGTGGCATAGTAATAATTACATCTACATCGGTCCAACCACCTTTGATTTTTTCAACATAGTCGTCGAGACCAACATAATCAGCTCCGGCATCAGTGGCTTCCTGAACTTTGTCAGGGGTAACCAAGGCCAAAACGCGCACTTCTTTACCAGTACCATTAGGCAAAGTAACCACGCCTCTAACCATTTGATTTGCTTTTCTTGGATCAACTCCAAGGCGTACATCAATATCCACAGAAGCATCAAACTTGGTGAAAGTAATTTCTTTAACCAGAGATGCAGCTTCTTTTAAGGTATAGATTTTCCCCTTTTCGAGTTTTGCAAGAGCAAGCTTTGTATTCTTTGTAATTCTGCCCATTTTTGTAATTTTAATTAGTTTTTGAATGGGCGTTCACCTTCGATGGTGATTCCCATGCTTCTGGCAGTACCAGCAACCATGCTCATCGCTGCTTCAAGTGAAAAACAATTTAAATCTTCCATTTTGATTTCAGCAATTGTTTTTACCTGATCCCAGCTTACAGAACCTACCTTGTTTACGTGAGGTTCTGCTGAACCTTTTTTCACTTTAGCAGCTTCTATAAGTTGCACGGCTACCGGGGGTTGTTTTATTACAAAATCAAACGATTTGTCTGCATAAACAGTAATAACAACTGGCAAAACCTTACCTGCAAGGTCTTGGGTTCTACCATTGAACTGTTTACAGAACTGCATGATATTTACCCCTTTAGAACCTAATGCTGGGCCTATCGGAGGTGAAGGGTTAGCAGCACCCCCCTTTACTTGCAATTTAATTAATCCAGCAATTTCTTTAGCCATAATAAAATCGATAAAAGATTTATTACTCCTTCTCTACCTGCATAAAGCTAAGTTCGAGCGGAGTTTTTCGTCCAAAAATTTTGACCATTACTTCCAACTTTTTCTTTTCCTCATTGATCTTCTCAATGATTCCATTAAAGCCGTTGAATGGCCCATCAATTACTTTCACAGTTTCACCAACAACAAAAGGAATATTCATCTCTTCGCCTGATTCTGCCAATTCATCAACTCTACCTAAAATTCGGTAAACTTCAGATTGACGCATTGGAACAGGTTCTCCGCTTTTTGTATCCCCTAGGAAGCCAATAACATTCGGGATATTTTTCAAAATATGAGGAACCTCTCCTACCAGGCAAGCTTCGACCAAAACATATCCGGGAAACAGATTTCGCTCTTTGCTAATCTTTTTTCCGTTACGAATCTGATACACCTTTTCAATTGGTAATAAAACCTGCGAAACAAAATCCTGGAGACCAGCATTTGCAATCTCGTTATCAATATATTCCTTGACTTTCTTTTCTTTTCCACCGATAGCCCGAAGAACATACCATTTTTTTACGTTGTCGCTCATGTTGTGCTCCTAAAGGAATTAATAAAATAAACTGTACACAAAGTTCATAATGTTTTCAAAAGAGAAATCCATTACAAAAACTATTAGTGCTATAATTAAGGAAGCAACCATTACGATGAAAGCACTACTCTGTAATTCTTTTCGCGTAGGCCAGGAAACTTTATGAACAAGCTCATTATAAGCTTCTTCTAAATAGATTTTAAGTTTCATTTTTAATAATATTATTTTGTACGGATGGTAAGAATCGAACTTACATAAATAAAAAAACTCCCACTTGAGTAACATCCGTAGAAAGTCCCGGACTTTTAGTTCGGGACTTTCTAACAGAATATTTTGGAAGGTAATTACGAAACAATTTCAGTAATCTGACCTGCACCAACAGTACGTCCACCTTCACGGATTGCGAAACGAAGACCGATATTGATAGCTACTGGGTAGATCAATTGTACTTCAATTGAAACGTTATCACCTGGCATAACCATTTCACGTCCTTCTGGCAAGTGAATTTCACCTGTTACGTCAAGAGTACGCAGGTAGAATTGAGGACGATATTTGTTGTGGAATGGAGTGTGACGTCCACCTTCTTCTTTTTTCAGGATATATACCTCAGCTTTGAATGTAGTGTGAGGAGTAATTGAACCTGGTTTGGCCAAAATCTGTCCACGTTTGATTTCTTTTTTGTCAACACCACGTAACAACAAACCTACGTTGTCACCAGCTTGTCCATCATCCAAAATCTTACGGAACATTTCAACCCCAGTACATACAGTCTTACGACCTTCTGCACCCAAACCGATTAACTGAAGTTCGTCACCAGTGTGGATAACACCAGTTTCGATACGACCAGTTGCAACAGTACCACGCCCAGTGATCGAGAATACGTCTTCAACAGGCATCAGGAATGGTTTGTCGATATCACGTGGAGGAAGTGGAATCCAAGTGTCGCAAGCGTCCATCAATTCCATAACTTTTTCTTCCCACTGTGGTTCACCGTTTAATGCACCAAGAGCAGAACCCATGATAACTGGAGAGTTATCACCGTCGAACTGGTAGAAGCTTAACAATTCGCGAACTTCCATTTCAACAAGTTCCAGAATTTCAGGATCGTCAACCATGTCAACTTTGTTCATGAAAACAACCAATTTAGGTACGTTTACCTGACGAGCCAAAAGGATGTGTTCACGAGTCTGAGGCATAGGACCATCAGTTGCAGCAACTACGATAATAGCACCGTCCATCTGGGCAGCACCAGTTACCATGTTCTTCACATAGTCAGCGTGACCTGGACAGTCAACGTGAGCATAGTGACGAGTAGCTGTTTCATATTCAACGTGTGCTGTATTAATAGTAATACCACGTTCTTTTTCTTCCGGAGCACTGTCGATTGAATCGAATGTTTTGACTTCACAAAGACCTTTCTTTGCCAATACCATTGTGATAGCAGCAGTCAAAGTAGTCTTGCCATGGTCAACGTGGCCAATAGTACCAATATTGACATGGTCTTTCGCCCTGTTAAATTTTTCTTTAGCCATAACTTTGTAATTTTAAATTATCTTTTTAAACTTTCATCAGAGCTGAGGGCGAGAATTGAACTCGCGACCTCTTCCTTACCAAGGAAGCGCTCTACCCCTGAGCTACATCAGCAACTATTTCAAATTGAGCGGGAGACGAGATTCAAACTCGCGACCCTTAGCTTGGAAGGCTAATGCTCTATCGACTGAGCTACTCCCGCATTCAA
>Ga0172367_10007745_pt1 | contig 12204 bp, 13 predicted proteins | sample Lak10m_FD_114542 | JGI IMG/M metagenome (GOLD analysis project Ga0172367, IMG submission 114542) | Freshwater microbial communities from Kabuno Bay, South-Kivu, Congo - kab_022012_10m | ecosystem: Environmental > Aquatic > Freshwater > Lake | place: Democratic Republic of the Congo: South-Kivu...
CAACGGGCATGCGTTACAGCGCTGTGGAAGTTGCACTCCACAACCGGTCCTGTACCACTTGTTCAACTTTTTTAGAGGTTTTGAAATGAAGAAACTGAGTCTCTCCCTGATCGCCATCGCCGCTTTGGTCGCGGGCGCATCCACCGCTGCCTACGCTGACGCAGAAGCCACGCTCAAGGACAGCAAGTGCGGCAAGTGCCACGCAGCCGACAAAGAAAAATCGGGCCCGTCGTGGAAGAAAGTGGCTGAAAAATACAAAGGCAAGGCCGACGCTGAAGCCAAGCTGTTCACCCACCTGACTACCGGCCCCAAGATCAAGGTTGACGGCGAAGAAGAAACCCACGCCAAGATCAAAGCGCCCAATGACGCCGCCATCAAGGAAGCCATCGCCTTCATCCTGAAGTGATCGCCCCTTAAAAGTCTTCCTGAATGAATGCAGCCCGCCCCCTACCGGGGGCGGGTTTTTTTATTGGGCTTTGACTGGTGCAGATGTAGCAGGCATTGGGGTTGCAGACAGCACTTTTACGTCGTTGACAAAACGCATGACCGGAAAGGTTCGAAACAATGACTCGCTGCGAAAGTTGGTCATCATGGAAAACTCTTCAAACCGTATGCGCTGCCCCACGCTCACCTTGACCGGCTCTGACGCCAGCCAGTCGGTCTTGCCGTCCAGACGCACCTCAATGTAGGTGTAGCCCGCAGAATCCATAGTGGTGATCACCTCGCCCTCACCCGCGTGCGCAGCCGCTACCGCACACGCCACAGATACAACAGTGGCAAAGCTGCGCACCAGCAAACAAAACAGTCTCATGGCGTTCCCCAAATCATCAAACAAAATGGCCGGTGACCACAAGTGTCACCGGCCCACACCATCCAACACCCGAGCTACTTTGAAGCAGCCGCCGCTGGCGCTGTAGCGGCACCGCCCTTGGCACCCGCCTTGGCCGCTGCAGGATCTTCCTTGGGCGTGCTGTCTTCTGCGGTGGTGTTGACCAGCTGATACACGTTGACGCGGTGGTTCAAAAGATCGCCCACATAAATCCGGTTCTTTTTATCGATGGTCAACACACCGGGGTTCTGCATCAGCCCAGGGTAAGTACCGCGACCGCCAAAAAACATCAGCACCTGACCCTTGCTATTGAAAATCTGCACGTTGCTCCAGCCCGAATCGACCGCGTAGATGTTGCCAAAGGTGTCGTACCCAACGCCTTTGGGCTTGTCAAATTCGCCAAAGGCGTTGCCCAGTTTGCCAAGCGTTCGAACGAACTTGCCGTCTACGTCAAATTCCTGCAAGCGTGAATTGAGCGTATCACTCACCAGCACATGGCCATTGGGCGCCACGGTGATGAACGTTGGAAACAACATCGCACCGTCGGCGTTACCTTTACCCAAACCGACCGTGCCTAAAAACTTGCCCTCCAGGTCAAAGGTCTTCACCGTATGGTCAGCAGAATCTGAGTTGGCGGTATCCACCACATACAGTTTTTTCCGCTCCTTGTCGATCGCCACTCCATTGGGACGTGTAATCGACTCATGCGTCACCATCCTCAAAAAATTACCTTCCCGGTCGTACACGCCAACGCCCTTGCGCTGCTGCTCGGCCACATACACATTCTCTTGCGCGTCAATGGCCAGTCCGATCGGCATCGCCAAGGGCTTTTTCTCGCCAATCTTCAAACTGGTCTTCTTGGCAAAGTCGTAAACAAACACCGCGTTTTGTGCCTTGTCAGAAATATAAACCCGATCGCCGTCGTCGGATACGGCAATACCCATGGGCTCAACGATACGGTTCTTGGCGGGCACCTCGCCTTGCAAAAAGTTCAGAATCGACTGCGTGTTGGTGGTGTCCTTCTGCAAATCTTCGTCGCTGGTGATCGATTTGACAAATTCCACGCGTGCCACCTCTGGCGGTTCTGGCCACACCAGGCGCGGCGCTTCTGCCACCGGCGCGTTACCGGCACACCCCGCCAGCACAGCCACTACACCACCCAACACAGCGGATTGAAAGTACTTCAACATGATGGAATCAACCCAAAAAACAATGAGGCCGGAATTCTGCCTGAAGCCACTGCGCCATGCAGCGCAACTTTGAGCATTCGTTGACATAAATCAGGTCAGGGCGTTGCCAACACGCCCAGGTTCCCATTCGGTAACCGTGGTCCGCGCGACACGGCTGCAATCATTACCAATTGGTAACACCAGTCAAAAATCGACTCCATGATTGCTCTTATTTTAAAAGCATTAATAGCGCAAGAATAGGTCACTAAACGGGGGAAAGTGAAAAAATAACCGGTTGATAAAAAGCTGGCATAGCTGTTGCTTCAGATGTCTCGTCAACATTTTTTTAACCCTGAAAGGTAGACATCATGAAGTTCTCTCTTAACAAGCTCGTCATCGCAGCCGTGCTGGCTATTCCCGCTGTGACCATGGCTTCGACCGGCGGCTCTGGCATGCTGGGAGGTCGGCACGACTTCGCCAGCGGTAAATCCAAATTCATATACAAGCAAGCTGACGTTTGGGATGACAAGGCAGTTAACAAGGGCGGTGTTGGTCTGGCCGATCAGGTCGGCTTGTGCTCGTTCTGCCATACGCCGCACAGTGCCAATAGCACCGCGCTGTTGTGGAACCGCAAAGCTAACACCAAGGGATACAACTGGGGTGATGCCGCGACTACGACAGGCGGCACAAAACTGGGTATGTTGGAAGGCTACGTTGGTCCTACGGCAAAGTGCCTCGCTTGCCATGACGGCTCTGTCGCAGTCGGTGACGTAGCCAACTATCAAGGTCAGTCCCGTTATTCAACTGATGGGCGTGACCTGAACGGCTACAAGGTTGGTGACCGTGCGCTCGAGGCTACCGACAGCCCAAATTACGAAGGTGATTTCAAGAACACCAAGAAGGTTGGCGCTGGCAACACAAACATCGCTAAGAATGGTACCGGGATGGCCGGCGCACACCCGGTAGGCGTGCCGTATCCTTTCGGTGGAGCAATAAATACGTACAACTCTGTGGACACTGGCAACGACGTCGTGTTGGAAGACTATGTCAGCACGCCCACGGTTTCCAAGGCTGGCGTGGCAGGTGTCAAGTTGTATAACGACACCGGCACGGCCATTAGTGCCGGTGCGGTTCCCGGCAAGACCGGTATCGAGTGCTCCAGCTGCCACGACGTACACAACAAGCAGTCAGTCGACGACAACATGTTGCGCGGCAAGAACTATGGCAGCAAAAAGTCCGACGGATATCTGTGCCTGCAATGCCATGCGAAGGCTGAATGATGGGTTGATCTGAGAAAACAAGGGCACACCCCAAAGGTTGTGCCCTTGTTTGTTTGAAGACGCCAAAAGTCAGCGAGGGAGTAAGATGAAGAAGTCGACTTGGGCAATGCGCACGGCCACCTTCGCAGTTTTATTGACCTGCGTAACCTTGCCGGCTTTAGGCGCAAAACCCGCACCGGGCACCGGAATGACGGGCAGTCGGCACGACTTTACCGAAACCGGATTCGTTACCACAATTTCCGGGATGGCGATCGGTTTGTGCAGCGTCTGTCATACCCCGCACAGCGCCATCAGCACCCAACTGCTGTGGAACCAAAAGCTCACCACGGCCACCTACACTTGGGGCGATACCACCACCACGGTTGGTGGAACAGTGCTGCCCAATTCGGCCAACCTGGGCCCCTCCACCAAATGCCTGAGCTGCCACGACGGCACGGTGGCCGTGGGCGATACAGCCAACTACAACGGTTCGGTCGGTGGGGTGGACACCACCTACACCTGGGGCACCCTTATCACCCGCATCGGCGGCGGCGTTTTTGGTGTCGGAACCAAGGTCAATGGCGTGAACTCCATGGCGGGCAATCACCCCGTTGCGGTGCCCTACCCGTTTAACGGTGCTACTGGCCGTTACAACAACATCGATCTGGGTGGCAAGGTGGAACTGACCGAATTTGTCGCCAGTCCGGCTGCACCCGTCAAACTTTACAACGACGACGGCAGCGGCCACATTTCAGCTGGTGGTGTGGCAGGCAAAGCCGGTATTGAATGCACCAGTTGCCACGATCCGCACAACAAGGCAACGGTTGACGACTTTTTCTTGCGCGGCAAAAACAACGGTAGCAGCCAGGCCGATGGTTACATCTGCCTGCAGTGCCACATCAAGTAAGCCAGCTCATTCCCGTTTTATCGCCAGGGACACCTTGGGCCCACAGCCGGTGTCCCTTTCTGTTACAACAACGTCTCAGCGACGTAGCTGGAAGATGCTGGCAACTGACTCGACAATAATTGACTTAAGTCAGGCTGGGAACATTTTCAGTCTGGCAAACTCGTAAGCACTGTTGCTCTTGCGCCCGTGGGGCGTAGCCCAATACATCTTGAAGCCGTACCGCCCGTTTGTTTTATCCCTGTTGCTGTTCACCACCGTGCTGGTGGGGTGCAGCACGCCCCCGGTGCTGGTCCGCATGGCGCAAGGGGTGCGTGATGTCATTGTCAGCATTCCACCGGCGCTGTTTGACATGCCCGCACCTGGGGGTACGGACCCTGGTGATGCGCCAGTCGTAAACCACCCGCGCCGCGAGCGCATTGTGGATCCCAACATCGAAGAATACAAACGTCTGGCGGCCCTTGCAGCCGCCCGGGCAAAATTACCACCCCCCGCCAACTGGGCCGAGATGTATCAGCGCCTACCCAAGGATGACGACGACAACATCGACTGGATGGCTGCGTTATCCGACAAAACCATTACCCCAAGTGGCGTGGTCGACGCCAGCGCCAAAGATGTGGGCAAGACCTCAGACGACGACATCGAGCTGTCCACCTCAGGCAAACCCAACCGCATGGTGGTGTTTTCACACGCGGCGCATACCCAGTGGCTGACTTGCACCAATTGCCACAACGCCATTTTCAAGCGCGAGGCAGGCGACGCCACCATTACCATGGAAGCCATTGACGATGGTCAGTACTGTGGGGTGTGTCATGACAAGGTGGCGTTGGCGCAACCCTCGGGCTGCAAGGGGTGTCATAAAGTGAAAGCCAAGAAGTCATGACGCGACACTTGCGTGCCCTGGCGCTGGCTGGCTTGGCCCTGGTGTCCCTGCTGGTTGCGGCAGCAGAGCCGGCCAAACCCGCGCCTGCGCCACCGGCCACGGTGCTGGGCGACGTGCGGTTCGAGCGCAAAACCAAAGGCGACGAAGAGTTTGCACCAGCGGTTTTCCCGCACTGGGTGCACCGGGTCAAGTACAAGTGCTACGTGTGCCACAACAAGGAGATGGGCTTTGGCTTCAAGCGCGGCAGCGTGACCATCACTATGGAGACCATTGATGAGGGCAAGTATTGTGGTGTCTGCCACAAAGGCGAGCCGGCGTTCGGAATCAACTTTGTGACCTGCAACCGGTGTCATCGGAAATAATGCGCGGCCGTCTTCCAAACCTGCGCCTGATGGCGCTTTTGATGGGTGTGTTGGCCGCACAGCTTCACGCCCAAGATGCACAGCCTGCAGGGGGGGCGCCTTCGTGGTTAACAAGCTGGATGCAAGGCGTAGCGCTGTTCGTTCCACACTTGGGCGTTTGGTCGGGCTCGGCAGGACTTGGTTTTTCCCATGGGGAGCAAACCACCAGTTCGAGCGCAACCGGTTCCGCCAGCAAGAACAACAACCTGGCTGAAACGGTCAGCCTCAGCAATTCTGGCATTTATGTTTTGAGCCCCTTGCTGTTCACCGGCAGCATGGGCCTGTCACTGAACCTGAACCAGAGCAAAAGCAGCGGATCAGGTGAAGGGACCGGGTCAGTCGGCAAGGGCCTTGGGTACAACTTTAGCGGTACCTTTTTGGGGAGCAAGCCATACCCGGTGGATTTGTCGGCTTACCGAAATCAGATTCGATTGACACAGTCTTCTGGCACACGCGTGGTTGGCACCAATGAAAACAGACGCATCAACTTCAGTTTGCTTCCCAACAGCGTTCTCAATGACATGGGCTACTCTTGGACTGAAGGCGCGTTGGAGCTTTCACAACAACATGAGCAATCCACATCCGAGAGTTTTGGTCGCTCTTTTATCACCGACCAAAAGGCAAAGTCGTTCAATTTTCTGGCACACAAAGGTTTTGAAACCGCCGACCTTGGTTTCAAGTACAACAGTAACGAGCAGCAAAATGTGGCACTGGGACTTGATGCGGTGCGATCCAACTATGCTGACTTGAGCTACAGCCTGGACTTTGGCCCTACGCTGAACCTAAAGCTGGAGTCCAACCTGAATTACCAGGCGCAATCTGGTGCGCCGAGCAGTGACACGCTGTCTGCCAATGCCAATTTGCAATGGGCGCACAAGCAAAGCCTAAATAGCAGATACGCATACAGCGTGACACAACAGAGTTCGGGTCAGACCCGCAGTAAAGCCCAAAGCTTGTCTGCGGGGGTAAGCCACCAGCTGTACAAGAATTTGAATACGAGCTTGCAGGTATCAACCAACCATGCACAAATGGCGGGCGGCACAACCCGATCACTGGCCGGGCAGTTTGGACAAACGTACACGCACAGCATACCGGGGGGGGGCTCGCTCAGCACCAGTTGGTCGGCAGGTCATCAGATTGATCGCAATGCACTGGTCAGCGGCGACATCAAGGTCATCAATGAACCCCATACTGCGCCTGCGCCCCTGGCGTTTGGCCAGGGTTTCGACCTGAATCAGCGTTTTGTGGTGCGCAGCACCGTTGCCGTGCGCAACGGCAGCGGCACTCTGATGATGGAGGGTTCTGACTATGTAGTGGTGGACTCGTGGGTGGACAGCCGCAAAACCCGGGTGGAGCCCTTGCCCACCAGCCTGACCCTTGCGGCAGGCGACGCGCTGCTGGTCGATTATGTCTACCAGGTTGACCCGACGCTGTCGTCACGTACCCAGTCACGCAGTTTCGGAATGGGCTTGAGCTACCCGTGGGGCAATCTGGCATTTGGACGCAGCAGTTCACAAGCGATGCCCGTGGATTTGTCAGAAAAGTCAGCCAACAGTCCATTTTTGCAAAGCAGCGCGCAGCGTTTTGTGCAACTGGGTACCAACTACGATCTATGGGGGATGGCCGCTTCAACAAGTGTTAATTACAGTATTTCGGAGTCTGTTAGTGAACGTAACAATCAGCTCAACATCAGTGGGGACCTTACCCGTAGTCTTAACAACGACACGCAAGCCACCATTGCATGGCGGGTGAATCAGGAGCGGTACCAGTTGCCGACTGTACGTTCAACGCGTGCACTGGGTGTGCAGGGTGCGTACAGGCAACCGGGGCGCAGCCTGACGCTGTCGGTCAACGCCAGAAATTCGACCTACACCGCCCCGGACGCCTACACCGACCGGTCCTTGACAACCAACGGCACGTACAACTGGTATTCCGAAGGGGGTTGGAATAACGCGCTGGGGATTGAGCTGAGCCGACAACAGCAACGCACCACCCCCGCACAACTGTTATTGCAAATACGGGGCCAAAGCAGCGTCACGCTGGGCAGGTTGAGTTTGAGCGTGAATGGTGCCTATGGCCAATGGCGCAATGGCAGCCAGCGGTCTGTCAACAAGAGTTTTAATGTTGCAGCGACGAGGTCTTTTTGATGAACACACTTTTGCGTTGGTGCCGTGGGTCGATGGTGGCGCTTGTGGTGTTTTTAGGTGCCGCCTGCGGCAGTTTGCCAGACACAAGCGAACAAGCCCGCCAACAGTCTGAGCCACCTTTGGTGTGGCCCAAACCACCGGTGACCGAGCGCATACGCTACCTGCAAAACGTGCGCGGCCCCGAAGACTGGCAGATCAGCCGCACCTGGTTTCGCCGTTTGTTCGACACGCTCAGCGGCCAGGGCCAAGCGGTGTTTGAACGCCCCGGCGCGGTGATTGAGCGCGCTGGTGTGCTGACGGTGGCCGACCCCGGCGCGCAAGCCGTGTGGATTCTGGACGCGCCACAAAACCGCTACCAGCGCATCACGCAGATGGGCAAGTGGGGATTACTGTCGCCGGTGGCGTTGGCACTGGGGCCAGATCAGTCGTTTTACCTGGCTGATACGGCGCTGAAGCTGGTTTTTCAGATTGACCGCGACGGCACGCTGCTGCGCACCATCAGCACACAAGGCATGGAACGCCCAGCAGGGCTGGCCTGGGACGACGCCAGACACCGCTTGTATGTGCTGGATTCCAAGCGCCAGCGCATCAGCGTTTTTGATGGCAATGGCGCGCTGTTGCAGCACCTGGGTGAAAGCGGCGTTGAGTCCGCCCAGTTCAACCACCCCACGCATCTGGCGTTGGACGCAGGTACACCCGGTGGCAATTTGCTGGTGACCGATGCCATGAATTTCAGAATCCAGTCGCTTGCGCCAACTGGCAAGTTCATCTGGGCGTTTGGTCAAAACGGCAATGGGTCGGGCGACCTGGCCGCCCCCAAGGGGGTGGCTTCTGACAGCGACGGAAATGTCTACGTTGCCGACGCATTGTTTGATGCAGTGCAAATCTTTAACCGGCAAGGGCAGCTATTGTTGGCCTTTGGTGAAAGCGGTTCGCAGCCCGGACAGTTTGCGATGCCACGGGGACTGTTCATCTCTGCGGGGCACAAAATTTATGTGGCGGATGCGTACAACAAGCGGGTGCAGGTTTTTCTAGACGCCGCGGCACCACGGCCACAAAGCAAGGACGGTGTGAAATGAATTTGAAACTGGTTCACTGGGCAGGCTGGGGGCTGGTGAGCTTGTGGGCTTTTGGCGCGCTGGCGGCCGGCACCAATGTGGCCAATACGGTTCACAACATGACACCCACGGGCCCGGGCAATTTCAAGGCCACATCAGATTCGGGGTTATGTGTTTTTTGCCATACACCGCATCGTGCTTCACCACAAGGGCCGCTGTGGAACCGTAAGTTGTCGGGCGCCACCTACCAGCTTTACACCAGCAGCACGATGCAGGCGCAGGTGAAGCAACCCACCGGCAGTTCGCGCTTGTGCCTGTCGTGCCACGACGGCACGCTGGCCCTGGGGACGCTGCGCAACCCGGACACGGGCTCATCTTCTTTGACAGGTTTTCTGACGGGCAAGTCAAATTTGGGCACCAACCTGTCGGCAGACCACCCAATTTCTTTTGTATACGACGCTACGCTTGCGGCCAACCGCAGTGAACTGGCGCACCCGTCCACACTGTTGGGTGCGGTCAAGGTCGACAAGAACCAGGAAATGCAGTGCACCAGTTGCCATGACCCGCATGAGGACAAACGCCCCAAGTTCATTCGCACCGAAACGCGCTACGGTGCCCTGTGCCTGAATTGCCACCTGCCCAGCGGGTGGGCGGCGTCAACGCACGCCACATCAACCGCCATCTGGAACGGCATTGGAACCAGCCCGTGGCCTGATGGCGCTTTTGCAAGTGTGACTGAGAATGCCTGCAGCAGTTGCCACAAGTCACATTCAGCCGGGCACGACAAGGCATTACTGCGGCAAACGGCAGAGGTGAGCAATTGCCTGGTGTGTCACAACGGCAATGTGGCCAGCCGTAACCTGCAAGGTGAATTTGCCAAACTTTCAACGCACCCGGTCAATAGCAGCGAATGGGTTCACACCCCCAACGAAGATGCAACGCTAATGGCCAGACACGTCACATGCAATGATTGCCATAACCCGCATCAAAGCAACAACACGCAAGCGGCGGCGCCCAGCGCAACGGGGCGCTTGACGGGTGTGCGCGGGGTAACGCAATTTGGCACCAGTGTGAAGGCCGCCACCTACGAATACGAGGTGTGCTACAAGTGCCACGGCCTGACGGCAGCCCAAAGCGCCGGTGTTCAGCGGGTTGACAATGTTCGCAACGCCCGGCTGCAATTTGACCCGGCCAACCCGTCTTACCACCCCGTAGCTGCCGTTGGCAAGTATCCAGAAATTCAAAATCTGATGACGGGCTACACGGCAACCAGCCGCATTGGCTGCGGCAGTTGCCACAACAACGACGCCACGTCGCCAACAGGCAACACGCCCAGCGGGCCGCATGGTTCCAACTTTGCGCCCATTCTGGAACGCCAGTACGACACGGCCGACAACACGGTCGAGACACCGCAAAGTTACGCGCTGTGCTACAAGTGCCATGACCGCAACGCCTTGACGACCGACTTGCCGGGTAAATTTCCACACGCCAGACATCTGGCCCAGGGTACGGCTTGTGCATCGTGCCACGACGCACACGGTTCGCGCCTTTATCCCAGGTTGATCAATTTCATGCTGTTTGACAAAAACGGCATTCCGGTGGTGAGCAAATCTACCGTGCAGCAACGGCTGGAGTACGTTCCGTCTTTGACGGGTGGACAGTGTTATTTAAGCTGCCATGGCGTCAACCACGAACCGGCAACTTACCCGTGAAGTTCAATTGCCTGGTACCGCGCCATCTCTCGCGGCTGATTGCGCAAGCGCAACGAGGCGAACCGTTTGTCATTGCCAAATCCGGCAAGCCACAGGTATTGGTGAGCGCCATCGCGACCGAGCACGATCGTGCCAAAGCGCGACTCGGATTTTTACGCGGCACGATGCGAATCCCGGACGATTTTGATCGAATGTGCGCGGATCAGGTTGCATATCTGTTTGCCGGGAGTGCGTCTTGAAGCTCTTGCTTGACACGCATCTTTTGCTCTGGGCAGCGAGCGACCCGTTTGATCGAATTCTTGTTGCACAAGCCACGGTCGAGGGCTTCACGCTGCTCACGGCAGACGGCATCGTCGCAAAATATCCGGGGCCGATTGAGCTTGTTTGAGTGCACGACATGCGGTTGCGCGGCCTCAGCGTTGACGACGTTTTCTCACTGCCATTACACTTGCCAGCCGAAGTATTACTGGGGTGAATTTTCATGCCAACCACACTCACCAGCAAAGGTCAGATCACCATTCCAAAGCGTATTCGGGATGCGTTGAACATGACGCCTGGGTGTCTGATTGACTTTGCGCTCAATCGCGAAGGCGACGTGATCGTGCAAAAGGTAGCGAACCAGACCACACAACGTCGAGATCGTTTTGCAGCGGCCCGAGGCAAGGCAGACATCAAATGGCGAACCGACGAATTAATGACATTGTTACGTGGTGAACATTGATGCTGCTGGTGGATACCAACGTCTTGGTCGATGTTCTGGAAGACGACCCGCAATGGTCTGATTGGTCGATCCATCAGTTGCGAACTCAGGCTCGCGTGCACACGCTGCTAATTAACCCGATCATTTACGCCGAGTTGTCAACGACCTTCTCAAGCGTTGAGGCGTTGGACCAAACAGTCGATGATCTTGGTTTGACGGTGTCCAACGTGCCGCGCGCCGGATTGTTTCTGGCGGGCAAAGCTTTCATGCGCTATCGGCAATTAGGCGGTGTCAAACTCAATGTGCTGGGGGATTTCTTTATTGGCGCGCACGCGGCAGTTACGGGTGTACCAATCTTGACGCGAGACACACGGCGCTACGCTTCTTATTTTCCAAGTGTTCAGTTGATTGCTCCGCAATAGGCTACAAGTAAAACTGATGCGCACACCTCGACTTCCCCGCAAGGCAGGCTAGTTCGCCGCACGGTGGGCGATATGACCCACACCGAACAGGCCGGCAAGCGGCTGGTGCGCCTGCCGCTGTGGCTGGGGTTGGAAGAGCACCTGACCGACGTCATTACCAAGGTGATGGCGGCGGTTTGAAGGGGCAAACTTACGCAGATCAGGTGGCTGATTTGTTTGCTGGGAGTGCGTCTTGAAGCTCTTGCTTGACACCCGCAGATAGAATCTTCGATACCATGCGTCTCAGTCCAAATCAAATCCAGGCGATTCGTGATGCCGCCACCATGGCGTTTGGGTCGGGCGCAGCCGTGTGGCTGTTTGGGTCACGGGTGGACGACGCCAAGCGCGGCGGCGATATCGACCTGTTGGTGCGCCCGGAACCAGACCTGGTGGGGCAGACGTTTGCCCGCAAGATCAAGATGCTGACCACACTGGAACGCCTGTTGGGCGAACGCAAGATCGACCTGGTGGTGGAGCATCCGCAAGACGTCCGCCCCATCGTCGCCGTGGCCCACAGCACCGGTGTGCAACTGCAATGAGCCACACCCCCGAACGCCTTGCCCTGCAACACGCTTGGACGGTGTGCCAGGGTCACGCCAATGCCTTGCAAGAGGCACTGCACGACATGCAGTTGCGTGGCCTTAGCGTTGACGACTACGACCAGTTGACCAAGGCCGACCG
>Ga0172367_10007747_pt1 | contig 12203 bp, 2 predicted proteins | sample Lak10m_FD_114542 | JGI IMG/M metagenome (GOLD analysis project Ga0172367, IMG submission 114542) | Freshwater microbial communities from Kabuno Bay, South-Kivu, Congo - kab_022012_10m | ecosystem: Environmental > Aquatic > Freshwater > Lake | place: Democratic Republic of the Congo: South-Kivu...
CATGTACTCCGGAGTTTTGTATTCTGAGAACGTAGCTATCCACCCCATTACGGATCCTGTTAAGATACAGTAAAGACCCACAAGTCTTTTAGAACTTTGGTCTCCGTCTTTACTTAGTATGGACGTTACCCACTTCTTCATTAGAATTCTCTTAATAGGGTATATGTAAAATCTTTAAGACCTGACTCTTTACAAAGCTTGATGAGCTTAGCAAAGTCTTTTGGGTTGTTGAGCACTTGACAGCCAGCTGACCATTTCTCAATAAGTGAGCTTATAGCAGATGGATTAGCACGGTGAATATTAACACCAAATAAACCGGTGTCTTCTTTACCCTGCTCTTCTGCAGTCTCATCTTTGTCTGTATCACGGTAAACAGTAATTGGTTTACGCTGTACTAAAGCCTCATACTGACCTCTATGTAATCCTAGTTTCCATGTGTCTAGATACTGAGCTGGTTTAAGCACTGCTGTTCCTTTAGGGTTCATCCAGTTTAATAACCAGTATCTACCTGGGTTAGTAGTGCAAGTAACGGGATCATGAAGCATTGGACCCTGTACTATATAAAAATGGTCATCAAATTTGTTATTGATGTTAGCTTTAGATCTAATACCAATAAGGTGGAAGCCTGGCCAAGAGTAACCTAATCTCTTGAATTCTGCTTCTAGCTCTGTGTAAGTATACTTTTTCATTAGTCTTGTATTGTTAAGTTTTTACGTCTTGTTTCCATTTTCTTTTGTCTTCCTGCAGGATCTACAAATGATCCTGATAATCCAAAGAAATCACCTAGTATTGAATACCATTTTGGGTCACCCTCTTTTTCCCAAGAATAAACACCTGAGTCTTGTTGATATTTACCAGCTCGGTCACCTTTAATATCAGCGGCTATATAGTTAACAAGATTTCCGATCCTATTAAGTGTAGGATTAAATAAAGCACCTGATTTAAGATTTAATATACCAAGATTACTACTAAGCCCATATCCAGGCCAAAGTAACCAGTCTTCTTGGTCATGACCCACACGAGTTGTAATATACAATGCTTGTAATTGTAACCAATTATTAAACCTAAAGTGAGCTACTTCTTTACCCTTTCTACTTTCAATTAAATCTGTTTCTAACTTAGCACCTAAAACTGGAAGAGGTCCGCTTTTCATATAAAGTTTTTGCCAAGTAGCAGGAGTATCTGCACGTTTATTGCGTTTTACTCGTCTAATTTTTTCTTCCAACTCCTCATCATCATCTGGATTGTAATCAAAGAGTAATGATTTCGCATAACCAACTGCTACAAGTATTGCTATCCAACGTAGTGTTTTTGCCATGTATATACCTTCTTCTTTTGATGGAGCTACTAATCCTGAGCCACGACTTCTAATTCCTTTAGTTACATAGTTTATTACTGCAGAAAAGAATCCCATGTGAACGTCATCATTACCCCAATCATATCTAGTCTTAGCATTACCTCCAAGAATGGAGTACCAGTGATCAGCTTTAAATGAATAGTGATTTTGAAACATTCTTGTAAAGTGCTTTTGTATAAAACTTACTACTCTATAGTATGCAAACTTAGCAGCCATTGGTTGGTCAAAGTCTGCAAATGCACCATTTATGTTACTGATAACAGTTTGTACTCTACTCTTTACCTTTAAATACTCACTACCTCCTATATCATATCTAGGATCAACACCATCTTTAAGTTTTAGTTTTCCTGTAGTTTCATCAATTTCCCATGCGCTTATATAACTAATATAGGTTTTCTTACCATTGATATTTTGTTCTACTTTTTGATAATGCATAAAAGCCCCCATACTTTGCATAGTTGCAAGCATTTCTAACCATGATCTGGTATTTGTAAGGAAGTTTAGCTTAATGATATCACCGGCTATATTCCTACTAATACCATCATCTAATGATTTTTTTAAATAGTTTTGTCCTGGGTCAAATTCTTCTATAAGTTGTCCTACTACAGACTTGGGTCCTGTTTTATAGATTTCAGCTGTAACTATACTCATAGCCTTAACCCCCCAACCTTTACCATATTGTAAGCTTATTGGATCAAGATACTTGAATCCCCAACCTTCTATTTTTAACTCCATTAATGCATCGTAATAGTTAACGAGTGCGCTTGTAGGATCTAAAGCAAAGTATGACAAAGAAGCCATTTTGGCAAAAGCAGAAAAGGTGTTTTGTAAACCAACGCTATTATTTAATCCTTCTCCGTACTTTTTACCTTCAAACTCCCTTTCAATTAAATATTTTAAAGCGTTAAAGCGAGCGCTATCTCGTTTTTTAAAACTTTTATCACGCTTATTTCTTTTCTTTCTAGCCTTTCTAGCCTCTCTTCTACTACTATAAGTAACTATTTCAGAGCCTTGACCTACTATTTGTGATGTTGTAGATAGTTTATTTTTTGTATAAATTCTTTTTTGCGTATCAGCATCTCTATCATAAAGAATATCACTTAAAGCTTTAGCCATAGGATGCATTTCAACAAGCTTGTTATGCTTTTCAAGTGATGCCATATAACGCATCGTACTTTTAACAAAGTTTCTAGATACATCATTTATATCCATTGCTGTTTTACCCTCAATGGGTATTGAAGCTTTTTCTTTATTAAACATAAAGTCTAAGCCATCGACAACATCTAGATTTTCATTAAAGTTAGCAACACCTTGTTCATAGGCATCAGCTCGTCTTGTAAAAAATTCTTTAAAATTTTCCCACCAACGTGCGAGTAATCCTACTCTTTCAATATTCTTAGGTTTTCTACTGGATGCGCTTCTTAATCCTTCACCTAAATCTTCTGCTATATCTGTACCATACCTTGCTAATTGTAAGTACATTCTAGTAGAACGTTCTTTACCCTCTTGAATACTTATGTAGAATTCTTTCATTTTTTCAAGGGCATTGAACATGTCCTTGTTTTTATCACGAAGATCTAAGTAGCGTTGATTGATAAATTTATTATCAGGTGCACCTTGTCTAATACGTTTAGGTAACCAGTTACCTTTATTATCTTTATTAGGTGGTATAATCTTACCATTAGCATCCTTAGTATTAGGTAATATTATCTCTGTTAAAAACTCAGGTTTAACATCAAAAGTATAATATTCAATATTAGGAATCATGGGTATAGTTTCCATTTTTCTATTACCCTTGTCATCTGTTGCACCATCTGCAGTTGGTACTAAAGTGGATTCAAGATTCATAGGGTCAGCAGGTCTACTATAATCCCAAACTTGAAGTCGCTGCCAAGAATCTATAAATCCTCCTTTGCCGTCATATACTTGAGCACGAACGTGGTTCTTATCAAACCATATAGCAAATTGTGGGTTTTGAGATTTGATTTCATCTACAACTTCATCGCTTAAGAAGTAGTTTGCATTATCTTCATTAATATGATTCTCACCTATATCATTTATAATAAACTGTTTATCTATAAGAGATATATAGTTATTATAAATATCTAGATAGTAGACACTAGCTTTCTTTTCACGAAGAGTTCTTAGAGATCCGTATAATTGTGCTAATGTTTTATTTTCATCCTTTGTTAATCCATTATAAGTAGATTTTTCAAATAGCTCCGCAGCTCTATCTTTTTCATCTTGACTAGGTGCCGCACCTAATCCAAAGGTAGAAAGTGATTCACGTTGAACAAAATCATAAAGAAAATCATTTTCTTCTTGAGTAAGATTATTTATCTTACCTGAGTTTTCTTTAGTATAGACAATAACTTCTTGTAAGTTTTTTATAAGATCCATTGCGCTATCTGAAATCTCATTGACAGCAACCATTCTACTTTCATCCCTACTAATAGATGCAACATCATTGATAATTGCATATAAATCAGCTACGGTATTTACAGAATCAATGACATCTTGATCAACGTTTCTTTTTGCGAGTTGCTCTTTAATTACAACAGCTGCAGCATCTTTAATGCTTTGAGTTTTCTTATCCTCAAGCTGCTTAATACCTTCAAAAACAGAACTCATTACCTCATAGTATGCAGGTAATGCGGATTGTCTCATATTTTTAGAGAGCCATCTTTCACGTTCTTCTAAGAATTCTTCTGATGTTCTATCTCCGGCAATACTTGGTCTAAGTAATAATTGCTGTTCATAGTCACTTAAAGCTTTTAAGAAAACACCTGGTCTTGGTCTTGACTCATAAAAGCCACGACTAAGATCTCTATACTCTCTTAAACGCTCCGCAATTTCTTTTTCTTCGTCTTCTTTTAAATTTCCAAATTCATCTGTTAAGCTGTATAAGAATCTTTTTTCACGATAAGCTAGTTTACGTTTTTCGGTTTCATCTTTAATTTCAAAACCTTGATACTTCATATCATTGATGATTTGAAGTTTTTCGTTAATAGCATCAAGCCTACGCTTTGCTTCAGCTCCTATTTCATCTTTTTCAAAAAGCTCTTGCTTATCATAAAATTCTTGTTTGTACTTATTGTTAAAATACAAACGTCTCATTTTATCATACTCTTGCTTTAACTTATTAAGTTCTTTTTTAGACTCAGGATTTAAATTTTTATAGTATTTCTGGCGAGCTTTATTTAAATTAAACTGCTGTTGAGCATCCCACCACTCATAGCCTACAAACTCATCTAAGTATTTTAGTACTTTAAATTCATATATATTACCGTCTTCATCTTTTTCAGCTATAGTATCATCCATTAAAAGCTCATCTGCATTTTTTAAAAGATTAAATGCATTTATACCAGCTTTTTCAAGAGCCGGTATAACCTCTCTTGCAAATCTTACTTTATGGTCCCTAATATCAGACTCCATATCCATGTAGTTCTTTCTTATATATTTTGCAAAAGAACCTACCACGGGATCTTGATTTACTAAAAATGATTCAAATAATGAATTAAGCTGACTAGCAGTACCATTGAATACTAGATCCCCTTTGACCATGCTTTCAAATGATTCTTTGGTAAGTTTAATACTATTATAAGCAGCTTCTTCTATTGCAATTAATCTAGCATTTGCTCTTCTTGTATTTTGTAAATATGCTTTACGTTTAAGCCAACGCTCATCAATCTTCTTAGACATAGGCTCTACAAATTCCCAAAGCGCATCTACTAAACCCTCGCCATATATAGATAAAGATTGTTTTTTAGCAGTTTCAGCTGTAGTTCTAACTCTTTGTACAAGCATGCTAATTTCAGTTGATGCAGAAATACCTAAATTTCCAAAATCTTCAAGTATTTTTTCTGAAATATCCATATAACCATCAACAACATCATTTAGATATTTAGCTCTATATAAACCTTCTACAGAGTTTGGAGCTTTTTTAATGGCAAGTATTCGAGCATTAATCTTATTTATAATAACTTCCATTTGAGCTAAGCTATTAACAAAAGCAATGGCAAGTTTTCTATTATCTTCAATAAGATCTTGTATATGTCTATTTCTATCTGATTGATATGGGCCAAGTGTAGATGTAATATATGCTAAATCGCGGCTGTCATCTGTTACTAATAACATTGCAAGTTCTTGATACTCTTCTTCAGTAGTTGCTTGCAACATTTGACTCATCATCTTATAAACGTCGTCTATGTTTTTTTGCAATACTTTATGAGTATCTTTTACGTTTACAGCATCATCTAACTCTTTAATGAAATCATTGATTTCTTTACTATATTGTATTTCACCATCTATAAGATCTTCCCTAGTTCCTATGCTGTCATCAATATTAAACCTTTCAGTAAGCATTTCATTAGCAAGATCTGCAAAAGAAGTATTTACACCAAGATCGCTTAGATTAGGTCCAGCACCAAATGCTTTTCTAATAAGTTTCTTAATTTGATAAAGTATGTTAGAAATAACTTCGGCAAAAGATCTTGATACAGGTGTATTAGCTAATTGAGCTTGTCCTGCAATAGTAAGTACATGAACAATTATCTCTTCTGCAAATCCTTGTGAATTAACTTGAAGTTCAGGATAAGCATTTAAAAATGCATCTTGTAATCCCATTTTACCAAGTTCATTCCAAGCTTTTTCTGCTAACTTGTTAAACAGCTCTGGGTTTTCTTTAGCAAGATATTTTACAAACGGATGTGAAAATTCGTGAAATAAAGAGCCTACCGAAAGCTTACCTTTTATAATATATACTTTTCCATTAAAGAAGAGAGCTGGCTCATTATTATATGGCGCTCTAGTATTTTTAGTAAGTTCAATTGCTTCTTCCGGTGTAAGAAACTGAACATCTGGTTCACCATTTTCATCTAGCATATTCATACTTGCTGCTAGATTTCTTACAACTTGTAAAGCTTGAGCCTTTTCAGCCTCATCTCTTGTTGCGGTATCTGTAAGAACCTTGGAAATTAAATCGTTATCAATAGTATTTATTGTTTCTAGTAAATCATCTACGGCTGAAATTTCACGTACAAACCACGCCCTATCTATACCATTTTCACTTGATCCTGGACTTGTAGGCTGTATAGGCAATGGAGTTTTATATACTTTAATATAGTATTGTTGATTTCCAAATCTTAAATCATTTTCTGCTTTAACAACATCTAAGTATCTTAGATTACCGTTAGCTGTGTTATATGCATTTACTGCATTTACAGCACCTACATACCCACCAGTAGCTAAATATTTTTTATTTTTTATACTAGTATCACCGTATCTAGCCATAAGACTTTTCTTAAAGGCTGTGGGTGAAAGATCATATAAACCCTTTTGGTATTGAGGTGTTTCTTGATTATCTACACTTGTTTGTGAAGATTCATCCAAACTTGTAGTTTTCTTTGACTCTGATTCATCTAACACATCATCTATGAAACTAAAATATCTAAACCCAGGGTTTGTAAATTGATTTTTATCTTTAACGTATGGGGTATAAAATATTAGATCCGCAAGATCTTTACCACGTCCCATATTAATTTTAGCTTCAAAAATCTGCTTCCAATCTTTCCAGTAGTTATCAAAAACTTCTGGATAGTTACCTTTTGCAGTTCTTAAAAAGAAATCTAATACATATCTTTTAGGGCGTACTTCACCGGTTTCCTCATCAACTTCAAAGCGTGTTGGATGCTCTACATACCCAGTAATAGTTATACTCTCACCTTTTTTATGATCACGTCCTATAAATGCTGTTTGAAATGTCCAAGTTGGAAAAATTTCTTTAAGATTTCTATACCAAGATTGACCTTCTAAAAAAGGTAATATCTCCTTTTTAAATTTATTTCTATTAATTGCGGATCTTAAAGCATTTCTATTACCCATTAAAGGTAAACCTCTGTATTCAATCCAGTCTAAAAATTCTTGGTGATTAGCCTCTTTCTCAAACTGCTCTAAGGTGATTACCCCATCAATATCATGAACATCTTCGCTAAAGCTTCTATAGGTATTACCATACTTTCTTAATACCTGTGACCCTGATAATCTATACGCACTACCTGCTGGATCTAAATAATTAAAAAGCTTTGAGATAATTTCATCAGCAAATGGATCTGACTCTAGAGTTTTCTTATAAAACTTTTGTTCAAGAAGATTGCCTTTTTTATCATAAAGCATCCCATCCCTAACCTCTACACCTCGGATCCACTTTTTAAAATCTTTCTTATATACGTCATCTACAATATCAAAAAGTAGATCGTTTAACTTTTGAGAATCATATTTTGTAAAGGGTTTACCTTTAATAATATTACGTATCCAGTTATAGGCAGCAGCAATGAAAGTTTTAAGTAATGTTTTTGCATATGGACTCCAAAAGCCTTTTTCTGCAAAAAATTGCGCATCAATATCTGGATTAGCAAAATCAATCTTTTCTTTTGCACCTGGGTTATATTTAAGGAAACCTTCGGCTATGAAATCTATAATAACTTGCTTATGCGCCCAAGGATTTTCAATACGTCTTGTTCCAAAATCTTCGGGTTCGTTTATACTCTCAGTTACATCAAGATCTGCTTCTTCTACCTTTCTAAGTTTAGCACTTATCGTTTTATATTTTTCGTAAAGCTCCTTATACTTACCCCAGTACTCTATATTATACCATAGGTCTTTTGCAAGCTTAGATTTTCTTCCTAAAAATGCAAATGCAATATTTGCAGTTTGCTTAGCAACTACTTCATCAGTTACATCACCTTTAAGCAAAAGAAGTTTTTGAAGCATATCAAAAGCTGCAACTGGAGGACCAGTTTCATTTTTTTCCCATCTTGCCCAAGAATCTAGAGCATCAGCCATTCCTGTAAATTCTTCAGCACCTTCTTGAATAATGTCTATTTTTAGACCACGTATAAAATTATACATGGCATCTCTAAATACTTTTTGCTGACCCTCAAACTTTTTATAACCTTTAAGGCTACCTCTAAGATTTCTAATTCTACCCTTTCTTAGTTCATAGCGTTTAGCATCATAAATATCTTTGCGTTCTGGATAAGCTTCCGTTAGTGTATCTAAAATGGCAAAAGGGTCTGTTAAAGGACCCTGATTTTTAGTAATTAAAAGGTAATTTGTTACATCATACCTACCTAATAATCTGATTGCCGCATCTAGCGAAGGATTAAAAATCTCACAACTGCTCATCTTATAAACATTTTTTGATGGTGTCTAAAACATCATTACGGGTTACTCTTACAAACTTCTTAGGGGCTACTACTTCGTAGTTCTTATTCTTATAGCCAAATACATCATAAAGCCTCTTAGACAAATATACGAAAGTTTTAGTGGCCTTTGCCCTCTTTTGATTTACATTTTCACCATTAACATCGGCTCCAATCATGTATTGACCATAGCCAGCAGCATTCCAAAAGATCTTATTGTTATAGTCTTTAGCAGCTTTTTTAAGAGCTTGAATGCTATTTTCTATAGCTTGTATATTTAAATCATATGTAGCATCAGTCATTTGCTGGCTAGTAACATCTTGAAAACCAATTTTACTTACAAGACCAAATACATTAGTATGCTCTTCTGACATAGCAAAAACTGAGTCATTTGTCTCTAGTGGTTTAGATTCCGGGTTAGATGCACCGTTAAATACAAATAGGTAATTAGATCTATCTTTAAGTAGTTTATTAACACCTTCTTTAATATTCTCACCCTTTTCTACCAAGTAACTTGGACTTTGATAGTTATCTCTAAATGTTTGTATAGTATTAAATGACCCAGTAAGATCTGCTTTAGGATTCTTAGATGCTTTCCATAGCGGTTGATCTAAAGTATAGTTTTTTACTTTATATCTTGATGCTGTGTTATTGTATGAATTTATAGCATTAAACTTATTAAAGTAACTGTTAATAAGATTCCAAGTAACTAAGTCATTGGATTCCATGTAGCTAATCATACTTTCTAATATAGGCGTTAGTCTAACATCCGGCATGATTTGTCCTATACCATATTCACCTTTAGAGTTAAATCCTGTGGTAAACATAGTATACATAGGGAGGCTTTTAAAGAATTTAGCAATCTCGCGGGCCTGGAAACTAGTCATCTTCGCACTATCAATAAGGTTAAACTCATCTGATAGCTCAAGAAGTTCTTCGTGGAATCTATTTATTCTATCAGCATCTAGCTTGCTAGATTTAAATTTGATAACACGCTCTTTAGTTTTAGCCTCATCTGCTGTTAAAAAGTCTAATACTTTGTACTTTTCTACAAGCTCTGGATATGTTGCTTTAATGTCTAGTAATCTTTGAGCATAAGATTTATTAGGGCTCTTAAGAATATAATACTGGTTAAAAGTATTATCTAAAGCCATATCTCTTAGAGTATTCTCATATGCAAATACAGCAGCTTTTTCATCTAGCTCATCCTCTGAAATCTCTTCATACTTACTATTTACAAAATCGTTTTTGTATTTAATGTAATCTTCTCTTGCAAGTATATCTGCAACAGGAATGCTATATCTTAAGTATTCACGCTCCATTACATATCTACCATACTCGCGAACGTTTTGGAACATGTTAGATCTAATATTACCAAACTCAAATGGTAAATCAGGATTGGTTAGATTAAGATTTTCTTTTCCAGTATTGGCTTGTAAATTTTGAAACTCTTCAACAAGCTTTTGCTTATCAAAGTACATCATAGGTGATGTAGTTCCATTTTTTAACTTAATAGTTTTTACAAGTACGGATACTGGTGACGCAGTTGTAGGTTTAAGTTTTACCGATTTAGCTGCAAGTTGCAAACTCTTATAGTACTTAATAGAATCAAGGTCCAAATTACGCATGTAATTTTGGAACATGAACATTACAATATCATTTCTAAATGTAGAAATATATTGGTCTTGATCCCCAAACGTGTCATTAACAGCTTTTCTTAATTTACCTCCTCCTATAGCCTTAAGTAAATAATCATTTACCAGCTTAGAGTCACGAACTGTAAATAAGTTTTCATAGATATCAGCCATAAATTCTGATATACCAAAGCTTGAAATAGATGAGTCATCTAATATTTTATTAATTACATCATCACCTAATCTACCATCTTCACGAAGTTGATCTGCTTGGAAGTCTCTAAGTTTAGTTTCAAACAATGTTGAAGCTACCTGAGTATCTAAGTTAGTTGTACGTTTAACGGCAGTAATTACTTTAGACATATCTTCTATATCTAAGAAGTGTAATAATAGCGCTAGTTGGTCATCGTTGTTAAAATCAATCTCATCTTTTAAGTGATCTTCAAAATAAGTTTGATTAAAGATTTTATTTTTACGTGATCCAGCTATATCAGTTGAAGCTTCTTTAATTTTTTTTCCAAGAAGTATTAAATCACCCTCCTCAGTTTCAACAAGATATTGAGACATTGTAGGGAAAGTTAATAGTATTTTCTTACGAGCCTCACTTCTAAAGAAGTTTGGATTATCTAGCTCTATACCTAATGGTCCAGCATAGGCAGACTTAGCTTTCTTTACCTCATTAATATACTGACGTATGATTGGTTGAGATGCAAAGTAAGCAGCTTGTCTAATAGGTACACCAGCTTGAACCATTAATAATAATGACGGCGCGACAAAGTTGTTACCTTGAATATCAAAGATCCACGGGTCTTTAGCAATATCCACCCAACCATTAATAAGCTGAGATATAACATCTGATACTTTATTTACACCATCTACATCATATAAATCACTTAATGATATAGCAGGCCCATCAACAGTAAGTAGTTGATTATGAGGTAAATATATTGTTTGCTCTTGGAAGACATCTCTTTTCTTACCCTTTTCATCCTTTTCTTCACCTACCTTATATCTAGGTTGTAAGTAAGCGCCGACTGTATTAAAGATAACACTATAGGTATTATCAACAGCACCCTGACCCAAAGTCTTCTTACCAATACTATTAGAACCATGCTTGTATATGTTATACTCAATCTCAAAGATTCTTGTGCCACTAATTATACCACCTCTCTCACTAAATACATTTTGCAATGGATCATAAGGTCTTACTTTAGCAGCAAGTTCTTGCGCAATAGGTAAAACAATATCTGTGGCGTTTGGTGTAATAAGGTCTACATAGTTACCTTCTGATGATAAGATGTTTATGATATCATCAATTACATCATTTTGAAAATCTTCTTTAATTGACAATGAACCATCTTCAGCTTTAGAAGAAGTATACATTAACGTAGTAAGTTTATCAATGTCAAAGTCACCTCCTGATTTAGCTACGATCTCAGCTGGAAGTACAATTTGATTACTACCTTCTGGTAAGAATTCATATACTTCCATAAACTCCATAGAGTTAAGACCTTGTACAGGAATACGCACACCGGCTAATGAAATAAGTTTACGGTTATCAGCTTTATTTAACCACTCATCATCTTTAATGAGAGTATTAAGTGCTTGTAAATGTGTAATTGGTTTGCCATTTCTAACTGACTCAAGGACCATATCATTTACCTCAGGTGTATCTAAAAGCTTTTTAAACTCACCTTGAATACCTATTTTAATTTTCATTGCCATAGTCTTACCATCTTTTCTTCTGTAAAATGGTAAGTCATTGGTACCTAAAACTTCAAGGCGATCTTTTGAATCTTTATTGGCGTCAAAGAATTCACGGTTTGTATAACCAGCACCCGATACTTGAACTAAAGCTTCACCTGTAACCTTTTGCTTAATAAGTTTCTTATTAATAATAGATACAAGAACTTTTTCAATCTCAGCTGCCGCTAAAGATATATCTAGGGAGGTCTTAAGTTTACCGTCTTTATTTAATTTAACAAAGTCAAGGTGGTGTTCAGCCATCTC
>Ga0172367_10007748_pt1 | contig 12201 bp, 2 predicted proteins | sample Lak10m_FD_114542 | JGI IMG/M metagenome (GOLD analysis project Ga0172367, IMG submission 114542) | Freshwater microbial communities from Kabuno Bay, South-Kivu, Congo - kab_022012_10m | ecosystem: Environmental > Aquatic > Freshwater > Lake | place: Democratic Republic of the Congo: South-Kivu...
AGAAGAGCTGCTGCTTCTTGACGAAGAACTGCTGCTTGAAGAAGAGCTGCTGCTTCTTGACGAAGAACTGCTGCTTGAAGAAGAGCTGCTGCTTCTTGACGAAGAACTGCTGCTTGAAGAAGAAGAAGAAGAAGAAGAAGAAGAAGAAGAAGAAGAAGAAGAAGAAGAAGAAGAAGGTGGCGATCCGCAGCATAGCCCATCTGTAGCAAAACATCCTCCACATGCGGATGTTGCACAGCCACTGTCTGTCTTAACGATCTTAACATCACAAAAAACATCGCCACATGCAAACCAATCCGGAGGCGGCTCATCTACAAATTCGCATGGTAATTCATCACCAGGAAATGTGGGAGACGGGCAAAACCCGCATGATCCTGAATTATTTTGCCAAACAACTCTCACAGGGATGCTTGTGCACGGTCCCTGACCGTCAGGACCTGCGCAGAAACATTGCTTGCAGCAACTTATTTCGTGGAAGCACTCGCCATCAGGGAGCAGAAGAGACTTCATCCATGTTGGGTTGTCAACACCGCCGCCAACAAATTCGCTGATACCAAGATATTCAGGCTTGACCTCAAGACACACGTAATCGGCATCGCCATTGCCATTTCTCCAGGGCGACGGCGGTGTTTCAAAAGCAGTGCTGACGCAACCCGAGTCAGCTAATATCATGTATGGCGGGATGGGGCTTATGGAGCCCTCGTCATCGGGAACCCAGGTGATTGGCAGGAGCGACTCCGACTGGACCAAAGCTTCATAGGAGGCAGGGCTGCAATATCCAGACCCCTCCGAAGTCTGGCAAGAAGCCCTCACTGATGAACTTGTTCCTATGTCATAAAGACCCCACAGCGGTCGCCGAACCTTGGCTGAATCTTCTGCATTGTCACCGGCTGTTCTGGCGATGATCAGCCTGCCGGGGCGTCGGCCCGCATAAAACTGTATGCATATGTTTCCATATGGTTGACCATCTCTTGTGCACACAACGGCTGCGGCGGCATCAATCAGGAAATCAACCGGGCCAACCTCCCCCGCTGGGAGGGCAAAAACAAATGGCCCACCACAATCTCCAGTGACGCTGCCGCATGTCACGCTTGGCAGACCCTGTTCTAGCCTGGTGTGGGCATGCGTCAGTCCGTTGATCAGCTTGGTACAGGATATTGCCCAGTCAATCACAGCGGTTTTGAAGTTTGCAAAGTCCCCTCCGAATGATATGCCAGCATAAACCCTATCAAGGTCTTCCTGGCTCGCACCTGCGTCCTCTGGAGATCTGACAAAAGTTTCTGAAGGTGAGAGTCCTGTGCGGAAGAAGCCAAAATACTCTTCCGGTCCAGGTGCTGCACATCTACCCCTTGCCCAAAATTCATAAAATCTGTCACCCTGAAAGAATTGCCTGACGGCAGATCCAATCATGACCGTGGCCTGAGCCACGGATGATTCTGTATCAAAAGGGAAATCAGGAAGGGGGGACGGGGCGGGGCCTGAGCCACGCCCATCCAGATATCCTATTCGTACTGCCTCCTGCCGTAGCCTGACTGCGTCTCTAAGTGACGCCACGAGGCTTGGTACACCGCCAGAATATAGCGGATTGGGGTCAAATGTGCCCCCAATCTTGGCAGAAATGCTGTATTGTGTCTGGTCAAATGGATTCAGCATGGCTTACCAATTTTCAGTCGGCAGCCACCTGCCTTCCGAGAGAGATGTAGCTCCCTCCTGACACTTCTGCGAGGATCTCACAAGCCCTCCTGTAGGGATCTCCCAAAGGTCGCTTGACAAGATCAACAAAGTGCACACCGCCTTCTGTAGTTAATATTTCGGCGGATTTGAGGTTATTATCTACATTTTCTGCCCAAGATTCTCTGGTCGATGCGTCATTTGAGGCCATGCTGGCGCCCGCAATCCCCTGGTTGGCAGTGTCAACATCTGCAGTCAGAACAAAAACGATAGCCCTGAGAGGGCTTGCACCAGCTTCAAAGCGGCTGTACATGGTCGCCTGTGGGTCGGGAGAGTTTCCAGTTCCGTTGAGGCAGCGCAGGGCAAGGTGCGATGTTTGAGGCGTGTACGGGAGCGACATGAGGCGCTTGAGCCACAATATGCCCCCGTATGGGTCTGACTCGCATACACACTGCTTCGTGGTTGTGGCCCCCGAAACTGGGGTTGGATATGCCCATACATAACTGGTTATCCCATCGGGGTCGCCAAGCCCATCTGAACCGGCCAGGCATATTCTGTCTCCATTGTACACATTCCCAAATTTGGGGTCAAGAATGTCGCGCAGGTGACCGAAAATCACATCTTTGGTGGCTACAGGCCAGCCTGCAACCTTGTATGACCGATTGGCGCACCATGCCATCCTGTCAATGTGTCCAAGAGGATCAAAGGGGGACTGGAGTGACACAGAGAACGGCTCAGCCATACGCAATTTGGTTGCATCGGTCACCGATATGCCTCGTATGCCAAAATCAATACCCTGGTAGAAGAAGTAGGTGGAATCAAGAGTGTGCCTTTCGACCACCACCATCCAGGGGCTTGAACCAGATCCGAAGGCCCGACCCTCGAGCGGGGCGATGGGACTGCGGCATGGCTTGGATATGTCAAATGCTCCTGCGCCACAAGCAGAAGCTCCGCCCACGGTTATCGCCATGGGCGATGCTATGCCAAATGATTGAGATGTGGGCGAAACTCGTGCAGAGCCAGTGTCAGGGAAGATGCCAGTAGTTGTTGCGGACCTCTGCAGCACGGTGCTGTTGGATATCCTGAGGGACACAAGTTGACCACTGGGCACGACATTTTTACTCCTCTCAGCCCACTGACTGGGGGCAAGGTAGGCAACCGCACCACCAGATGGGGTGGTTCTGTCTAGGCCGTCTTTCAGAACAATGATATTCGCAGAGTTGAATGTTGGGGTGATGACGCCAGCATCAATTATGTCAAGAGAGTTAGCAGATGTCCTCCTAATCGCCGATGCCTCATCAGAAAACCTTATGAAATGCTTGGGAAGAACCGTGAGTGCGCCCAAGAATGGCCAATCAAGACGGGATACACCGTCTGCAACTGCAAACAGAGGTCTCCTCACGACTAGGCCAAAGTCTCCGCCTATGTCTCCAAAAATTCCGCCCGCGCCGCCGCCGGTGCTGACCTTGAATATTCTGCCCTGCACCCCAGGATCAAAATCTGCTGATGGCAGTTGAGGATCCTTGTTGGTGGAGTTTAGGGCTCTACCGATGGCCAAGTGGGGGAGGGTGAGAGTTTGTTCGTCGTTGCTTACAGCAGTGAACCAGCCAGATTGCGTTGAATTGGCATTATCAACCTGGTAGAAGCCTGAATCATTGTCCGAGTCAACAGTCTGCGGTATGAAGAATGATGCCCGAACACGACCATCGGACATCTGGTTTCCAGCAGCAGGCGATGGAAACTTTGGCACATCTGTGGAGTTCGAGCAGAATGTTGGGTCTGCAGGGCAGACGAATTCATCTTGGTAGGTGTTGAAGTCGGATGAAAGGACTTTACAGTCTGAGAACTTGAATGGTCTCTCGGTGTGCGACTGAACCCTCCATCCAAATCTGCTGCTCTGAAGAGACATGATCCTGTTGAGAGTCGTTATCACAAGACCGCTGCCAGCCCATGTCGCTGTCTGGTTTCCGTTGTATGCAGGAGATGGAGTTGCAACCCAGTGGTTGAGGTTGGCTGCACCGCTGTTGGTGAAGCCAAGGTCTGCAGGCGGCAGCAAATCAGTACACTCAGCGACCTTTGCAGGCGTACCTTGGGTGTCCAAGATGTAAGAATGGGTTTTGTTGGAAGCCGAATAGGAAACAATGTCCTGACCGTCTGCAACAGGGTCTGTTGAGCACAAGATATTGAGCCTGTATCCACCACCTGGATTGTTTTGAATCTCCATCTTGGTGGCGAAATAATCGTCCGAAATGTCAGGAGGTGGCACAATGCTCGCTGCTTTTCCGTACAGCCCACCCGTCCGCTTCAGTATGGTTACCCTAGTATTTTTGGGAACTCCAGGTATCGATCCTGACTCCCATCTGTGCCCCGCAACGCATATTATGTTGGCATCATCAGACACGGCAAGAACAAGACGCTGAGGCAAGTAGCTGTGTGGGTGATATTTTTCCCCGAAATCTTCCTCCCCCATCACTGGCACAGAATTGATGGGGACAGTTGTGGCCAATGTCCAGTTTCCATTCGTTGACGTGGTTGCAGAATAGCTGTAAACCTTCAGCTGCATGGTTCCGCCCTTGCCTGCAGAGGCAGAGTCAAAGATGCAGCGGGAATTTCCCACCACGAGCGCAGAGGCAGAGGAAGCTGCAGTCACATAGCCATCCAAGAAGTCGCTTCTGTTCAGAGCCCCGTCTTCACCTGAGCTGCCTGCAGCGCTGTGCCACCATGATTCGACGCCGGTAAGTACCTTGGGCTCCCTGATGGAGGGAGTCGATGTGGTTGCAGTGAGCTGCCATACCCAAGAACCCCACCACATCCAACTGTGCCTGTCCAAACTTGACGCATTTGGCTTGATGGAGATTGGCTCAGCCGATCCAAAAGGAACAGTTATTGTCGGCGTGATGGAGAACCTGATCATACTCCTCTGGTATGGAAGAACGCCAGGGGAAGACTCGCTACGCAAAGCAGAAACAGCATCGCCATTGGCCTTCACGATTGCAGAACGAACATTCATGTATGTGCGATACGTTATTGGCTGGGTGATTGGAATGTTTTTTGATGCAGAACCAGAGCTTACATCATCTGAGCTTTCCAAAAATACACGAACATCTGCACCAACCGCAACGAATTTGTTGGCTGTTGATCCAATCTTGTTTACATTGACTGACAACTGAGACCACATCTCCCCCCATGGGGCATTCTTGGGCATCTCAAGAAGTGGACGATATGCAGATAAGGAGTAAGAATCGTTGAGAACACCGTGGCCAAAATCCTTGAATGTGGATATGTCACTCCTTCTGGTGACGCATTCAAAACCATCGGAAGACAATTTATAAACCCTGAATGCAGATGATGTGTTCTCAAAGAAATACCTCACCCCTGCTGATCCAAACTCGGCAGGTGCGGAGCATATCACTCCATATTTTTCGTTTGGCAGAGAGTTGCCCAAAGCATCAGATGAACCTCCACCTGAGGGGTTGTCCGGATAGAACAAACTTGAAGAGCCAGAGGAGTCAACTGAAAGGAATGGGATGCGGTCTTCATCGGGGTCTTCGTTTATATCTCCTCTCAAAGATGTTGGATGCATGTGAACAAGTATGCTGTACCTCAACTCCCCGTTCTCATATGAAACTATTTCAACATTGCCAATTTCAAGTGTGAAATTTATGGTTTCAAGATTTGATTCTGCAGGCGATGCCGTCTTCACAATCAGCAACTTGTTGCCAAAATTGGATATATCTCGGGTTGGCGAAGACGATGGCAAAACATAATCAAATGGAGACCCAGTGATTGATCCATTCTGCAGCAGATGGAACCTGACAATTGCCCCAAACGACTCAACCAGCAGAAGCTTTCCGTCAGAAGATCTGCAGAAAGCCAATCTGGTGGCCTGCACTTCCGCCAAAGTTTGTGCCAACAACTTGTCTGACCCAATTTCAAATCCATCCCATTGAGAGGACTCGGGAACCCCGCCCGCCCTGGTGTAGACAACAATTCTGTTGCACACTGTACATGGATTTGCCGCAGTTGACAGGCCACCAGTAAATACTACAACATATCTTCTCGTGGAAGAATCTTTGTCAACCTCAAATGCCAAGTCGAACAATTTTGCACGATGCGCGCTCTTAAAGAAGACGCCATTACCGTACCCAGTGACGCCTCTGTTTGCAAAACTTTCACCACCTGCCACAATTGTTCTGTTGCTATACAGACTTGATGTGTTTGAAAATCTAGAATTACTACCAGTAATGGTGCACAACTCATATTCTCTGATACCTTGAACGGATGTAGTACCAACTCCAAGTTGTGGTGTATTAAGCCCTTGCGTTTTCAACACCAAGAAGGCACACACTGGGTTTGCTCCATCAGCTATTTTCAAGTCTGCAGCCGTGGCGTTGGCAAGTCCGCCACCACCCGTGGTAAAGTTGCTAGTGGTGGTGGTGACAGCCTCTGGTGCAGCGTTCACAAGGACATCAAAATCTGCAGGATTCCCTGTAATCTGATCCATATTTCTAGATGCAAGATAGTATATTCTTGATACAGGAGCTTGATTGGTTTGACCTTGCCTACAAACAGCCCAAATGGCTCCAGATGCAGATGCCGCGAATCCCGTAGGAAATCCTTTGATGGGTGTAACAGTGCTAGTGACTGTCGGATCTCTTTGGCTGACAGCTTGCGATGCAGAAAAAGAAACAGTTCCGAGAGAGTCCAAACTTTCATGAACTCTTATCTGCAACAATCCAACTGGCGACCCATTTGGGGTAGAACCACTATCAAGTGTACCATAATTAGAGATGAGGCAGGCAAATGAGTTCACAATTCCAGCTCCAGAAGATGCAGGTCGTGAATCCACCATGCCGCCTCCAGCTATGCCTACAGATGCTGCCATGGGGATGCCCCAAACATCATTTATGGTATCTATAGATTGGTGATTTCTGATGGCTGCATTTTTGTATTGTGTGAAACCAGAATTGCCGTTGTTGCTGCCAACGGCCAAAACCATAATTTTAGTTCCATTAGCTCCAGTTGCTGGGACATCGGAAGAGGTGAATTGCGTAATGCCAAACTTCCATGGGGTCTGTTGGGTCATGAAGTTGCCAGACACCATTAGAACACTTGATGTTCCTTGCATCAGTTTATAACTTCTGTTGCCACTCTGCGCGTCATAGAAGTTTATTGTGGGAGCAAGTACAGAGTCGCCATCCAGTCTGAAATCAGCAATCACAGGTGCATTTGATGCCCCAGCAGACCCCTGCCCATTGTGCAATATTGGCATCAGAACCCCAGATGCCTGACTCTGAAGGAAGGTTTTGCTGTATTGCATCTTTACAGAAGCTGACCGTATGCGCCATCCGCCATGCAAGAATGGCATCTCCAGAAAACCTCCACTCTCAGGAGACCTGAGATACTCACGACCAATGGTGCTCAACCCGAAAGAGGTCGCATTCGTGCTGCTTTCAAAATTAGAAACACCTTGACCCACCATAATCGAGGGAACCTTGGCCCAGTCACCAGAAACAGTTTGCTGACCCGAATAGTTGAAGAAAAATTGCGTGCTGATCGGCAGCAGCATGCTCGAACCTGGGACAAAATCAGAATCAGCAAAGCAAGATGCTGCTACATAAAAAGCTTGTCCCTGCTGATAGATTTTTGAATACATATCAAACGAACTGCCAAGCGGCTCGTAATCGGGACTGAGGTGCTGCACTGCCCCCCTTTGAGAAACTCTTTGGGGAAAATTTCCCAACTCCGATTGCCAATCTTCGTCCACATTTATGCCACCTGAAAACTCAGGAAGTTGCAGAACCTTCAGTCCGTCGACATCTGCTTGCGTCCAATCGCTTTCAGAAAAATCATGGGTGACAGGAAGAATTTTGTGAGAAGAACTGACATGATCAGGAGTTTGACTTCCACATGTTTCCGGTAGTGCGTTTGCTGCCACGGAAGCGATTGACTTGAGAGGTCTCCAATTTGCAGAAAGAATTCTGATGGTTTTGTTTGCGTCGTCATAGATTTTTAGATCTTGCCTAACAGAAAAATTAAAGGGATTGCCGAAATATTCCGAGCGTCCAATCAAAATGGTGGTTCCATCGTAATTCGAGCGAACTGGAGATGGAGATCCATTTAGAGAAGATTCAACCATGACGGCTGCAGGCTCTTCTGGTATGTCTACGCCTGATGCAATCTCTATTTTTGACCTGTACGCAACAACGGCGGGAGAATATTTCGGTTCATAGAATGTGCCATCTGTTATGACGCATGTGTGCCTTATGCCGCATGAAACGCTTTCAAACTTGCTGATCTGACCATCAAAAGATAGGGGGCTGACGCCATATGTCAGCGGGACACCGTGGTCAACTGCAGATGTCGAGTTCCCCCACGACACTAGGGAGCCATCCTCTGTGACAAGAACTGCATGAATATCTCCGACGCTAATCTGCTTGACAGTTGCCACAAGAGGCAGGTTGGATAGGAACGCATCTTGAGGTCCATCAAAATCCAGGGATGATGTGCTGTCCCGCCAAACTATGGTACAGTTGATACCGCAAGCAAATTTATCATAACCTGCAAAACTTTCAGGGGCACTTCCGTCTTGATACGTACCCGTGATCTCAACCCTGTTGGATCCAGATGCGGAATCATTAAAAAGAGCGGCAACATGACCAGATCCACAACCGATATCGGCCACGGTCTCGCCTTCAGCCGCAACAGGAGTGGTCACAGAACCAGCGTCTAGCCAACTTAAAATATTGCCATCCACCCCCAAAGCCACTGTATGCTTGCTTCGGCACGCGACTTTTGTGAATGCTCCTGTTGAAGAGTTGGGGCCGTCTATGTGATTGGTACCAGAAGTCGAGAAGGGGTCCATTGACCACGCAAGCAGGCTCCCGTCTTCAAAAACGCAGCATGCATGTGACTCTCCAGCTGAAATATCAATGACGACCGCGCCAGGAGAAAAGATCTCGGCAGGAGGAGACACTGGAGATACGGAAGCAGAGTGAACATACTCCACCTTTCCATCGACGGTCAGATAGAATGTATAGTTGCCGCCACCGTTGCCACTGCAGGTGACTTTTTTGTATTTGCCAACCTTGCTTGCAACCAATTTGGCAGTAACCTCGGGGGTGGGAGCTATGCCGCCGCCCCAAGAGAATGTATCAGCTATGTGGTACGACCATCCGCCGGGAAGCACTCTGTATATGCCGTCAACGGTAGACTCTGGAGAGTTTGGTGAGGCACCTTCGGTACGGCTAGGTCCTGTGCACAGAGCCCACAGCCAGCCACGATCATCCCATGCTATGTCAACCACATCAACAGGCAAGTTGTGCAATGTGTCATACATGCTGCCAAGGAATGGAGACCTGTTCGGAGACGACCCTGCAAAGTCTATTGGAAATATTCTGTTGTAATTATCCTCAAGAACAAGGAATCCAGCATGATGCCAAGTTATGACTGATGAATCCAACTGCGTATCGAGTTTTGATTCCTGATCGAATTCAGCATACACCAACTCTTGAGGGGTTGGGCCAAAGCAAGACCATTCTGGGGCACCCGAAGCATTCAGCAGTTTTGGGTTGCTGTCTGTGCGCAGGCCAGATCGAACGGCCCAAATTCTTGTCTTACTAGGCGCAGGCTGGTAAGATCTCAAGGCTGGACCAGTTGGACATTCTCCTGGGGGAGCCTGAGAACTAGATGACGAACTTGAACTGCTAGTTCCTCCTCCGCTTGAGCCACTGCTGCTGCTGCTGCTGCTCGAACCAACATCGACACCACAGCAACCAATTTGGGTTATTTCTGCCTGCCTCTCAAACTTCACATAAAAGCCAGCGCTCAAACCATCCGAGGTGGTCTGCGGCTTGGGTTCCATGGCTTCCCGAAGTTCATCTGCGCTTACTGGATCCACAATTCCACTTGGGATGTTGCTATGCTTAAACCACTCATCTGGCAGAGATCTATCAGAGCAAGATAGAGACAATTCTGAATTGTATACAGCCATCAACATGAAAGACAGCGGAACCCTTGCGGTCACGAAATCTTCCAAGTTGATGACAAGTTTTGGTTCACCAAATATGGCAAGAGCCTCTTGTGCAGTTGGATTGAATATGACCCTTCCATCGATGAGAGATGGGTCTCCAAGCCTAACTCCAAAGGTTGGTTGATCTACGACAGTATCGTCTTGCCCGTCGCCATTTGAGTCTATTGTGCTGAGGGTAAAAGACTTGAGTGCGTCGCAAGCCTTGCCTGCAAGAACCCTTGCAGAGGCAGATGTGAAGTACCTGGTGTCAACACCAGAACCTGCGCCTCCAACAAGCCGCAAAGAAGACATTCCGCCTTCCTGCGTGGGATCAAAATCAGCACCAGAAGAGGTGGGACTGTAGGCAGCTGCCTGCCACCAGACTGCCTGCTGTATGCGTATGGTCACATCACCCTCCTGTCTTCATTGTAGTAGAATTTTGCCACAAGTGGAACTTTCAAGTCAACAGATGCAGTTGTCGGATATTTGAACTCTGCTGCCAACAACAGTGTTTCGACAAAAAGACGATTATTACTGTTTCTCCAATTCCTAAATGTGAATCCCATGCTTGCAATAACTTTTTCTGTTGGGGAATCTGGAGAAATTTCGTCGCCTGGAGGGAAATTGAACCTTGGCTGCACCACAAGTATGCTTGATTCCGATGCAGATCTTGATGCTATCTCTATGGGGTCGGTAATGGGATTGGATGTCAAACCACCAACATAAAGTTTCAATTTGTTGATGGTATTTATCTCAAGTGGCGTGAGCGCAGGGCATGAAAAAACCCAAGGTGGAGCGCTTTGGACGGTGGGCAATCTCTTGAGTCTTGCCGACACATCTGCACTTGGCTTGTATATTCTTGTCAGGAACGGAGGAGGTGCGGGGGTCTTGATCAGAAGCATGCCAGTGCCAGTGTCGAGTGCCGGGATATTTCGCACGGAAACCAAGAAGAAAGAGGTGGCGACTATGTTTCCAGAACTGTCAAGCGAAGCATCTGTTTGACAATCGATCAACTCTTCAAAAGATATTTCTAGTTGATTCTGTATAACTGCAGCAGGAATATTTGCCAACGGCGTTCCAAGATTCCAATAAAAATCACAGAATGTGTAGTCGAATACGCAGTCTACCTCTGCAAAAATTCTTATACTGCCCCTGCCTTCAGCCAAGCTGCGCGAACCTCTCGCATATATGGGAAGGTCTATATAACAACCCTGAAGGGAATTTGGCGGAGCACTCCTGCGCTGTGCTATTAAATACTCTCTAACTGCTGGCTGTATACGCAAAACCCAAACTCGTGGATATCCAGAAACTGGCACGATTGATATGCCATTTCTTACTGCAGATGGCAAAAAGGAAGTGTCAAATGATGTGATGTCATTGTCAGAATTGACAACAGGATTTCCCACGCCAACCACAAAGTTTTCATCAACATCTATCGGCGTGCGAGAATACATTCTTCCCGAATAGGTAAAATTAGAATTTGATGAACTTTGCACCTGTCGGCAAGTTGCTTCTGGAGATATGATGATGTCCCATGCGCCAACCTGATCAAAAACGAGACCAAAGTTTTTGCCGACTCTGCTTTCATTCATACTGAAAACATTGCTGCTCCTATTCACTGCCAAGAACCCAAATTCATCCAACTCACCTGGGCTCCTCCGCACGCGCAAAGAAAGTGAAAGACCAAAAGACGCGCTCTGTATGGTAACAAATGTAATTATAGAACGCAAAGGGACTATAAAGATAAGGGGCTTGAATTCGCTTTCTTCTGTGCCACCCTCTGTCAAATCAACCTCTTCAGACTGAACAAAATCAGCATTGGCAGTTGCTGTACCTGATTGTACTGGTAGAGAAAAGAATGTTTCTGCACCGTTGTCATATTCTGCCTTCAGTGAGAGACTTACAGCATCTGCGTCGTCTCCTATTCTTGGGTAGAATCTTCCATCGTTGCCACGAACACGAACCAAAAGTATGATTGATTCATGATTTACAACGCTGAATTCTACCGTAGAAAATACATTAGATGCCGGATCTAAAAATGTGTTTGGCAACTCATCTGGCTGCGGATTTTCTCCATCAACAACTCCACCAAAAGCCACCTGAAGTGATTCAAATATTCCACCGCCAGCACGAGAGGTCAAAAATGACTGATAGCCACGGAAAGTGTCAGAGGCAGACTGCAATCCCCTCAAGCCAGCCGAGTCTTCAATTGGCACGGTGGCAGGGTCTTGCGTGTCAGATGGCATGAGAGAACCAGACGCAGGTATAAACTGCATCAACTCACTGAGCCCTGGCAAGTCTCTAGGTCTATTTTCTGACATTCATACTCCTCATCTTAATAGTATGGTGGTGATGGCGGTGGTGATGGCGGTGGTGATGGCGGTGGCGATGGCGGTGGTGATGGCGGTGGTGATGGCGGTGGCGATGGCGGTGGTGATGGCGGTGGCGGGGGGGGGGGAGGTGGCGGCGGGGGTGGCGGTGGGGGTGGCGGACGGGGCGGCGGTGGCGAGGGCGGCGGC
>Ga0172367_10007752_pt1 | contig 12198 bp, 12 predicted proteins | sample Lak10m_FD_114542 | JGI IMG/M metagenome (GOLD analysis project Ga0172367, IMG submission 114542) | Freshwater microbial communities from Kabuno Bay, South-Kivu, Congo - kab_022012_10m | ecosystem: Environmental > Aquatic > Freshwater > Lake | place: Democratic Republic of the Congo: South-Kivu...
AAGAATTTGTTTTCTTTATTTTTACGATATTCAGCATCGATAAACTCGACACATTCAGTTTGCTCTTTACGAGGATTATATTTTTCTAAATCGGTTTTCAATGACATAGAAATTATATGTAAATAACAATTTTTAGTTTAATATATAGAGTATGAAGATTAGAAGATTTAACGAATCAATTCAAAACGATTTAATATCAATCAAAGAATATTTCTCTTCTTTTGAAAGTGATTTAGAGGATATTTGCCAAGCTCACTTTAATAAAGTAAATGACAATCTATTTGAAGTAGTAATTAGATTCACCGGTGATACATCGTCACAAATTAATGATGAAACTAATTTGACCAAACTGGATAATTGGATTAATATGAATGAAGTGGATAATATAATCTTAAAGGAATTGAGAGCCTCAATGCAAATGTTGGTAAATGATGATATGTTAGAAGAATTCAAACTTTCAAAAAATTACTGGGGTTATACAATTGAAATACATACTCAAATTAAAGGTGAAGTAACTGATTGGGTTTATGTTGATGATGGTCATATCACATATGATAAGAATAGATTAAAAAAGATTATCTTTGATAATTTTGGTGTAGAAGTTGAATCTTCACATATGGGTGAAGAATATGATAAATATGGTGATAGATATTTAGAATTTGAAATTACCTTTAAAAATAAAATTAAAGGCGAATTAGCTAATCAGATTAAAAACTATGTTATGAATATAGAAGATGCCGATGTTGATAAAGTTTTTATAGCGTGTTGGGGACTTTTTAAATATAAAGAAACTGACGAAATCAAAAATCTTTATTTTGAAATTAATCAATCTATTTATGAGGTTACTTAATCAAGTAATTTTTATATTCCACTAATCCTCTCTCTAAATTATAATCTGGAAGCCAACCTTTCATCCAATTCTTTGATTCAGATTTTGTCCAAAATTGATAACCTTTTGGTATCATATCTTCTGATACATAACCAAAATCTATACCTAATATATCCAAAACATCCTCAAAAGTTCTACTTTCACCACTTCCAACTTCATACCACTTTCCAAGAAGGTCATAGTAGTTTTCCCAAGCAAATATATTTGCCGATACTATATCACCAACATAAACAAAATCTCGACTGGGTTTTTTGGGAAATAAATTAATCTCTTCACCATTTAGTTTCTTATTCCACATTTGATAAGCAACTGAAGCCATTCTCTCTTTCTTTTCTTCACCCGGTCCATAAACATTAAAGTATCTTAATCCAATGCCACCATTTCCAACTACATAACACTCACCTTGCCATTTAGACCAACCATAAAGATTTGAAGGTGATTTTCCATCAACTCCATAAACAGCAGCAGATGAAGAATAAATAAGTGGAAGTCCTAAATCAAAACAAACATCAGATATGATTTTAGTCGATTCAAAGTTTCGAGACATCATATAATTAACATTTTGTTCAAGAGTATCTGAACAAGCACCAACATGAAAACAAACATGAGCCTCTGATTCTCTAATAATCGATTCTAATTCTTCTCGCCATGATGGATTATCAAAAATATCTTCATTGATTTCTATGATTTGATAATCTACTTCTAATTTTTTCATTAGATTTTTTCCAATGAATCCCCGTGTTCCGGTAATAATTGCTTTTCTCATGGTGTTTTAACTCCTCTTTTTGATACTACAATAGATGCCATCTGATTAGCAAATTGAATTGACTCAGAAACGTCTCGTGTTAAATAATATTTTGAAATGAATGAAGCAGTAAAAGTATCTCCAGCACCACTAACATCCATAGTTACTTTTGGATTGATGGATGGAAAAATCTTATCATTCCACTGACATCCACGAATACCCAAAGTGATTAGTAATTTATCCTCAAATCCTTCTATTAACTCTGAATTGTTTTTGAATTCATTTTCATTTAATTTAATAAATGTGAAAGATTCGAGTATATCTCGATTTAATTTCTTTTTTGCATCAAGAATTGATAATTTTGATGTTTTGCCAATAATTATTATATCATTAGATGAAAGAAAACCTTTATCATAATCACTTACAATCACAATATCAGATTCTTCTATTTCTTTTATAATTTCTTTAGTTAATTTGAAGTTATCAATAACATCTTCACCTTCATCGACTCTTAAAAACATATGATTCGATTTATCATCGACATATCTTGTTTTAGTAATTTCACCTATTTGTGAAATCAACTTAACATCACATTGACAAATTGATTTAAGATTTTGAACTACATTACCAGCCATTCCAGGATTTACTTCAACTCTTTCTGGAACAAAAACTGGAACCGGAGCTTCAGGACTTAATCGTTTAGAAGAACCATAAATAAACTTATCTTGACACAATTCACCGAATACAAGTATCTTCATATTTCTAATTTCACTTTTTCAAATAATATTGGATAATCTTTTTTTCTAAAAGTATAAATAACACCATCTTTCTGGACTAAACAACTGACATTATTTCTTTTGACTAATTTATATTCCACACCATTAAGTTCGAAAATATCATCAACTTTCACTCTGTATGAATTATTTAAAATGAATGATTTTTCTTCTTTGAACCTGAAAATATATGTTCTTGGTTTTTTAATCACACCTCGGCAACACTTTCCAATAATCGACTCAGAACAACCAGTCTTTTTAGATGCCTCTTTAATTGAAGAAAACTCTTGAATAAATTCACCATTTAGATTAAATTGTAAAACAGATTTTGAGTGAAATTCTCTGAAAAATTGATTTAACTTTTCTTGGTCGATAGATTGGTTTCTTTTTTCTTTAATCTTCTTGATAGTTTCCTCATCATGTTTTTTTCCGAACATCGGATGATTAGTTCCACAAACTCTTAAAGAGTGTTCTTCTTTTACTTTTTCAGTATGATGCTTTCCGAACATTGGATTATTTTCACCAATTTGTTTGAGATGCTCTCGTTGTTCATCTGTCATAGGATTTAAAGAATATGCTATTACTTTTTGAGCTTTTTTTGTCTCAGATATTTTCCTTTTAGTTTCTTCACTATGAGGAGAGTTTAATCTACCATCACCACCATCAGTTTGATTGACTAATGGACCATTTTTCATATCTCTTCTACCAATTTTATTAATTGTTTCAATTTCTTTTTGTAGAGCTTCAAGATTTTCTAAATTTTCAAACAACTTTAATTTTATAATCTCACCACCCGATTTTTTTATCTTTTTAATTTTATTTAACTTGAATGGACTTTCTCTATCTAATAGAGAGGTTGTAATCCTATCACCAGTGCCTTTACCAATATAAAATGGTTCATATTCGAATTTTAAACCACCATAATTAAAGTCACCAGGTTTTGATTTATCCAAGAAAGCATATACATAGTAATAATTTTTACTTTTATATATTAAAATACTTTAAGTCTCTTTATCCTATATTTCATAATTCAGATTCTAATTTTTTGATTTCATCTAGAACTTTTTTTAGTTCCTCTTTTTTGTCTAACATTATGTTTTTATTTTTCTTTCTTTCGGAAAAAACATCATCAATCATATTTAAAGTTGGAGAGAGCCTTTTCTCGAAAACAACTCCATTAACACAAACAACGTGTTTAGATTTATCAATTTTAATTCTTTGATTTCCATTAAAACAATAATCATCTTCTTCATCCGACTTAACACCAACAAAGGTTTCAGGAGCGATAAAGAATTGGGACATCGTGGTTGGATACAAACTTGAAAAATCGTACGTGACGCACCATTTATTCATTCCAACCACAGGATCGGCAACCCAACCTCCAGCAATACCTTCTCCAGCATCACGAGAGGCATTCTCATCTCTAAACAAGATGATATTCTCCATATCACGAAAACGATTTCTTAAAACACCTTCTGTAATTGCTAAAGAACCAAGTGCGTTATTGATTTGAGAAACAATATCAACTACTTTGATTTGAGCCAAAGATGAAATCGCAAAAATGATTGAAATATAATTTCTAGCATCGTGTATTTTTTGAACTAGAACAGAGTCAACGGCGTTGTAATACATGAAGGTTTCAAAATCATCTTCATATAATTTCTGTAATGATCCATTATATTTAATCTTTTCTACACCAACTAATTTATTAGAAACGTAATCAAGTGATGAAGATTCTTTTACTTTAATAGATGTATCACAGATTTCATACAACTGCATATAATCAAAAATCATTCGGTGTGCTGGAACTTCAAAGTTAGTTGACCAAACTTTATTCATTCTCTTTGTAAATGAAGAAACATTTGGATCGATTTTAACTTCTTGTCCATTTATCCACTTACTAATTTTACGAGCACGGTTAACCAAATATAGCCAGTCATACTGAAGGAAGTTCCAACCGGTAATCAAAGGCATTTTAGGAACCATTTTATGAAAGAAAGACCAAACCATATCAAATTCATCTTCATATTTGATGTATTTGAATTTATAATCAGCATTAAACTTCTTAAAATATTGATTAGTATTGTTTATAATTCTATCTTGCATATCTTGTGGCATATCTTTAAGACCCATCAAAATAATCTTATCATCATAAACAACTGATATAGAAAGAACACGAGTTGGTGCGGTTTCGGCATCGGGGAATCCATCGATGATTTCAGTTTCAATATCGACAAAGTACATCTTTGGAAGATTAAACTCAAAGATTTCTTGCTTTTCATTATCTGGTAATTGATCTAAAAACTCATAGATTGAATATCTATCAGGATGATTGACTTCGATTTGTTTTACGTGTTTTCCATCCCAGGATTTAAAAGTAGGATGTTTATCAGGATCAGCGTTTTCACAGGAAACATATTTGAGTGGATTTTCCATGGCGAAATACTTTAGTTTTATTTCACCACTCTTATCTACATAACTAACGACAAGTTTCTTTGTATTTGGTAAGTATTGTGTATCGATCAACATTTTTAAATGAAATTCATTTTCATCTTATATGTTAAAATTAAAACATGGTTGAAAATTAAACGGTTATTCCTGTAAATGCACCATTAATGAAACTAAATCCTGTTACAAAAACATCCTGAGTTTGTCCGAAATTAGAACCATTATTTGGTGATACCGAACCAGCAATCCATAAATGTTGAGTTAAAGCAGTATAACACTGAAATAGTGTTAAGTTTTGACCACCTAATATAACCGCCTAACTTAGAGCGAACTTCGCATTTCAATAAAGAAGATTTTGATTTCTTAGGCAGTAGCTGAAACTACTTGGAAAGCATCAAAATCATCCCAATATCTCAATCTTGCAGATACATCCGGTCTTTTATAAATCGTAGTACCATAATCACTATAAATATGTGTTGCGGATGAAAGATCTATTCCTGAAATTGAATCTGATTCTATTATTGTATTCTGGATCGAGGATGTTGTAGAACCAGTAAGTCCATTTATATTTGATCCTATTTCAGAATCAGATATTCCATAAAAATAATTATTCTCAAATCTTGATGATATAACAGTATTATTTATTCCATTTGGTCCTATGAGATTATTCTCAAATTGTGGACCTAATTCAGAATTTACTGTGTTCACTACTTGTTTAGTATTCAATTCAAATCTATTATTTACTGATTCCATTATATCTGATGAATTAACTCCTATGAAATAGTTTCCATTTGAAGAATATAATTTACTACTACTTACATTTAAAAGAGAAGTTCTAAACATAAGATCTGAATTTAATCTTGGAGAACTTCTTAAACTTGATATTGCACAAAGATTCAGATTCAGGAGATAGCTATCCTCAAAGGTAGAGTTAATACCATTTGTATTTATTATATTGTTAAAAGAAAATCCGAATATATCACAGTTTCCATTGAATGAATTAAGTGTCCAAAGTGGATTTACGGTGCCATCGAGGTCAGCATTATCAGATGTAACCCATTCGTCACCATATAATAGAATTCTTTCAAAGTTAGTGAAAGTATTTTGAAGGAATCCAGAAGTATTTTGGAATATGGATACAGGGAGAATAGGAACATCATCATATATAGTCAAATTACTACCATCAATTGTTAATTTAAAAACTTCTTTATTTGATTCTATTCTATTTGTCAGAACAATAGATCCAAAAGATTGAATAGATTGTTCTTTTGATAGAATCATTTTTAAATCATAAATATCTGATTTTATTGATGTAGTTCCATGTATTCCAAAAACATTGAAATCTTCATAAGAGTTTTGATCTATTGTAAGGTCTAATGTTCTGAACGTAGGTTCTGGTCCCCAAGGTGCAGAGTCTGGATAAACACCGAATCCTAATGAATAAGTAGTACTTATAGTACCAGATTGCCATAGGGGAAGAAGATATAAATCTTTTTCAAAGAGTCTCATCCAATGATATCTTACATTGTTCCTTATTTCTAACCAATCGCTTGTAGATGATGTTGCATAATATTGATTCGGGTTATAAGAGAATGTTCCTGTTGAACCATCTGTATTATGAGTTTCTAAGCAATAGTATGCCACACCGTTTGAATCTTCTATCATATCATTTCTCGACCATGTGCCTGGTCCCCAAGAAGTAAGACCCATAGTTGTATAATCTAATTTCCATCTTCTCACTAAAGCATTTCTCCAATCAAATGAACAAACTATATCTCTTTCTAGATCTTTTCTGGAGTATATAACTCCTTTAAAATCTGGGATGATATTTACACCATCTTCTGAAAAAGATCTATCGACTAACCAATTATCTGGAAATGGATCATATAGGATATAGTCCTGTGGAAATAACTCAGATTTAGCTTCTGGGAAACAACTACCAGATGCTGCCCAAACAATTAATGCTTCTGGTGTTCCAGAATAAGAAGCAGAATCTGTAGAACCTAATATCCATCCTCTTGTCATAAAATCATTTATTCTATAGTATGAAGGTGTTAAAGAGGATTGAGTCAATCCATTTAGAAATTGTGAATAAGATATATCTAAGTATCCTGCAGGCCCTGTTAGACCTGTGAAGCTACCAGAAGCTCCAAACGTTGCACCATTTGCTTCTGTAAATATTAGTTGATTATTAATTATCTCGACCGATGTCATAGAACCAACAGTTTCTACACTACCATCATTTCTCTTTATAGATAACACTCCTGTATTATCGAAAAGTAGGGTTGAGCTTCCTAAAGGCGGATTTGGCACGAATACGGTTGGTAAATGTTGTCCTATTAAACCTGGCATTTTTAATTAATTTCTTTTTTCTATATATAAAAAATTATATATACAGTTATGAAGATTTCAAATTATAATTATTTTTTACTTGAAAGTAAATTAACAAATTTAATTTTAGAAGCAGAAATTCAATATCAACAAGATTTTATTGATATTCTTCATAGAATTAAATCACCAATCGCCGAAGAATTAATAAACTTAATTGGCAAGGATTTAAAAGTAACTACTAATTTTTTAGGAATAGGCGATAAAGAAGATGAAGTAACATTTTTTGCACCAAATAATAAACAAATAAAATATCAGATATTGGATCCCGGACACACTTACGGTTCTTACACTGATTTATTTAGAGACAGAGGATTAGAAGGAGAATATTATCCATCTTTACCACAATTTACAACTGGCCAAGTAGTTCATATCTATGAACCTACCGATCCACTAAATCAAACAGGGAAAAGAATAGCTCACTTTGTATCAGATGATGGAAAAAATTGTTTTATTTGGATGAATGCACTAAGAGAGATTCCAGCTGGAAAACCACAAAGATCTTCAATTGGAAGAATAACTAGAAGAATACTTGATATAGCTGATAAAAAATTTCCAGACAAAGAATTAGAAGATTTTGTAAATCAATTCAAAAATCAAATTAATATTAAAAAGAATAGATCATTACTCTTCAAAATAGTCGAAGGTGATGATATAAAGCATTTTTATCATAGAGATAACTATGACAACACTAAAGAAGGAACTCTACAACAAAGTTGTATGAGGTATCCAAAATGCCAAGATTTCTTTGGAATTTATACTGAAAATCCACAAGTTTGCAAATTGCTAATTCTTAGAAGTCCTGATGATGAAGATTTAATAATTGGCAGAGCTCTTGTTTGGACACTTGATACCGAAGAAACTTTTATGGATAGAATTTATTTTTCATATAACGAAGATGTTGAATTATTCAAAGAATATGCTAAATCAAAAGGTTGGTGTTATAAAGCTAAGCAAGAATCAAGTCATCACTCAAGAATTGAATTTAACCAAGATAAAAAGAGAGAAGGTGATTTAACTGTAAAATTAGAAAAATACTGGTTCGATGATTATCCTTATATGGATACTCTTAAATTTTTAAATGAAAGCTCTAAAACTCTTTCTACTAACAATTATCGCTCAGATTTAACTTTAGAATCAACTACTGGTGGTAGGGGAGAATGTGATATGTGTAATGGTGATGGTAGAGTAGATTGTCCAGAGTGTGATGGCGATGAAAGAGTTGATTGTGGAGGATGTGATGGTGATGGCTCGAATGAGTGTAACAATTGTGACGGATATGGTGAAGTAGATTGTTCTAATTGTGATGGATATGGTGAAGTAGATTGTTCTAATTGTGATGGTGAAGGAAAAATTGAAGGTGATGAAGGAGAAGTAGATTGTCCAGAATGTTCAGGTAAAGGAAAAGAAGAGTGTTCTGATTGCTCAGGAAAAGGAAAAGAAGAATGTTCAGATTGTGATGGAAGAGGAGAAAATAGTTGCTACGAATGTGATGGAGATGGTCGAGTTGATTGTGGAAATTGTGATGGTGAAGGTCGAGTAGATTGTCCGGAATGTTCATGAAAATAAAAAAGTCCGACTCAAATCGGACTTTTTAGTTAGAAATCACAATCAACATATTCACAACTTTGTAATGTTCTATTGTTTGTGAATGTCAATTCTTCTCTACGATAAACTTGATATTCAAAAAATGTTGATGTTTTGAAAAGTGTTCTGATAAAAGGTATTTTTTCAGATTTCATCTCTTCTTCATCTACCATTATACATAAACATTTCGGATTATCTTCTGGATCATAATTAACAATCACATTATCTAAATCACGATTTAAGTTTTTCTTACCAAAAGCAATAAACTTACCAGATAAGGTTTCACCACTTAATTCATAAGTGATATTGAAATCATCACCTATTTTAATATCAGAAATTTCTTCTTTTAGATAAAGACGAATCCAATAGTAAACTTTTTGTTTTTCAATTTCTTTGGTAATTATTTCATCTTTAACATCATCTGTTAGCTCCTGAGTATCAATACCTTTTATTTGTTCAATCAAAGATTCATAAATTGAACTTATTGTTAATTCATTTGACATAGTTAGTTATATTATTTTTATCCAGTATAAACAGCAGTTACAACACCGTTCTTAACTCTGAAATTTACACGAGCAGAACTAACTGACATATCAAGCATTTTTGATTGACCATCAATTTCAACTACTCTCACTTCAAATCCACCTTGTTTAGCGTATTCAGTAGCTTCTTCTATTGTTTTTCCTTTGTATTCCGATTCGGATACTAATCCATTATTTCTTAAATAAGCCATAATTAATTTTTATTTTTATTTATTAGTTAGATAACTCTCCTTTTAGGACTTTATCTGATTGATAATCCAATATTTCAAAATCTTCAAATTTAACATCATTAATTGATTTATTTTTCAAAACCAATTTAGGCAATATGAAGGTATTTCTTTTTAATTGCTCTTCCGCCTGTTCTATATGATTAGTATAAAGATGAACATCACCACCAGAAAAGATTAAATCACCTGGAATCATATTTACCTCTTTAGATAAGAGATGAAGAAGAAAAGCATAAGAGGCTATATTGAACGGTAAACCTAAAAATGAATCAACCGACCGTTGAGTCCATTTCAAACTCAATTTTCTTTTTGGATATTGCAATCTATCTAATCTTTCTTCCGTAATGTTCTGAGCATAATGTATAGATTTACCATGTGATTCACACCACCTTTCAACTCTTTCATCATAAGTCATTTCTTCTGTATAACATTGGAAACCATAATGACATGGTGGAAGAACCATTTGGTCTAATTCACCTACATTCCAAGCTGAAACCATTAAACGTCTTGAGTCAGGATTTGTTTTAAGTTCGTTGATTAGGTTTTGGATTTGGTCTATTGGATTATAGAATCCATTTCTATGTTCACTATTGTATGTAACTCTATCCCAACTTCTCCATTGCTTACCATAAATCGGTCCTAATTCACCCAATTCTTTAGCAACCATTCGATTTGTCTTTATTTCATTAATAAACTCTTCTTTTGTAAATTTATTAACTGGTGGTGATAAAAACTTACCTTCAGTTTTCCATCTTCTTTCATAGTTGTTATACGCATCTCCATCCCAGATATGAACATCATTATCAACTAGGTATTTAATATTAGTATCACCACGGAGAAACCAAATTAACTCATGAATAACTCCTTTTGTAAACATTTTTTTGGATGTTAGAAGTGGAAATCCTTCATCCATATTGAACCTCATAGTATAATCAAATACTGATATTGTACCAGTTCCGGTTCTATCTTTTTTATACTTTCCTTTTTCTAAGAGATGTTTTAATAGTTCAAAGTATTGAGCATCGACATTATTGTTTACCATATAAATTATATTCCTTTTTCTTTCATCTGTTGAATTTTATCTAGAATTTTTTTGGATTTTTCTTTTCTTACATCTCTATGAGCTTGAAAAACCTTTTTCATAATTTCAATATCAATTGATTTTGATAATTCTTCAGCTAATAATGATTCTAATTCAGATGCAACATCTATACCATAACTACAAAGGTCTTGAATATTTTCATTTTTACAACTACTTAACATATGGTTTGAAAGATTTATTTTCCATTGAAATGAATTTCCATCCTTTATATTCTTCAATTTTACCATACCTTAATTTCTGTAAATAGGTGAAAGGTATGTTATATTCCACCGCCATGTTTTTTAAACCACCCTTATGAATAATAATATTGCCATTATATTCAAAGTAGTAAGTAATCAATTCTTGATGTCTTTTTTTCGTATTTTGTCTGTGTTTGTTTTTAAATTCTTCTGATTGAGTTGCTTCTTTGAGTTTAGTTGAATTTTTAAGAGACTCAGAAAGTTTTTTTTTATATTCATCACTTCTTACTATTCCTCTGATAGCATCACCAATCTTCTTCCTATGTTCTTCAGACTTTGGAACACCTATAAGAGAATTTTTAATAGCAATCATATGTTCCTCAGTGTTCGTTTTTCCATATCTTGGATTATTTTCACCAGAATTTATCATTTTATAATACTCTCTCATTTCTAAACTTTTTTTTCTCATCTGGACTTCTTTCCATTTTTCGGATTTAGATAGACCAAATTTCACCATATCCGAAACCGATGTTTTCAAGTAATCTTTTGTTAGATTACACAAATTATCTAATCCAATTTTTTCAATAAGCTCGAACTCAAATTTATAAGCCTCACACTCATTATCCGTTTCAAAAATTTTATTATATTCTATTTTATTTCCGGATTCAATTATTGATAAAATCTTTTCGAATAACGCTGTATTATTATTTGATTTGATTCCTTTCAAGGCTCTTTTTTCGTGAATAAACATCCTATGACCAGTTCCTTTACCAACATAGAAAATTTTATCACTATAACTCAGAGTATAAACATAATATTTCATATTATTTTTTATAAGTATATATAAAAAAGATTGTACCTCCTAAGTAATTTTCCACTTTTTTTGTATCCAGATATTCCTTGTTCCAAATCTCTGTTTAATACAAATATCCTTTTTGTTATAGAATTTAATCCAATCATCAATTCTACTTTCATTTATTGGATTTACCCAACTAATTAATTCACCTCCACCAAATTTATAAGATTCTTCACAACATTTTAAAATCATGTCAAACAAATTATCTAATTCAAGGGTAGAAAAACTTTTAAGACTCCTGAAAGGATTTATATCCAATCTACCAACTATTTCAGCTGTTAAATATGCACCAATACCATTAAAGTATTCTTGATTTAGAAGTGCTTCACAAATTGGCTTATCAAAAGCCTTATTACCTATATTTTTATAGATATTTGATTTGAATTCCTCGAATTTCTTAGTTGGATCTGGACCTCTTTTAGTTCCAGTAAATGGTTTTCCTACTGAGTATTTAGGACCCAT
>Ga0172367_10007754_pt1 | contig 12195 bp, 7 predicted proteins | sample Lak10m_FD_114542 | JGI IMG/M metagenome (GOLD analysis project Ga0172367, IMG submission 114542) | Freshwater microbial communities from Kabuno Bay, South-Kivu, Congo - kab_022012_10m | ecosystem: Environmental > Aquatic > Freshwater > Lake | place: Democratic Republic of the Congo: South-Kivu...
AATGTTTCCACTGGATTGGGGAACGCAGCTACATCTTTATCAACTGCATCAAAATCAATGGGTAAAATAGGATCAGTCATTGGCGGAATCGGAAAAGGATTAGGGATGCTTTCTAGAGTTGCTGGGTTCATAGGAAGATTCATGGGTCCTATAGGGATTTTAATATCGTTGTTACTTACCTTCCTACCCGAAATACTTGAATTCTTTGGTGGTGAGGATGAAGCTAGAGACGAACAAGCTGAAGCGCAAAAGAAAGAAGCTGCCGAAGCAGAAAGAAAACGCCTTGCGGAAGAAAGACTCAAACTTTCTGAAGCGGCAAAGGCAGCAATAGATTACAGAACCAACACATTCTTGCAACTTCAATCAGAATCTTTAGACGCAACAATGAGAGAGATAGTAAGAGGAAATGATTCTACTTTACAAATAGCTGGGTTACAAGGAGAGCAAGTAGAATTAATGAAGGTATTGATAAATATAATATCTTCAAATACTAAGAGAGGTATGGCTCCAATTCCAGCGATGGGTGAATAATGATATTAGCATCAAATGCATTTTTAACACAATCTTTAATAGAAACTACTAAGGTAACTGCATCGTTACCCAGTCGAGTTTCTCCAGATTCGTTTAATAATAGAAAGTTAGAAGAAAGATCATATTTGCGATATGAATTTTATGAGTCTGGGAAAGAAGCTCCGCATGTTAGATATCTTTTATTCTACGAAGATCCAGAAATAAGAGAATCAAGAAAAGCGATTCATGCCAAGTATCAACCAGTGGGTAGAAACTCCACTTTAATGGCATTCACAGGCGCGGAATCTAGAGTTTTTAGTATAAACTTTAAAATAACTCTTCCTCACATATTGAATTATGGGGATACGATGTACATGAACAAAAATTCTCCTTTTAAGAGCAAGGAAGAGCTACGAAAAGAGTTTACAAAAGGGTTTGGGGATTCAACAGATTCTACTTTTGCAGCTTTGTTAGGAAAGGCAGAAGATCACGACAGATATTTCTTAGATTTAGATAGAGATTTTGAAAAAACATTAGGGACACAACCCGAAACTTTTTTTGGCGCACCCCCTTTCAATGGAGTTGGTACGATAAAGCAAGGGCCAGAAAATAGACGCCCTCAAATTACAAAAGCTATAGATCTAATCATGTATTGGGTTAACTTAGTCAGAGTTTCTGTTTTAAATAATGCAAAAAACCCAACAAATGGTCCACCAATAGTAAGATTAAACCATGGTATTTTGTATCAAGACATTCCTTGTGTGGCAACAGATTACAAAATAGATTATGACAAGGCACATGGAGCAGACCTGAAAACTTTGCTTCCCCGAGTAATATCTTTTGAAATAAATTTGCAAGAAATTCGTGTTGGCGATTTTGGAGACTTTGATGTAAAACAAATCGTTCAACGCGACAATTCAGTTGGGTGGGAAGCGATAATAGGTAATGTAAATACTATTGATCCTATTCGTTTAGACATAGGAACTGATTTTAAGAGTAGGCGAGTATGATTAACATCAACACAGATAAAACACGCTATGCTGTAGGGCAAGTAATGGTGGAACATAAAGGGGTTGCAGTTAATACAACTGTAGGACACCCATCTAATGACTTACTTGTTCAATACATGAATAGAATATATGATTTTGATATTGGATACATTCCCAATGGCTACGCGCACAGGCCCGATGCTATATCAGAATTGTTCTATAATTCTCCGGGGTATTGGTGGCTAATCATGCAAGCAAATAATATTTCGGACCCATTTGAACAACTAAATGTTGGCGACAGAATTTTAATTCCTAAGTTATGACTAAAAAAATTCCCACATACAATATTTTGGTAGCTTTTAACAGAGAAGTTTTTTCTGGATTGAAAAAAGCTATCAAGCAAGGATCTTTTTCCTCTTACTTAGGGGCACATAAGGATTATGTGTTATTTGATAACACAGCGGATAACTTTATTAGACTAGCACATGCGTATTCATTTCAAGAAAAACGAGGAAGTGAGACAGATAATTTTACAATTACTTTAGAAATACTTGACCCCGGAAGAATTTTCGAACAAAAATATTTAGCTAATTCATTAACACAGTTATTGGCTAATAACTCTGGAAACATAGCAACCATAGATGATACAGAAACAGAAATAAAAAGACTTCAAAATATATTAGATCATTCAGATAGTAGCAACCCTGATTTTTGGAAAAACATAGGTGCTACTGCTCTTACAGAAGGTACGATAGAAAACGAACTTTATACTTTAGATAATAAATTACGAGATAAAAGAATAATGAATATTGTCTCAGAGGGAGAAGAAGGTGAGACAGCCGAACAACTTGCAGAAAGAGGAAAATTAGATTACTTAAAAACATTTAATGAATTTGAAACAAAACGAGTGGAATATTTACAGGGGATTAGGCAACAACTAGATTCTATACAACTAAAATCTCCTGCTATGTTGCACATCTCTTATGGATGTGGAGATGACCTAGATAATTGGGCAGGACCATTTATGTGTTTCTTATCGGGAGCAAAAATTGGCTTTCAATCGGACACTGGGTTTAGAACAATTACTTTATTGTTAACTGTTAATACTCAGTTTCCCGGGCTGACTCCTATAGATGTTGGAGCTTTTCAATTTGGTAAAAATTTACAAATATACGGACAAGCACCGTTAATTACAACTATAGAGCAAAAGGAAGTTAGTTTTCAAAATTTCTTTGGAGGAGGTGCCGCACCAGAAATTCCAATATCAGCGGAAGAGTATGCAAGAAAAAGAAAAGCTAATAAAATTAGTCAGTTGAATGCGACAGGGAAAGCCCCGGGCGCGGAAGGCGTATTTGATTATCACACTGCTATTTCTGATTGTATAAAAGATTACATTGTCAAAGCCACTGCAAATAAAGCAAATGTAATTGTATTTTTTCCTGATTTAAACCAACTTCTTCGTCCGCTAATAACTAGTTACACTGATAGTTATTTATTCAACTTAAAAGCTTATGGTGGAGAACCCATATACATAACTGACCCTAGTGGAAAAGAAATTAGTATTACTAGAAAGAATTTGTTTGTTATTCCTGAAATAATGAAAGAACTTGGGTTTGATATTACTTCTGAGATAACTTCTGGAGACAAAATAGTTACTTATAATTATGATACATTAATTGCGCCAAATGGAACTCCCGATGCTAATGCAAAATTAGTTGAACGAATTTCTGAAGCTTACAAGACTTGCAAAAATATAAATCTATCTTTAATAAAGAAACCCGGACACTCTTTTATGGACCCATTAAAAAGAGTAACTTCTGGGATGTCAATTCTACAAGTAGTTCAGCCTGTCTTTTTAGTTGAAAATAATGCAGATTTTATAAAAGAACTAAAAAGTTTTTGTGATGAACAAGCTAAAACTGAAAACGCTAGAAGAGCACAAATTGAAAACAGCCCAGAAGTAAGGCAACGAATTCGACTAGGATTAGAAAATGGAGAACGAGAAGAGATATTAAATATTGATCCAAATAAACCGTTAATAATTTATGGTGATAAAACCATGATAGATAGATTTTTTTACGGAAAAATCAAATTAGAAAAAATAGGGCTTTTTAGATTTGGATTTGGTTCCGACGAAACTGCGTTAGAGCTTGCAAACAAAAACTCGGGAACTCCTGCTTCTTACTTTAACTACAGTTACTTAGTAGCCGGAAGAGATAGAAAATTTATATCAGATAGTTATTTTAACATAGCAGAAAAATATTTTCAACTTGCTAAAAAAGATAATTGTTTTAATTCTTACACCGTGCCCAAATCACAATTTGCATTTGATCCTGATGATGAGAAAAAGATACAACAATCGAATATTCCTGTATTTAAATTTGGAGTCCAAGATCCTAATATATTGTCAATAGACATGGACATTGATCAATATTATTTTAATATATTAAACAGCGTATTGTATCAAACTGCTGGACTACACAGAGGATCCAGAGGAACTGTTACTAAGACAGACAACGCATTTAATGCTTTGTTGGGGCTAAACACAAATGTAGTAGCTGATATATTAAAAAATCATACAATAATAAAACCGGACGGAACCCAAGGTTTAAAACCAGAAGGGGTAAAAGCTGCTAAAGAGTTGTCTTTGCTCGCAGAAATTTCTGAGAAAGATATTGAAGCATTGTTTGTAGGACTAATGACTTTATCAGGGGAAAAAACTATAATACAGAACCTAGAATGGTGGCAACGCAAAAACCCAGCAACATATTTTACTAAATTAATATCTCAACTATCACAAATAGCTTATCGAGGAACAATAACAACTCTCCCATTTTTTCATTTATCTAACAGCGTAGGGTCTATAAACCCTGCTTTGTTGTTTATTCGAGAATCTTCAATTCTTGGGGTAAACAGAACTCAGGCAGTAAGTGATGCATTAAATGGTTTATGGGTTGTTTATGGTTATGAGCATTCGATTAGCCGTGGAGAAGCACAATCGTCATTCCATATAACTAAGGATCCAAGAATTCAATTACCAAATACATTAATGCCAGTCAAGAAGGAAGCGGCTATAAATACAATTAGAGTTTCAGATCCACCTAAGGATACAATAGTTAAAGTTACAGTTGGTGTGGGAGGAATGGTAGAAGATGTTACCCGAAGTCAATACCTTCGGGAACAACAAGAACTAGCAGCAATAACCTCAGTTAGAACGGCTAGACCGGAGTAAAAATGGAAATAGTTGTAGCAGATGTCAGAGATAATGTAGATTTGTTTAGGACTGGCAGATTTATAGCAGCATTTGAAAATTACCCTCAAGGGGTTGAAGTTAAATATGTGTCCCCATATGTTACTCAGAATAATAAAGGGTTTATGGCAGTTCCAGAGATAGGAACTCAGGTTTTAATTTGCAAACCTGTAAACAAAAATGATTGGTATTACATGGGGGCTATATTAGAAGCGGGGGTGGCTGATTCATTATCGGAAGGTAAAGTAACGGGGGAAGGGCTGACCGACCCATTCTTAGACCCTTATAAAGCTAGACAGGTTGTGCCTCAAAAGTATTTCTTTAGTTCCCCAAAAGGAAATAAAATAGTTTTATCCGATTCATATTCTCCTACTGAAGAAAATAAAAAAGTAATGTTGGAATCCTCAAATGGAATGAAGGTCGAATTAAATGACAGCATCGGCTGTGTCATAGTTCGTAATTCTACGGGCCATGCATCGATTGTGATCACGGATGCCGTGCGCGGGGCCGAAGGGGGCGGTGCAAATGCCATTTCCGTAGAATGTGCTGGGAATGTTAATATTACCTCCCGGAATGCGTCAATGGACATTCAGGTTATTGATGGCAGACAATTAAATATAACAAATACCTCTACTGGAGTAAATAGATTAGGGGAAAATGATCCCACCACAGGAAATATAAATATCAGATCCTCCGCTGGGGATATAAATTTAGTAGCTCAGGGCAATGACCAGCAAATAAATTTAAATGCCGCTGGTGATGGGGGGGATATTAGTTTAACAGCGGCGGGTACGATTTCCTTAAATGGGCAGCAAGGAGTTTTTATAAGTTCTTCTGAAGGTAATGTAAATATAAGTGGAGAGAATATTTTCTTAAATTAATATGGTTTATTTTGACCTAAAAACAGCAGCAAAGGTATTTGGAGAAGGTGCCAGTCCCATAGATTCACTGGGTACAGCCTTTGGAGTACCTCAATGCTTAATGGATATTGGTAAAAGTGCTGCTTTAGCGTTATTACCTAGCAATGCTGTTTTAGGAATATCGGAAAAAATACAACAAGGCAGAGACAGAGCCTCATCCCATATCGCTAGTGTAAAAAAGAAGATCCTACAAGAAAACGGAATTTTTGAAATAGATACAGAAAATGGAACATTTAGATTTACATCGGATTATAGCCGTAATGGGTCAGATAAAGACGCATTCACAGCAGGGAAAGAATTAGCAGCGATTGCAGATGCTGTAGGGTATGCGACTCAATTGGGCACAGAACTGTATGCTAATTATTTAGGAGCAGCCGCCGTAGTCAATGGCGTTTTGGATTGCGTTAATACATATAAACAATTCCTTGATTTGCAAAAAGGACCGTCTGCCCTTAAGGCCAAGGAATTTGATAATAACTATGTTGAGACTCAATATGCGATAGAAATAGCTGAGGTACAAACTTCCTTAGCGTTCATAGCAGACGCAGATATTGCTCTTCAAAATGCTAGGAATGTCATGGCTGCAAGACTTGCGGACCCTTCATTGGAACCAGTCTTCGTCAATGCCGATTTGGTTTCTGGCACAGGATTCTTAACCGCAGAGGATGTCGCAACTGCTCCAACAGAACCGATCTTCCGACTGGTTTTTGGTCCTCCCAAATCCAAAAAAGGTCAATTCTTGCTATCCATTAATGGATTATACTACGACTCCCAAACAGGGGGAGTACCCTCTGTTTCCGGTATAGTTTTACCTGAGGATAGGTACAAATTTGAACAAGATGCAAACCTTGGGGGCAAGGGATTTGCGGTATCATTAGACTCTGTAAATAATTATGTTGATACTATTTTTGATTTAAATAAAATAGACGATTCCAAAGAGATGGTCGAGCAGTACGAAGCAGATCATTTTTATTCTTTAATAAAAAATCAAAAAACTAAGCATATTTATGACCTTTCTGCACAAGTAACTCAAGCAGAAACAGGGGGAAGCATTGCAATAGTTAATAATCTCCGTCAATCTTTATACTCGACGGCAGCAACATATGATTCTAAACTAAACAGAAGAAAAAAACAAATCGAAGTTGCAGTTAAAGCTCCCTTCGTATTTGGTAAAGCTTCTTTTTTCAAGACTGGGGAAGTACCTATTAATGATTTTTCTTATCTCAAAGATTTGAATTTAGCTGTTGCATATGAGAATCAAAGAAAACTTGTATTACAACAAGCTGAAGTTTCGGGGATAATATTACCTTTAAGACCTAAATTTGTAAAAGCCACGGAAGCAGAATCTGTTGTAACCATGAATCACCTAGTAGTTCCAAAAATAGGTACAGGTGCGATAGTGTACGACTCTGATGGAATAAGCCAACAAACGACAATACTTTCTTTGACAGACTTAGTAGTTAAAGACAACCTATTTGCAATTTATAATTTCTTAGATGGGGAAGTTGCAACCATAGGGGCTAGTAAATTTAATGTTTTAAATTGCAACAGTAGTAATAATTATAATAACTGTCAATTAATAGGTAGATCACCCTCGTCAGTTTTTGTTGCGGGGTTAGCAATACCAAAACTGGATGGAATTGCAACCTACACAACGGTAGCTGGGTCACCAACAATTAATGGTGTTGGATCTTTCTGTGTAATGCCAGATACAAAAGAATTCCAAGATTGGACTTATGGACCGGAAGGATTTACATTTGAATCTTGGGTTTATACTCCGGGAATTAACAGAGTATTTGGATCTTTGCAGCCAGATTTTGGGTATGGCACATCTACGCTACACAGAGTAATTTTAGGTTGTGAAAACACAGGTGGACTTAATGACAATGCCGATCCCACTAAAATTGGGTATTCAAATAATAGCACTGTCACCAAAGGAATGCTAATTGGGTTTACTAGAGATCGTCAATTAACTCAAAATGCTGCACCGAATGCAACTAATGCAGACAACCCGGCCTCCGCTGGAATATTCTACATTGCCCCAACACGATCTGTTAATGCGTCTGATGTTGGGTTTATAAACAAAGCAAGTTTATTTGGATGTGCATCTGGGTACGAATCTTTAAAATGCAGTGTGCCGATATCTACTCAATTAGCTAGTGGAAAATATGTTAGTTCTGTTAACGCTGAGTTTATGCATTTTAACATTGCAGTTGACCCTGCGTCCAATCAAGTTAGGATTTGCGTGGATGGAGAGCTGGTAGCCACCTCTAGTATACCGGATGTCTTTGGCAGTCAGAGTTATGCTGCACCGGGAATTCCATCATTTAAACAATCCAATAGTTTTGAATACGCATTCTCATCTACAAACTCTGCTTCTCATATCAATGGGCCTAAGTTAAATGATTACTTTACTCCATGGATCCTAGGTGGAGGATATACCGATGGTAATAAAAATGCTGGGGGCTTCATGAACCTAGATTCAGGTTTAAGAAGTGGGTTGAATGGGCATTTAGGAAGTGTTAAATTTTACTCAAAGGCCCTAACTACTAGTGAGGCTAAGTACAATTTTGATGGGCAGAAAGGGTTCTTCAAGAACATAGACTTATAATGGCAACATCATTTTACGGAAGAGAAGTTTCTAAAGTTATAAAAGAAGATGTGGCTTCGACCACAAAGAAAATTTATGGCTTTTCCTATCCGTTTGTAGCCAACCCAAAAAGAGGTTATTTCTCTAAGGAATCTGGAGTCACTTTAGTAAGAAATAATTTAACTCAGTTATTACTTACAACAAAAGGTGAACGGGTAATGATTCCTGATTTTGGGACTAATTTAAAATATTTCTTGTTCGAACCTTTAGATAAATTTACTGTGCAAAATATCCGCGATGATATTTTAGGGGCTGTTAATAAATATGCTCCGGGAGTTAAAGTCGTTAGTTTACGAGTATTCCCTAGCAACACAATTACCGTGGAAGGTTTACAAGGACTTTTTATAAATTTATCTGTACAAGTTGAAGAGTTAAATCAGCAAATTTTAGACATTAATGTGGGGATAGGCTAATATGGTATTTAACGGAACAGTACAATCGGATTTCTTAAAACTTGTTCAGTTACCTGAATCCAAGCGTGGAGATAGCATAGACTTTGCGGCAACTGATTTTATCACATTAAGATCAGCTTTGATAAAGTATTTAAAAGCTACTTACCCACTTGATTACCAAAATTTTTCCGAATCAGATTTTGGAATGATGCTGATTGAATTGGTCGCTTACATGGGCGCAGTAATGTCTATGAAGGCAGATATGTTAGCAAATGAATCTTTTCTTTCAACTGCGAAAAATAGAAACAATGTAAAGAAATTAATGGAATTAGTTGGGGTAAAGATGAAAGGCCCAATCGCGTCTCTTGCGAATGCCAGAGTTACATTCCAAGCAGCAGTAACTACAGACCCAATCACTATTACCCCAAGTCAACGAGTTATTTCAATAAACTCACCAGAAGACGGAGGTCCGTTAAACTTTACACTATATAAAACAGAAGCGACAGGGGAGTTGTCCCCAATATCTTCAGATGCTTCAATTGACCTCCCAACAGGAGAATCGCAAAATAATGCTAGTACAGTTTGGACTAATCTTGCATTATTAGAAGGTGCATTGGTTGTGCAAACTGGGTATTTTAATTCTACAGATCTTATAAAAAGAGTAGCTTTAACTAGATCCCCTGTGGTTGAAAAAAGTGTAGAGGTTTACATAACTTCAAATGACTCTGCCGCCTCGGGCGCGTGGAGTCAGGTAGACAATTTGTTCTTTGCTTCTGGTGGAGGACAAAACTTGTATGAAATCGTATACGATGACTCCTATGGAGCAACAGTGGTATTTGGTGATGGGATTATTAGCAATTCTCCCCCTCCCGATGCAGAGTACACAATCGCTTATCGAGTCGGGGGAGGAACTAGAGGAAATATTAATTCAGAAGTGATAAATGCACAATTAGTCATTGGGGTGAACATTGCTAGTATAGAAAATGTTTCTTTGGCTACAGGAGGCCAAGATGCCGAAACTGTTGAACACGCTAAAAAGTATGCTCCACTAACATTCAAGAGACAGGATCGACTTGTAACCGCAGAGGACTATTCTACTTTTGCAAATGCGTTTGTTAGCGTAGCAGGATCCACAGGGAAAGCCCGAGCAGTTGTTAGAGACGCATATAGTTCCGCAAATATAATTGACATTTATTTATTACAAGTGGCATCCCCATTACAATTACAACAGGCAACTATAGCTTTTAAAACGGAATTACTTACGGCTATGCAAACTAAAAAAATGTTAACCGATGAGGTAGTAGTCGTTGATGGGCTTGTTAGAACTTTAGATTTAGTTATGACAGTTAGAATTGACAAAAATCTTTCTGCTAAAGAAGAGTTGATTAAAGGAAAAGTTCGTCGTAGATTGACTAATTACTTTAATGTGAACAACTTTGATTTTGGAAAATCTTTAGTTCTTGCTGATTTAAATAGAGAAATATTTACCATCCCAGAAGTTAGATACTCCACAGTAGACAACTTGGATGAGAATGTGGTTGTTGATTTCAATGAGATAATTCAATTAAACAACTACACAATTAATATAGTAACAGTGTGATGGCAAACTTTAACGATACAAAATCTGACCAAAAGTACTTCAAACGAAACTATGTTGAAGTGCTGGAGATATTGACCCCAGATTTTTATCTAGATGAGGATATTAATACATTTGGCAAACAAGTATCACCCATAGATGATTTAATAAATTCTCATATAAGAATTGCTTCTAGTTTTAATACAATATTCAATATTTCTGGAACAACTGGTGGATTGCCTCTAAGGGCTTTGTCAGGAATCGCATCCTACTTTATAAAACAAAACGACATTTTAAAACTAGATGCATTTGATTTTGATAGATTGATCTTATCCCCACTAGGAAAAAAACTAAAAGACTTCACAACAAGTGGTGAGTTTAGGTCTTATGTTGTTAGCTCTCTTTTACCTAATATTAGATTAAACAATCCAAATTACCTTTTTGGGCAGACAACAAAGGCAGATGCTCACGATTATTTAATAGAAAATCTTTCTTGGCTTTACTTTTTAAATTTATCTGGCCCAACGGGGCTTACATATCAGCCGTCTGCATATGTAGCAAATTTAATGGTGGATAAGTTGTATTACGGGGATACAATTTATTTGAATGATGGTATAAAAGGATTACAAAATCACATATTTAGAAATACGGGAGTATGCTCACTATTTCAAACTTTTATCCCTACCAATTTTAAATCTGGATCTGCAAAATACACTTCTGGCACGCAACAACTTGAAAAATTAGAAACGCTAATCGATGTAGTGTATTCGCCTCTGAAAACTGATGCTAGAGATTACAGGGTTCAGGATGCCTTTGACGATTATCTGTCAATAGGAACATATTTAGAAACTTTAGAATCTTCGGGGGTTTTCCACAGATTGTTGAAGGCAATGTCATTTGGGATGTTTGATATAAACGACCAAGTAAGCAATCTGTTACTACTCAAGAGTATAGATGATTGCCCGGAACAATACCTTCCTTATCTCGCTAATTTAATTGGATGGGAATTGATCGGACCTAACCCAGAAAGATGGAGAACTCAATTAAAAGTAGCAGTAGATATTTACAAGGCTAAAGGAACTAAAGAATCTTTAGACCTCGTTATGAGAACATTGTTTGGGCAAAATAACGCTAGTGCCCAAAATTTAACATCTGAAATTACTGAGCTTTGGGAATCATATATACCTAATCTTATTTACTATGCATTATGCACGGAAACATCTGCCTTTGATAGCTTTGATGTTTGGAATCCTCTAGTTGCAAATGCGTTGAATATTCCTGAGTACTCCGAAATTGATATGGACACAAATATCCGATTCGTTGTTGATGATATTCTTCGGCGTGCTGTGTATTTGTTCCCCGATAATTTCTTTATTGGAACTAGCCAATTTAGGCCAAACGATTCTGATTTTGTTTTTAGATACAGAGGCAGGGTTACTAACATCCCGCCTTGGGAATATGAAAAGTATTACAAGTATTGTAGTTTAACTACAGACATGCTTGAATATTTTAGGGATAGACTTATTTGTTTAGGTGTCAGAAGAGATTTCGCAGATTCATGGTATGAATACATTTATGATAATGTGTTTGATCCAGCAAGATCGTCTAGTAGAAATGGATTCTTGTTCTTCACTACTACTTATCAAACTCCACCTAATTACAATTATATTTTAGCTACATTAAACCAAGCAAAATACAAATTCTTGTCATTATGGAATGGCAAATCTTCTCACTTTAACTTTATAGTTAATTCCGCTGCATTCGATATAAACACTGATGTTTTACAAATAGGGTCTTACACAGGGTTAAAATCTATTGCAAGAACTCTGAATTTGTTTGTTCCCGCGCATGCTGTGCCCAATTTTGACTTGACAGCGGAGGATTCTGATAGTGTTGGGTATAACGAAG
>Ga0172367_10007757_pt1 | contig 12192 bp, 13 predicted proteins | sample Lak10m_FD_114542 | JGI IMG/M metagenome (GOLD analysis project Ga0172367, IMG submission 114542) | Freshwater microbial communities from Kabuno Bay, South-Kivu, Congo - kab_022012_10m | ecosystem: Environmental > Aquatic > Freshwater > Lake | place: Democratic Republic of the Congo: South-Kivu...
GTAATTATTGATATAGCAGAACATATCTATCAGAGTAGTATGGTAGTAGATAAAGAAATCACTTTTATGGCATGTGTTGCTAAAATTATAAAAACAGTTTCTAAGTAATTATGATTTAATATTTTCTATTTATATAAACACAATTTGTTTTGATGAAGAAATTAAACTGGAAATTAAGCGAGTCAAATTTTACTTTATTAGATAAGATAAAAATATCTAAATTTATTTTGACCGATGATTTTTGGACGATGGGAAGTTATGTAAAATCTTTCGAAGATTTAATGTCTGATTATGTCGGTGTAAAACATTCTGTATTTTTATCGAGTGGTTCTACTGCAAATACAATACTAGCCTATTATTTAAAAGATTATTTTTATACTGCAGAAAAAAATGTAATAGTTTTTCCTTCAACTACGTGGGCAACTTCAATTAATCCATTCTTAAGAGAAGGATTCGTTCCAAAATTTATAGATATATCATTGAGTGATTTGTGTATGGATTTGGATAAATTGGAAGAGTATTTAATTGAAAATTCAAACAAAGTTTGTTGTATATTTTATACTAGTTTATTAGGTTATGTACCTGATATAGATCGTCTACTTACAATTGAAAAGAAGTACGGTGTAAAAATAATGTTAGATAATTGTGAAAATACATTTGGTGAATATAAAAATAAGAATGTTTCTTCATATTTTACATCTACTACTAGTACATATTTCGGACATCAACTTCAAAGTGTAGAAGGTGGATTTATATTTACTAATTATGATTCTGAATATGAAAAATTTCTAATGTATAGAAATCATGGTATGACTAGAAATATTCCTAATAGAGAACAATATCAAAATAAAGATGTTGACGGTCAATTCGATTTTTATTTAGTAGGAAATAATTTTAGAAATACTAACATACATGCTTTGATTGGAAGTTTAGATTTTAAAAGAAAAGATTTATATATAAATAAAAGAATCGAAATATATAATTATTTTAAACAGTTAATGGGTGAAAAATTAATATTTCCAAATGATTCTACTGAAATAAAAAGAAATGTACCATTTTCAATTCCGTTAATATTTAAAGATATAAAAGTTAAAAACAAAATAAAGTCTTTATGTAATGAACTTTCTATAGAAAATAGACCAATTATATCTGGAAACTTGTTGAGACAGACTTGTTATAAAAAGTTTGATGATTATAATAATTTTCCTAATAGTGAATATTTACACAATTTTGGATTCTATATTGGATTACATTCTAAAGTTAGAAAAAATCAAATTGATTATTTAAATAAGTTTATTAAATAATATTTAAATGGAAAAAAGTTAAACACGAGGAATTTATTTTTTAATCAAAAATTTATGGAAACTGTCGAAAACATTTTTTATGTGTCTGGAAAAATTTATGATCTTGAATGTCCACATAATAATTTATATCATAGATGGTTTGGAGAAAAAGTTAGTTTAGTATTTTCAAAGCCGATTACTAAATTAAAATTATATTATAGTTTAATCAATGATAAATCTACTATTACAATTAATGATATTGAATTAAAAAATTTAAAATCATCAGGTATAGTTGAAACTGAATTTAAAAATCCAGTAGAACATGTAATATTTGAATCGCCGACATTTTGTCCCTCAAAATTGTATAAAACGTCCGATTGTCGTGATCTCGGAATTTTTGTATATTCAATCGAATACATCGATATTTACAATAAAAAATATTCATTAAATATCGATGATTGGAAAGTTTTAGATGAAACTCTTAAATTATTAATTGGTAGTAAAAATACACAAAATAATGTATATTATCATAGTGGGGATTTAGGCGATATACTTCAATCATTAGTAATAATTAAAAATACGGGAGGAGGTACTTTATATATAGGTCCAGATATAAAGGTACCCGAAGAAAGATTTCATCCCCGAGAAAAAATTAATTTTAAAACTTTTGAATTTTTAAAAAGTTTATTGGAAGCACAATCCTATATTAAAAATGTTTTTTATACCGAAAAATATCCTGAAAATGTTACGCATGATTTAAACAAATTTAGAACGTTTTATTTTAAGACTCATAATGAATTTGGATTTTGGCCCAACGGTACAAATATTAATTTATTGGATGCTAGTTTAAATATATTTGAGTTGGACACGTCTTTAAAAAATTCAAAATGGTTATTTGTTAAAAATAAAATTGTATATAATAAAAAAATTATTATAAATAAAACTCTTAGAGTTAATAATTTTTCTGAAGAAATAGAATCGTCGTATAAATATTTAGTTACTAATTTTAGTAATTTTTGTGTATTTGTTGGCTTAGAAGAAGAATATAATAATTTTGTAGAAAAATATGGTTATATTGAATACATAAAAATTAACGATGCATATGAATTAGCACAGATTATAAATCAATGTTACATATTTATAGGAAATACATCATTTCCGATTTGGATAGCCGAATCATTGAAAAAAGATATATTTGTTGAAACTCCGGAAAGCGGCGTTAAACACGGTTACTTTTTGAGAGAAGGTGTTCAAAAATTAAACAAAAGTTCTACATCTGAAATTAAAATACCTAAAATTTATCATGTTGTTGCTTTATATGAACCAAGATCTGTTGACGTAAAACAAAGAATGGAAATTGCAAAAAAAACTTGGGAAGAATTATATAAAAAAGATAATATAATTCCAGTACATTTATATGAGAAAGATTATCCTAGAACTACACTTGAATTAGGCGACGATAGAAAATGTCCATTTTTATTAGATCTGATACGATTAGGTTATCAGAAATGTGAATCTGATGATGATATAGTGATGATAACTAATGATGATACGATTTTGTCGCCATACATTAGTTCAAAAATTTATGAAAAAATAAGAAAATATGAGAGTTGTAAATCGTTCAGAGTGAACTTGAGATATTATAACAATTATAACGATATAGGTTTACATAACATGATAGCAAAAGATGGTGGTAGAGATATGTTTGCTATGACAAAACGTTGGATTAAACACAATATAGGACTTATACCGGATTATGCACTTGGAACGACGGATTGGGATTTAGGTATTTCAATTTTAATTCAATTTACAAATGGTATTTATGTTTCAAAAGTTAAAAATGAAAACGATTGTGAAACTGACATTGACATTGGTCACGTATTTCATGTAAATCATAAAGCGGAATGGAGAAAATTAAGAACGATTAATAATTATAATGCACAATTGACAAAAAATTTAATTAAAAGACTTGAAGTAGATTCAAGATTTTTAAATATGGAACATGACCGATATGAATGATAATAATAAAATTGACATTTACGATGAAAATTTATTTGAAATAAAAAATTTCAATTGGCCAGAACAAAGTGATCTTGATATTACAAAGGTCTGTAGGTGGTCAGAAGGAAAATGTAGTGTTTCTCCTAAAATAAAAGTTAAAAATGTTTGTATACATTTTAATTCTAAGTTTCAAACCGATTTAACTTTCTTAATAACGAACTCGATAAAAGATGTTAAACACGATTTTAAATTACATAAAGACAGTGAATATATTTTATACATTCCTTTAATTGAAAAAGATAATATATTATTTTTTATAGATACGTATATACCCTATCAAAATGGAGATAGTAGGAAATTAGGTTTATATGTTAGAAAAATTTATGTTTCAAATGAACATTATGATTCTATTAATTTGATAAAGTTATCTGACCAAAATAGTGAAGAATTTTTTTTATTAGAAAAAAATGATCATAAACTAGAAATTCCGATAACGCCATTATTAGATGAAATTTCTATTTTTAATCAAAAAGAAAATGTTGAAATTTTTGAATTGGATTATAAAAAAACAAATTTACATTATAATTCTGCTATTTTTACACATAATCAAAATAAATATTTATTGACAAGAAAATCTTCTTTTGTATTAAAAAATACAACAATAAATACTTTAAATTTGTTTGAATTTAATACAAAAAAACAAATTGATTTAGATATAATTGATGAATTAGAATATGAACAATATGAAGATCCAAGAGTACTTTCGTATGATAATAAATTATACGTAAGTTGTGCCAATTATACTCATGATTATAAGAATTTTATTCACCAAAAAATACTTATTTTTGACAATGAATTTAAACATATAGGAAATATTCACCCGCAATATGGTTACAACGGTAAATCTTTACATCAAAATAAATTTGTTGAAAAAAACTGGATATTTTTTATTAATGATGGCAAGTTAATGTGTGTATATAAAATGTTCCCACATACAGTCGTTGAATTTGATTGGAATGGAAATTTAATATCGGAATACAAATCATTTTTTGACGTTAAAAGTATTTGGAAATATGGAGAGTGTCGTGGAGGTTCCAATCCAGTTTTAAAAGATGGTTATTATCATTCATTTTTTCATAGTAGTTTACCCTGGAAATCTTGGCAACGTAGGTATTTTATGGGATATTATAAATTTGAAAGTAAACCGCCATTTAAAATTGTTGAAATATCAAAGGAGCCCATTTTATGGGGCAATACAATAGATGTACGAGATTATCCTGATACGAGTCCTTTAGTTGTATTCCCATGTGGCGCTATTGTTGAAAATGATAAATTTTTAGTCAGTTTTGGACTAAATGATGAACGAAGTGGAATTATTATAATTTAATTATGAAAGTAACTATTTTTGGATGGGGACATTTGTCGGATCATGAATTTTTTGATGAGCATACAAAAAATAATCTTGAAATTACATATAGATCGTGTGTATCTGCATATCAAATAAATACAGATATATGGAAAGAAGTTTGGAATAAATGTGAAAACGAAGATTTAGTTTTTATAGCTGGATTTGGAAATCCATGTTCTTATTGGATTGATAATATTAAGTTTTACGATCCATTTTTTTCTAAAATAAAAAGACTGTCATACTGGTCATTTGATAATCACCACGATATTTACGAAAAAGATGCTAGAAAACATTTTACTGATTGGTTAGTTGCACATACTGGGTACGAAAACAATACAGGTCCAAATTCGATTCATTTACCAGTCTGTTATTTTCAGAATAGTTATGATCAATTTAAAAATTTAATAAAGGATGTACATCCCTCTAAAGATATTATATTTCATCACCGTAAATATCCAATTGGTGATAGAGACGTTTTATCTCAAAAAATGATTCAATACATTGAAGAATTAAAATTGACTTATGATTTTTCTCCAATGAATGGAAATGTAGAATATGCAAAGTCATTACAAGGATGTAAAGTTGGTCTTAATATTTCATTATTAAACGATTTAAATCTTAGAAATTTTGAGGTATGGATGGCAAATAAACCTTTACTAACAAATTATTTACCTAATTATGAAATGTTTCCAGAGTTAAATAAAGATACTATATTTTACAATAGAGATTTATCAGATTTCAAAGATAAATTACAAGAATCTTTAGAAAAGAAAGTTGACAGTAGAAGACATATTATTAAACATCATATGTTGACAAATAGATATCTTGAAGCAATTAATTTAATAATGAATTCAAATTTTAAAATTAATTTTCCAGAATAATTTATTCAAAAAATTTTACTTCAAGGTGGTCTCCTACAAAAAATATTTTTTTAATATTCAATATTTTTTTAACAGACCAATCCACAGGATATTTACATTCATTTCTATCAAACTCGTCTTGTAACACATCAATTGTGAATTTGTCATTAACTTCAAAATTTAAATTAAGTACAGGTCTTTCATAATGACACCATTTATCCCATTGATTTTTTATAATACCGTTAAAATTGATCATTCCTGTATATGGTCCAAATGTTTGTGATATTGTTATAACTTCACAATTTCCTGTTAATATTATTTTTTTTTGAACAGTACATTCGTGATCAATATATTTTATATTACAATATTTTGTATCAATTTCATACTTTTTTGGCATTTCTATTTTATTATAATATTTTTTAAAGAATTCTAACCCGATTAGATCGGCATATTTTTTTGAACCATATGGCATGGCGTGAATTTTATCATAACAAATTTCATCAAAATCAATATTATCAAAAGAATTAAAAATATCAATTACTGGAATATTATAATTTTGAAGATAATTTTTTAATACTGTTAATATATTATTATAACAAAATTGTTTGTTAGGTAGTATTAAAAAAATAGGGAAAATTTGATTATCAATAAATTTATAAATTAATGTATCAATATATTTACATATATGTTTTGGAGAATTCATATTCTCGACTATGAAATGTGTGCTTAACCAATCAATAAATACATAATTTGGTTTAAACAATAATACTTCACCAATATGAATAATGCCTGCATTACTAATATGTTGACCGCCATATCCAAATTGGTTTATTTCAAACTCAGGATACTTTAACTTAAATTCATGAACATACCCCTCTTTTTGTTGTGTAATACTGGCACCAAAAAAAGATATTTTCATAAAATTATACTTTGGTATAAATCCAACAACCTTCTTCGGGTCGTACAATCACATTTTCCAATAATTCATCGACTGCTTTTTTAACTCCGATCCAACTGTTAACAGTTGGATCGGAGTTTTGCCAGTAGTCGTGACCTGATAAAATTCCTTTATGTTTAACTTTAGGTAACCACATTTTTATATCGTTTTTAACATCGTCATATTCGTGTGATGCGTCAATAAAAACAAAATCTAAAGATTCATTTGCAAATAATTTTGATGCATTTTCTGAAGTCATATTTAATACTTTATAATATTCTTCTAGAGGTTTCATATTTTTTTTAAATGTAGTATAAATTTCTGTTTCATTTTCACTACAATAATTATTTCCTGTAAATGTATCTACACATGTGACTTCAATATTTTTATTTGAATTAATTATTTCAACAATTAAAAAAGCAACGGATTTTCCTTTCCAAGATCCAATTTCTACAAATCTACTTCCGTCTTTAAAATGAGAAACTATATCAGTATAGAATTTTTGATATGTAAACCAATTTTCTTCAACTCCTCCAAACTGTGATTGATTATAAATATGATTCATTTTATAATATATATGTATAACTGTTACAAATGAACTTACCTAAAATTTTTTGTTTAACTTTAAAAGATACTCCTAAAAGAAGAGAATATGCTGAAAATCATTTTAAACAACACGATCTGGATGTTGAATTTTTCGAAGGAATAAATGGTAGTAAATTTGGTTTAAAAACTAAAATACCATATAATGATGATGATCCTAACGGTCCTGATTATTTTATAAAAGAAGGAAGAATTGGTTGTTTGTTATCACATTTTATGTTGTGGAAAACAATTTGGCATAATAATTATGATGAAATTCTAATTTTAGAAGATGATGTGGTTTTATGTGAAAATTTTAAAGAAAAATTAATAGAATTAAAAAATAAATTACCTGATGACTGGCAGTATGTTTTTGTAGGAAATTGTTGTTTAGTACCGCCTGAATATCAAACCAGTGTTCGTGACGGTATAATTATACCTTCACATCCACCGATGTGTACACATGCATATATGATTAAAAAATCAAGCATACCAGTTTTAATAGAAACGAACAGTCAAGCTTGGTCTGCTGTAGATATTCAGATTCAAAAAAGAACTTTGAAAATATTAAAATATTATGTTTGTGAACCACCATTAGCAAAACAATTGTCTTATATAAAACAGTCACATTTATTCAATGTAGACGAACATTTTGAATCATTAACATTGGATTCTAAATATACGTGACATTGACTATATGTTATAATTTTTAATAGTATTTAAAACTTGATTAATTAAATTTAATTCGTTTAAATATATTAGTTTAGCCTCATTTAAATTAAAATCTTCATATTTTATTTTATTAGAATTTATTTTTAAAATAACCTCATTTATTTCTTCTAAATTTGTTATTTTAATTAAATTTTTTTCATTGAATATATTTAAAATATTTGGTGCACCACAATAGATTGGAACAGCATTACACATTATAGTATCATAGAATTTTTCAGTTATATAATTTTTTTCAAAACTATTTTCAATACAAATTGAAAATTTATAATTTATTAATCCTAAATATTTAAATTTTAAAGATCCAAATTTATTTTTGATGGGAGAGTATTCAATATTTCTACCGAATACATCTACATGTTTGTTTTCATTTTCTAAATATGAAATTAAATTTTTTCTAAGATTGTATCCTAATTGATTGTTATTTGTTTCTCCACATATAAAACTTATATTTTTAGTTTTTGAATCATCAAACATCATATTATCAGGCAAGTCTTTCGAAAAACTTTCGTGACAAATCAGATCGTGTAGAAATCCACAATTAATCCATTCCACAATATTACTATGATTGTATAAGTTTTTATCGTGAAACATCACAATTTCACACATGTCGTGTAAATTTTTATTCCAACCTTGCCATGATGGTTCCATTACTAAACCAATTGTCTTTTTTTTATTTTTAATATAATGGTTTGAATTATTAATTATTATTAAATAATCATAATCGTCATTAAATGTCAACAAGTCAAAGTATTCAAATTTAACAGCATAATTATTTAATATTCTTAAATATAAACTTTTATCACTACACCAATTACATGTAAATTTTAATTTCATTTAGTTTCTAATTCGTTTAGCGTGAATAGGATAATGTTTGTATAAATCCCAATTTGGATGCCAGTATGTTTCATCTGGTAAAATTAAAGCGTTTTCAATATTTTGTTTTAAAAGAATACTATATACACTTTGATCAAATCGATTTTCTACAAATATCGGATCGTTAGGTATTAATGATGGAGTGTCATCGATATAATGATATGATTCTTCCATTATTAATTTCCAATTATTAACAAATTTTTTTGTAAAAGAATTATTTTTAAATAAAATTATACCGGTCAAACATTGTTTTGAATTAAGTTGTTCTTCTGAAATAAAGTTTAATCTTACACATAAATCCATTTTCGACCATTGTTTTTCCGGAAATTCCAATTGAAATGATAATATATCTTTAGAAGAATTACTCAACAACTCTACATATTCAATCAATCGTTTTTTTCCTTCTAAATTGAATGTACAACCGGCGTCTACATAAAACAAGAACGTATCGTTCGGGATTAAATTTAAAGTTTTTTCAATTATATGTGGTTTCCATAAATAGTAACCAAATCCTCTATTGGTATTGTTAATAAAGTCGTTGTGTTTTTGATAATATTCATAACCTACATTATGTTCAGTCCAACAATAAATTTTTTTAAATAAGTTGAAAACTTTAGCTTCTTCTTCTATTCTTTTTATAGAATTTTTAAACATTGAATTCCCAAATGAAGTTAAATAAATTTCCATGGATTATTGTGTAATATAAATACTTATATATATGCCAAAATTAAAGTTTAGTTATTTATGAGTACCATTTTACCTAAAATAATCTGTCTTACTTTAAAAGAAACTCCAGATCGTACAATTTATGCAAAAAAACATTTTGAACAACATAATTTGGATGTAACTTTTTTTGAAGGTATACATGCAAAAAAATTTGGTTTGACCACTTTACTTCCATACATGGATGATCAACCAAACTGGAAACCCGATGATGGGCCGCCATTTTTTATAAGCCAGGGACAAATAGGATGTGTACTTTCTCACCACATTTTGTGGAAAGCTTTAAGTTATTTTCCTGAAAATGAATTTCTAATTTTAGAAGATGATGTGGTTTTATGTGAAAATTTTAAAGAAAAATTGTTAGATTATAAGTCTAGATTACCTGATGACTGGCAGTATGTTTTTGTAGGAAATTGTTGTTGTCCGGATATATCAAATAGACAAAAACACGCAGAAAACATTTATACTACAACATATCCACCTATGTGTACACATGCATATATGATTAAAAAAGAATCGATTCCTATACTAATCGATACAAATAGTGTAGTATGGTCACACATCGACATTCAAATTCAAAAAAGAACTTTAATTCCAAATAAACTTAAATATTATATTATGTTGCCTGTTTTAGCAGACCAACTATCAATAAATCCATCTGCAAATTTTAAATCGATAACGTCTGGTTAAATATGACAAATGAAACTGCTTACAATTTAGTTTTAGAAGCTCGTAAAAATTTACATGGTTGGTGTGAAGAATGTAAAAATAAATATTTATTCGATTTCGTTCTTCAAATTAAACCCAATTTAATCGTTGAAGTTGGAGTTTATAGAGGTAGAAGTTTAGCCAGTTTTAGTGCGGCTTCATTAATTCATAACTGTACGGTAATCGGAGTTGATGCATATGATATAAGTTATTTTTTAAATGAAACTTGGTCAGATCAAAATGATTTAGATTATTCAAAAAATCAATTGATTAATGAGTTTAATAGACTAGGTTTGCCATTTTTATTAATACAAAAACCAAGTAAATTCGCAGTTGAAGAGGATATTTTTAAACATAACAAAATAGATATTTTACATATTGACGGGTGTCACGAAGAATTAAATGCGGTTTTAGATGTTATAATTTGGTTGCCAAAATTAAAAACGGGTGGATTTCTAATATTAGACGATGCTAATTTTGAAAAATTGAATTTAGCACAAGAAATCGTTTTGAAAAAATGTGAACATATAGAATATATTGAAAATGGAAAAACTAGAATTTTTAAAAAAATACACGATTAATATTTTAGTTAAAATGTAATTTTATAATTAAAAATCTATTTATATATATATGTCTAAATTACAAGAATTAGGTGATACCGGTGATAGAATGATGCAAGGTTTGCCTTACGGACAAGGAGGAGCTATTACAGGAGCATCTAATGTAGATACATTTAGCAGTCCAGATGTATCTCAAGATCCAAATAAATTCGGTACATTAACCGATAAAAGCAAGATTACTTCTACAGATAAACAATCTATGCAAGTAATTGCTCCATTTGGACCTTATACAGGTGAAGATCCAAAAGATTATGATCGTGCTGTAGATCAGATCAAATATAAGGTGACACCTGATGAAGTAATTGCTGGTATAGACTATGAAATGAAGAAGATGGTATTAAAAGATAAACAAGTAGCTAAACAAAATGTCGTGAATAACCTCAAAAAAGATCCTCAATACTATAGTAAATTAAGAATGTTGGGTATAGAAGATACTGATGATAAGACAGAAACAGACAAAGAAATTGACTATAGAACCCCACAAGAAAAAGCTATAGCTGAAATTATGCAACAAATGCATAAAGATAAGTTAAATCGTCGTAACTGGAGCTAATATTTATTATATATGCGTAATTTTGCTAAAGACGGTCCACCCGAATATCGTAAGCCTGAACAGCTTAAAAAGAACTGGCACTATATAGGAGATGGTAAACCACACGATCCAACCAAAGGACATCCCGAAATGCGTGGTAGAACTTGGATGATTGATCCCAGTTATCATAGTGGTAAAAGTTTTGCAAAGTTTCAACAAGGATTAAAAAATGATTGATAATTTAGGTAAATTACAAGGTGGTATAGGCGATACTACACCGTCACATGATGTAAATCCGAATGAATTATCTATCGGAGTTCAAGTAGAAATGGAACATACAAACGATCCAAGAATAGCCCAAGAAATCGCTATGGATCATTTAACGGAAGATCCCGAGTATTATACTAAATTAGTTAAAGCTGGCTTAGCAAAAGAATTTCAACCAACTCACAATAGTGGATTCGGCGATCCCGATTATTCGTTTAACGATGAAGCTAGAACCGGACAAGGTGGTTTAAAAAAAGGAAATATGCATGGTAAAATGGGTGGCACCTCCGATGGAAAAGTTCATGGTAGAAATAGTGAACCAATTATTAATAAAACCGTTGATATAGAATTAGACGAGAAAAAAGGTAAAAAGAAACCTAAACCAACCAATCCTGCCTTATGGGCTAGAGCCAAAGCTGCAGCGAGATCTAAATTTGATGTGTATCCAAGTGCTTATGCTAATGGATGGGCTGCTAAGTGGTACAAGAGTAAAGGTGGTGGTTGGAGAATGAGTGAAGACGCTGAATCTAGTCCAATTAGAGCATATGACAGTCCATTTCCAACACAAGTATCTCCGGATGGACAAGGTACTTATGGCAGTGGATATGATTTTGTAGGATTTGCAGAAAATAAAGGAACCATTATGAAAAAAGAACAACTTAAAGA
>Ga0172367_10007758_pt1 | contig 12192 bp, 4 predicted proteins | sample Lak10m_FD_114542 | JGI IMG/M metagenome (GOLD analysis project Ga0172367, IMG submission 114542) | Freshwater microbial communities from Kabuno Bay, South-Kivu, Congo - kab_022012_10m | ecosystem: Environmental > Aquatic > Freshwater > Lake | place: Democratic Republic of the Congo: South-Kivu...
GAAAATAGACTCCGGATTTCAAGTCCTGAAGGTCAATATTTACACTGTGGGAATCACTTTTTATACTTCGGATCAGATTTCCATTGATTGAAAGTAATTCAATGTTTTGTATTCCTTCGCCTGATTCGATCCTTATTTTATCGCTTGCCGGATTGGGGAAAACCCGCAATGTACCGTTGGATAATTCAGGAGAAACGTTCGTTGCAAGGTCTTTAAACGCCGGTAGTTTTTTATCGCTGTAAAGCCGGTATTCTCCTGGTTTCATTAAAATTGAAGTATTTACATTGCTTACCTGAAGTTCGTTACCGCTAAAAAATTCGTACCAGGTTCCGGTGTGCTGAAATGCTGGGGTAACCGGAATATCGACCATTCCGAAATTTCCCAAAACGGTAATGTTGTGATCGCCGAGAGTTAGTTGAATCCGTTTTTCGGTAGCTCCCAAAGTCAATGTTTCCTGACCGGAAGTGAACACATCAAATTGTGAACGGAGTCGCAACATAGCCGAATAAACATCAAAAAGTTTAAGTCGCTGGGTATTGTCGAGATAGTTCCATAGCACAGGTTTTTCGCCTACCCGTCCGTTCTGGTCAATAGAAATGTCGTAGCCCAGTTCGCCAAACTGCCAGATCATTTTTGGTCCGGCCAGCGAAAGGAAAAAGGTTGTAGCCAGTTCACTGCGGTCGAGGGCAGTGGCGAGTAATTTTGTATTGTAATCGCCGAAAGAATTTCCGTAGTTAAGGGTTCTGAATAGTTGCCGTTCTTCGTCGTGGCTTTCCATGTAGGCCACCAAACCGGGTTTTGAAAATCCTCTTTTTTGGTAGGATGCCCAACTAAAATCAGATTTGTTGCCGTCGTGATAGCCCATAGCCGCTTCGCTAAAGTTGTAATTGGAATTTCCCCAAATCAGCATTCCATTTTTATAAGCAGCCAATTCTTTCTCCTCGGCGTTGTCGGCAAAATGTTCGAGAATAACAAATGCTTTTGGATTAACTTCCCAGATTTTATCGGCCATTCGTTTCAGGATGGCAATACGTGGTGCATCGTAAGCGCCGCCATCGCCGGGAGTATTGGTAAATCCTTTGGTGAAGTCGAAGCGGAACCCGTCAACTTTATATTCGGTGAGCCAGTATTTGGTTACACGATCAACGAAATCTTTGGTAGCCTGACTTTCGTGGTTAAAATCGAATCCCCAACTGTAGGCAGTATTGGGAGAGGTTTGGTTAAACCAGGGGTTATCAGCCGATGGCCGGTTCAGTGACTCGTTCCAATACATTTTAACCATTGGGTTGGAGCCATAGGCGTGGTTTAAAACAATATCCTGAATGACAATAAAACCTTGTTTGTGGCATTCGTCAATAAGGGCTTTCAGGTCGTTTTTTGTTCCGTAAGCCTTGTCGGGAGCGAAGCAAAAATTTGGGTTATATCCCCAGCTGTTGTTACCTTCAAACTCGCTGAACGGCATAAATTCAATGGTGTTTACGCCCAAACGCTTCAGGTAATCGAGTTTGGCCTGAACGGCTTTGTATGTTTTTTCCACAGTAAAATCGCGGATCAGTAATTCGTAAATCGATAGTTTGGCAGTTTGCGGTACAGTGTACGATGTTGTTGTCCAGGTATAAGGTGTCTGGTCGGTTTGAAGAACCGAAACGCGGTCGGAGCCTTTTCCGTCGGGATAGGCCATTAAGTTGGGATAAATGGTGGAAGAAATGTATTTATCGTCATACGGATCGAGAACTTTATCGGAATAAGCATCGGCAATTTTCAGCTTTCCATCGATAAAATATTGAAAAGCGTATTCTTTTTTGGCCGTCAGATTATCGAGATTTAGCCAGAAATAGCTGCCGTCTTTTTTCATCTGGTAAGCATTATTGGGCAGCCAGTTGTTAAAATCGCCAATTACAAAAATGTTGTTTTTCCCAGGTGCATAAACAAGCAATGTTGCTGACTGTGTGCCGGTATAATTAATTCCATCCTGAAGTCCTGACGGACGTGTTTGTGTGGCAGTTGCTTCGCGGACGCAAACATAAACCGAATCTCGTTTAACAGTGGTGCTTTGAGTGGCTTTTACTTTCAGCCAGTAATTTCCGGCGTTGGCAATAGTCATACTTTTGGTAATGCTGGTGCCGGTTTGGGAAGCTATTTCCTGATTATCGAGGTACAATTTCAGGTCGGCTGAAACGGTGGAGGAAGCAGTAAACTGAAACGTTTCATTTTTTTCGAACACATTAATCCGCGAGGGAGAAGTAATACCGACATTAAGTCCTTCGGTATAAACATTCACAAAAATATCTTTGGCGCCGGTGGCTTTTCCTTCTTTAGTTCCGTCGGCACTGCGGAAAACGAAGGCCATTTGTTTAATCGTTTCTCCGAAAGGAACCGCATAAAAAGTGCGGATATCAGGAGTAATTTCCAGCGTATAAGTGTTTGCATTTACGCGGGTAAGCTTTGCTTTTGGAGTATTCGAATTCCATGCAGCAATCACATATTTCCAGTCCGACGACGAAGAGCTTTTATCGGTAATTACGCCTGTGTGCGCGTAAATATCACCTGGATAATCTTTCAATCCGGCAGTACCCTGCGTAGCATCAAAAGTTATGGTCACCGGTTTGTTGTCGTTTGGCATAACAGGATTCGATGTGACCTGCGAAAGGGCAGTCAGTGAAACAACAACAAAAAGTAAGAGCAAATGAATTCGTCGGAACATGATCGATAATATTAAAATGAAGCAAAAGTAAATAAACAGAAAAGCTTATCCATCCGTGAGTTTGGAAGGATAAGCCTTTTCTGTTTGATTGATTAGTTTTTCTTGAGTATATAAGTATAAACTGCTTTACTCAAGACAAGCGTAATGGTATAATTGCCTGCGTCGGTAATTACAATATCAGAACCACCTTCTTCCAGAGAGAAATTGGCTCCATTGTCGCCATAGTTTAAGTCCCAGGCATCATTGGCACGGAATTTAATTTTTCCGGCTTTCAGAGCCATAGTAACCGACCATGTTTTGGCAACAGGATCATAAACCATGTTGGTATCGCTGTCCCATCCGGTTGGAGTAGCATCACCAATCACACCCCATGTAGTTTTCAGGGTTGAGTAAGTCAGAGTACTCAGATTGACATTCATTTTGTAATACCCGGCACCAGCTGGGATATCTTTTCCGTTCGGGTCAAGTTTCAGGTCAAGGCCGTCATCACCCCAGTTGGTTGTCCAGTTCGGGTCTTTGGTAAATTTGAACATTGAACCATCAGCAGCAATGTAAACGTAACCTTCGTATTTATTGTCGCTCTTCAATGAATACAATGATGGTGCTTTGTCGGGCGACCAGTCGGAAGTATAGCCCGAAGCTGCCTGATAGCTACCTGGTACATAAATCATTGGATAGACGATAACTACTTCGTAAGGAGTTACACTAAATGAAATAGTTGCTGAAGTAAGAGTCTGCACTTTTGATCCGATATTGGCAATAATCCTGGCTTCCACGTTGCTTGCCTGAGCATAAGGTAAGCCTAATGTCAGCATTTTAGTGTTTAAATCAGCAACAGTAAAAGTAGCAGTTGGCAGAGTTGTGGTAGCAACATCCAAAGGTGCTTTAAAAGCATTTCCGGCTTTATCAAACTGCAGAGTATATGTTGTTGCAGCCTGAAATCCAAAATCAGCTTTTGTCCACGAAAATGTACGGGCAATTTGTGCAGCATTTGCTTTGGTTAGCACAAGGCTTCCTCCTGCTGATGCAGCATCAAATACGGGTGCTTTAAAATTTGCCGTATCCAGAATTGGATTAACCTCGTCAGTACACGAAGAGATCGCAAACAATCCGATGATGGCAGTTAATATTAAATATATTCTTTTCATGTTAACTCGAATTTTAATGGTTTAATATCCTGTGTTTTGTTTCAGGTTGGGGTTTGCCACCACATCCGACGATGGAATAGGATAAACATTGTATTTAGCATCAGTTGCTTTTCCATCCATTACTCCGCCTTTCCATGGCCAGATGTAGGCGCTTCCTGTAAATTTGCCAAAACGGATGAGGTCGGTACGGCGTTGGGCTTCCCAATAGAATTCGCGTGAGCGTTCGTCGAGGATAAAATTCAGGTTCAGCTCGTTGGCAGTAATGTTGCCACCGGCATCGCCGTAAGCACGGGTACGGATCGCATTTACATAGGTCAATGCCTGTGCTGCGCTACCACCTGTTCCGCCCCTTAAAACTGCTTCAGCATAAATCAGATGAGCATCGGCCAAACGGAACATGGGGAAGTCGGTATCGGAATGGGTTAAATCCTGGCCGGCAACTCCGGTGGAAGAAATGTTTTTGAATTTCACAACGGCATAACCTTCTTTGAATTTGGTGATGTCGGTTACCTTCAAATCCTGACCATCGGTGAAGAACATTGGACGTAAGTCGGTGCTGTATTTTTCGAGGCTATAAGTGTATGGCAACTGATTCAGGTTCAAAGTAATTTTGTATTTCCCTGCTGAAGCAATTGAGATATTTGCACCACCTGGTTCCAGACTTGCATTGGCGCCGTCGTCACCGTAGTTGAGGTCCCAACCATCGTTAGCCCTGAATTTGATTGCTTTATTGCTCAGGTCAAGAATGGCGGTCCACAAATTTGTTGCAGCATCAAAAGTCATGTTCTGATCAGAATTCCATGCATCGGCTGTTGCATCTCCAATAATACCCCAGTCAGTTTTTAGCATGGTGTATGTTTTCGCATTGATGTCAACGTTGATTTTGTAGTAACCAGCTTTGGCTGCTTTGATGTTGTCGCCACCGCTTTCGAGTGTTCCGTTGGCACCGGTGTCTCCCCAGTTTTTATCCCAGTTCGGTGTTTCACAGAATTTGAATTCAGTGTTGTCGTCTTTGAAATACAGGTAACCTTCAAATTTACCATCGTTGCTGGCAGAGCGAAGAACTGTGGTTGTTTTGGCAGGATCCCATCCCTGGTATCCGCCGGGAACATACAGAAGGGCTTCAGCTTTGGCCGATTTCAACATGTTAATATTTGCACTTTTTGCATTGGCATAAATCGGAAATTTGGTAACCAGCGAACTCAAAGCGCGATGACCGCCCCATGCTGCATTAACACCATAATTGGCTGCAACCATGCTACCGCCGATGCCTCCGTTGATGATGAATGTTGTGCTGCCCCATGTTTTGGCATTTTTACCATCAGCAATAACCGGCATGATGATCTCTTTTGAGAGATAATTATCGGTCAGGAACAGTTTTTCGTATTTTGGTTCGAGGGTGTAACCTGAATTTATCACCTTGGTTGAATAGGTAATCGCTTCGGTATATTTTGGAGCGGCAATGTAAACTTCGGCATTCAGGTAAAGTTTGGCCAGCAACATCCAGGCAGCAGCCTGATCAACACGTCCATAAACATTGGTTTTTGGAGCAGCCAGTTTGGTTTCGATGTCTTTCAATTCTGATTCGATATACGAAAACAATTCGGCCTTGGTCGCTTGTTTTGGGAAGAATGAACCAATACCATCCTCTTCAGTAATGAATGGTACACTTCCAAACATATCCAATGCATGCCAATAACTCAGAGCTCTCAGGAAACGGGCCTCAGCACGATATTTTTCAACATCGGTGCGCAATTGTCCGGTAACCCCACGTCCGTCTAATTTAGCCGGAGCAGTTTCACGGATGAATTCGTTGGCCAGTGTAATCTGATAATATACACGATAGTAGAATCCTTTTACAAAGTCGTTGGATGAGGTCCAGGTTTGTGCGTGAAGATCAGATAAACCAGCATCGCCCCAGCCTGTAACAGCGTGGTCAGAAGCTAATTCCTGAAGGTTCCACATTCCACGAACATACGAGGAGAATCCTTCGTCGAGACCACCAAGGTCGCCAGCGCCGGCAGGTCCTTCCTGTCCGGTGAGTGATAAACCGGCATAACATTTGGCCAGAATCTGCTGGTAAGCTGCCGGATCGTCGTAAACCGTAGCCGAGGTAACCACATCTTTATCCAAAGGAATGGTATCCAAATCGTTTACGCACGAGGTAAATGCCAGCATTAATGATAATGCCGCAATGCTTAAAAATTTGAAATATTTATTATTCATGATTTTCGTATTTAAAAATTAAAATCCAACACTTACGCCTAACATGAATGTTCTTGGACGAGGATAAACATTGTTATCGATACCTCCACTAACTTCAGGATCCAATCCTTTGTAATTTGTAATCACCAGTACGTTTTGCACGGTTGAATACAATCTCAGGTCAAGTTTGTTGTTCATCAGGTTTTTAAAATTGTAACCCAGCGAAACGTTGTCTAAGCGAAGGAATGATGCATTCTGGATGTAATAATCCGACCAGTACTGAACTTTTTCGAAACGAGTGTTGAAGAAGTCCTGTGTTACGTTTCTCATGTATCCCGAAGGCCAGTAAATTTCGATACCTGCACTGTTACGCGAATCAACGTTGTTGTAAACGTAGTTGTTGATGCTGATACGACCGGCAAGGCTCAGATCCCAGTTTTTATAAACCACTGCAGAGTTGAAGCCCATGAATACATCAGGAACCGGTGTTTTGTAATAGTATTTGTCCTTGGTTGTAATTTGTCCATCACCATTGCGGTCAACATACAATCCTTCGATTGGCATTTTATTTTTATCATATACCTGCTCATAAACGAAGAACGAAGAAGCAGGGTGACCTACCGAGTGAATCTGGATTTTGTTGCCCACACCACCAGCGATACCTCCTGTTTCAACACCAAGATAATTGGGGTCTTCCGAAGCTGTCAGTTTGGTGATTTCGTTTTTGTTGCGGGTAAGGTTAAAACCAAGGTCCCAGCTCAGGTCTTTCTGCGAAATAATTTTCCCGTTGATGGTAAACTCGAACCCTTTGTTGGTAAGGTCGCCAACGTTGGTCAAAATTTCGTTAATGAAGTTTGTACCGGCAGGCACAGGCACAACATTTAACAAATCTTTGGTATCGCGCTGATAAACTTCGAACGAACCGGTGATACGGTTTTTCAGGAATCCATAGTCTAAACCAATGTTATAAGTTGTGGTTTCTTCCCATTTAATGTTCGAATCGTATCCGTCTGGTCTCAGTGTATTGATCCATTTGTCGCCAAACAATACGCGGGCATTGTCTTTACTGTACGAATAACGGGCCAGATAAGGATAGTCGCCCTGTCCAATGTTTTGCTGACCAGTGATACCATAACCCAAACGAAGTTTCAGGTCAGATACAGCTTTAACACTTTGCATGAACGATTCGTTTTTGATTTGCCATGCGAAAGCCAAGGCAGGGAAAAGACCCCAGCGGGTATTTTCAGAAAAACGTGAAGTACCGTCGTTACGCAATGTAGCGGTCAACAAATAGCGATCTTTAATTGAGTAGTTTAAACGACCGAAGAATGATACCAGATAATATTCGGTTGGATCATAATTTTTGGCAGTAAGTTGCTTAAAGGTTCCATTGGTTCCCTTCACCGCACTTTCAGAGAACACATAATTTTCTCTGTAAAAATGTTGCCATGAGTAACCACCCATCAGATCAACTTTGCTATCGAGGAACGAGAGGTCGCGGGTATAATTCAGGTAAAAATCAAGCAATTCATTCTTTTTGTCCTGAGTGTAAACACGGTTTTCACCACCTCCGTTGGTAACGTCGTACATCCAGGCAGCATTTGCAGGTACATAAACGGTTCCGTCACTTTTCGAATAATCGTAACCAAGGTTGAGTACAGCTCTTAACTGTGGGAGGAAATGGAATTTATAGTCGAACTGAATGTTTCCAAGACTTCTCTGAACATCAGCTTTATCTTCACGAAGTTCGAGCTGGGCAACCGGGTTAGTGGTGGCAACAGTAAGTGGGTTACCATCGCTTTGCAGCCAGGTAAAATAATTGCCGTACTTGTTGGTTGCATAAACTTCCTGAGTTGGATCAAAACCGATGGCATTACCAATAGAACCTTCGTCAGCAAATACGTTCTTAATCGCCATACCTTTCAGGTTGATGTCAACTTTCAAATGGTTTTCGAAGAAAGTTGGATTGATGCCAATTGAACCGGTAAAACGATCCAAAGTAGTTGTTTTCAACAACCCGTCCTGTTTGGTATATCCTACTGAAACGCGGTAAGGAATGTTTTTGTAGCTACCGGTTAAACCTACATTGTGTTCGTGTCCAACGGCTGTTTGGAAAATCTGACTTTGCCAGTCGGTGCTGGTTTTGCCTAAAAGTTTCAGAACATCATTTTGTCCTTTGTATCTTTCATTTACTAAAGCAACATATTCTTCGGTTGAAAGCACATCAATTTCGCCTGGGCGTGTTCCAATTGAAAATTTACCATCGTAGGTTACCTTGGTTGGTGTACCGTTTTTACCTTTTTTAGTAGTGATAATGACAACACCGTTTGATGCACGTGAACCGTAAATTGCAGTTGCTGAAGCATCTTTCAGGATAGTGAAAGTTTCAATGTCGTTTGGGTTGATTGTACTTAAAGGGTTACGCATACCCGAAACACCATCGTTATCCACCGGAACACCGTCGATTACGAAAAGTGGGTCGTTACTTGCTGAAAGAGAAGAACCACCGCGAATACGAATGGTTGATCCGCTTCCGGGAGCACCACCGCCAGTTGTAATCTGAACACCGGCAATTTTACCCATCACCAGTTCTTCCGGAGAAGCAATGGCGCCTTTATTAAAATCGTCAGAACTAACGGCGGTAACCGAACCGGTTGCATCGCCTTTTTTAACCTGGCCATAGCCGATAACAACTACTTCTTCCAGTTCTTCGTTGTCAACAGCCAGAGCAACATTCAGGTTTTTTTGACCATTAATTGTAATTTCCTGTGTTTTGTAACCTACGAACGAAAACAGGATAACATTTCCATTGTTAACGTTCAGGGTATAAACACCATCAAAATTTGTGATGGTTCCGTTTGTAGTTCCTTTAACTACAATAGAAACACCTGGTAAAGCTTCACCCGATGAGCTATCGGTAACCTTACCCGTTAATACTGTCTGTTGTGCCATTGCAAAATTGGTCAGCAAAAGCGACACGATCAGTATTAATACATTTAGGTTTTTGCGAATAATCCTCATGTTTTAATAATTATTGGTTCAAATACTCATTTTTAGATTCATTCATCAAAATCATTAGTTAAATCCGTTAATTGTTCCGTTTAAAACTTCAAAAAAATTAATTCCGGGACCAAAGTATAGATTCTGTTAATTTTTAGTTAAAAAATGTTATAAACTGATTTCTGCAATCGTTTGCGGTTTCGTTTGCAACCAAAGTGTTTTACAACAGGTAGTAACTGGTGGGTATGTTTTGAATTATTTTGAGCAAGTGTTTTTCAGAATTTGACCTTGGAAATAATTGTTTATCTTTAGAAAAGAATTTGACAAAAGAGACCAGATCCTAACAACCTATGCGCAGTAATCAGATTACAATAAAAGATATTGCCCGTATTTTGGGTATTTCTCCCTCTACTGTTTCCCGGGCATTGAAAGATCATCCTGATATTAATGCTGATACTAAAAAAGCTGTGAACGAACTGGCCGGTAAATTAAAGTACCAGCCCAACGCCGTTGCCTTAAGCCTGAAAAACAGTCGAAGCAATACCATCGGGGTAATTATTCCTGAAATTGTTCATTACTTTTTTTCTTCAGTAATCAGTGGTATAGAAGACGTCGCCTCTCAGAAGGGATTTACGGTAATCATTTGCCAATCGAACGAAAGTTTTGACCGCGAAGTGGCCAATGCCCGTACTTTACTTTCACACCGCGTCGATGGTATTTTGGTGTCTATTTCCAAAGAAACAACCACGTTCGATCATTTGGTCAATTTACAGGAAGGCGGAATTCCGCTCGTATTTTTTGATCGCATTGCTCCCGAAATTCATGCCGATCAGGTGATTATCGACGATATGGAAGCTTCGTACCGTGCAACACGTCATTTAATAGAAAGTGGCTGCCGGCGAATTGCTCACTTTGCTGGTCCACAAGGACTTTTGATCGGGCAGGAACGCTTGCAGGGCTACTTAAATGCACACAAGGAAACAGGTCTTCCGATTCATGAAAGTCTGATTATTGAAGCTGATACATTTGAAAAAGCCCGAAATGCTGTGGGAAGGCTAATTGACACAAAGAACATTCCGGATGGTATTTTTGCGGTAAACGATATGACGGCCATTGGCGCCATGCAAACTATCCTGAAGCGGGGATATAAAATTCCTGAAGATATTTCGATAGTTGGTTTTAGCGATGGGTATTTATCCGGAATTACAGATCCCAATCTTTCGTCGGTCGATCAGCACGGCTACGAAATTGGTACCACAGCCGCCGAATTGTTGTTCAAGCGTATTTTATCTGATGAGGAAGAATATATCCCGGAGATTAAAGTATTGAATGCAGACCTGATTGTCAGGGGAAGTTCAGCGAAAGGATAAAATTTTCAAAAAAAATTGCATTCGCTGCAAACGTTTGCAATGCGGAATTTTATCCGGAACAGGCTGTTTCACCTGATAAATAAGGCATTTGAGCTGGTTTCACATTTGCATTTCTGCAAAAAGCTTCTTTATATTTGTACAGTTAATTCCGCTGTATTTCCGTTTATTACTTCATTTTGATGGCCTGAAAAATTATTTCAGGATTTCATTTCTATTAATTCCATTCATTTGGTTGTATTGAGAGGTATGCTCAAAAGAATAACTGCACTGGCTTTTATTCCTGAACATTTCCGTGTATTTTGGACATTTTCCGGAATATTTCAACTCAATCAAATAAACCAATTAATACTGAATCAAAATGAAGAAGAAACCTGCATTGAGTTTTTGGCAAATCTGGAACATGAGTTTTGGCTTTCTGGGCATCCAGTTTGGCTTTGCCCTTCAAAATGCCAATGTGAGCCGCATTTTCGAAACGCTCGGCGCCAAAGTTGATGCCATCCCGATTTTGTGGATTGCCGCACCGGTCACCGGTTTGATCATTCAACCGATCATCGGGCACATGAGCGACAAAACCTGGAACCGTTTTGGCCGCCGCCGCCCGTATTTTATGGTGGGCGCTATTCTGGCCTCGCTGGCCTTGTTGCTTATGCCCAATTCGCCTGCTCTGTGGATGGCCGCCGGATTGCTCTGGATTATGGATGCCTCGATCAACGTGTCGATGGAACCTTTCCGGGCTTTCGTGGGCGACATGCTTCCGAATGAGCAACGAACCTCGGGCTTTGCCATGCAGAGTTTTTTCATCGGAACCGGGGCTGTGGTAGCATCGGGCTTGCCTTATGCACTTACCAACTGGTTCGGAGTTTCCAACGTGGCCGAAGCCGGGGAAAAAATTCCCGAATCGGTGAAGCTTTCGTTTTACCTTGGCGGGGCCGTATTCCTGCTGGCTGTAATGTGGACCGTTTTTTCGACCAAAGAGTATTCTCCGGAAGAACTCTCCGAATTTGAAGCCGAACAAAAAAAGTTGGCTCAAATTGAAGAGCCAGAACGTACATCGGCCAAAAATCTGTTGCCCGGATTTATTCGAAATGGTTTTATCTGGCTGATTCTTGGTATTCTGGGAAGCATCCTCATTCAGCAAATGGGTTGGGAAAAAGAACTATACATCCTTTCGGTAGGTTTAGGCGCTTTCGGACTCATATTACTGATTGCTGCCTGGTACACCCGGCAAGGTCTGGTTCACAACGGATACGTTGAGGTGATGACCGACCTGATGAACATGCCCAAAACCATGAAGCAACTGGCCATTGTTCAGTTCTTCTCGTGGTTTGCGCTGTTTGCCATGTGGATTTATTCCACCTCGGCGGTTACCAGTCATATCTACGGAACCAGCGACACGGCCTCGAAATTGTACAACGACGGCGCCGACTGGGTGGGAATCCTGTTCTCGGTTTACAACGGCTTTGCAGCTGTGGTGGCTTTCGGGCTTCCGTGGCTGGCTAAATGGACGAGCCGGAAAATGACCCACGCCATTGCATTGGTCTGCGGTGGACTTGGACTCGCCTCATTTTATGTGGTGAAAGATCCAAACCTGCTTGTTGTGTCGATGCTGGGCGTTGGGATTGCCTGGGCCAGTATTTTATCGATGCCTTACGCTATTCTGTCTGGGTCGCTTCCGGCGCAGAAAATGGGAACCTACATGGGCATTTTCAATTTCTTCATTGTGATTCCACAGATTCTGGCCGCCAGTATTCTCGGCTTTTTCACC
>Ga0172367_10007759_pt1 | contig 12192 bp, 13 predicted proteins | sample Lak10m_FD_114542 | JGI IMG/M metagenome (GOLD analysis project Ga0172367, IMG submission 114542) | Freshwater microbial communities from Kabuno Bay, South-Kivu, Congo - kab_022012_10m | ecosystem: Environmental > Aquatic > Freshwater > Lake | place: Democratic Republic of the Congo: South-Kivu...
ACCAGACGCTCGAAGAACCTAGGGTTCAGCAGCTCACCGTCCCAGTACCCTTCCCAAGCCTGGTTGAGGAAGTTATAGACCAGAACTCGGTCATTGGTGCCATCTCCACCCTCGGTTGGATGCGCCAGCAGATAGCGGTTGTCGAAGTAAGCCGCGACACTCTTGTGCCAGTTCACCTCGTCGATGTCGTCCACCAGATTCTGGATGCTGTCAGAGAGCGGCAGGATTACCGACTGACTGATGCCAAACTCAGTCTGCTTCAGGCTGACGATTCCACGTTGCGACAAAAAGATCAGGTCAGAGCCGGTGTTGACCACCGAGTTGGGAGCCACGCAGCCGAACTCCCGCGTCACCTCGGTCAACCGCACAGTGCTCAGATCACCGTAAAGGTTCTCTATGGCTAGGATGGAACGCTGCTTGAAGACCACCAACGTCGTTGAGTTGAAGGCCGCAATGGTCACCACACGGTCATTGGCACCCGTGTTCAATTTGAAGTCGTTGATGACCTTGCTGTAGTGCAATGGATCCAGCACATCCGACACGGCCAAGAAGTCGTTGCCGTAGACCATCAGCAGCCGGTTCTGGAAGTAGAGACCGTCCCGACCTGCAGGAACGTGTGCCCCAGACGAGGAAGACTTTGCAATGGTTCCAGTCAATGAAGCCGTGATGTCCACCAGCGTGGAAGGCATCGAAGCGGTAACAGATGGGGCCGAACTGTAACCACTACCCGGATTCACCACCGTAACCGCAGAAACCTTCCCGTCAGTCAACGTGGCAGTGGCGCTGGATCCTGTTCCGGCACCTCCAGTGATCGTGATGGTTGGGGCTGCAAGGTATCCGATCCCCTGACTCAATATGGTGATCCCAGTGATTCCATCAGTTGCTGGAGCCGCAATCGTTACCGGCGGGGCAATTACATAACCAGATCCAGCATTGGTGATCGTGAAGCCTGTAACCTTTCCATTGGCTACAGTAGCAGTTGCAGTTGCCGTAACCCCAGAAGGTGGCCCGTCAATCGTTACCACAGGGGCAGAAGCGTATCCAACGCCAGCAACATTCACCGTGATCGTGTTTACTGAGCCAGCAGAGATCGTCGCTGTAGCTGTTGCCGTTACTTTGCCAATAGCTGCAGAAAACGTGGCTCTCTGCGCGTCGTTTAGCGAGTCGGTCTCTTCGGTTGTGCCGATGAAAATGCGCAACGTGTTCTCGTCTACCGGATAGACATAGTAGATGCCATTGGACACCCCACCACCAGAGCTGTTGCTGATCGTGACCTGATCGCCTGGGACGAAGTTGTGGTTTGGGACCGTGATGGTGTCCAGCGTGGCACTTCCAGCAACAATCGACCGAGTGCTTGGAACACGATCAAACCCCTTGTCCAGCGCCACCTGCTCTTCTCCGGCAGCGTAGGATGCCTGCATTATCAACGGCAGGCCGTCGTTCTGGTAGGATTCGAGCCCCTGAGTGATATCGTAGGACGTCGTGTTGTTCTGCAGCTCAAGGTAGAACCCGTTGGCCGAGGTCAGGCCGGTCGCAAGATCCAGCTTGCTGGTCCCAGCAAGAGCATCGGTCTGAGTCAAATGCAGGGATGTAACTGCACCGACCACATTGACGTACACTCCAAAGCCCTGACCGCTGCCGGTAGATCCAATCCAAAGAGGTTTAGGAGTCCCAGTCTGCCCCACAATCACGCGGTCACCCGTCTGCAGGTCAGGCGTGACGTTAAGCGTGATGATGTCGGTCGCCGCATTGACGTCGGTGCCGTTGAAGTAGTACCGCGCAGGTCCCGGCCTCAGCATCACCACAGAATCTCCGCACTGGATCAGCTTCACCCGATCATAGAAGTCGTGCCCGTTCATTGGGACCTCTAGGTGGCTCTGATTGGGCCGCAGCAGATACACCCGACCCTGCCCACCATCACTTCGAGCCACATTCGACGCAACAAGCAGGCCCTGTTTCCCGGTGGTCTTGTCCCGGTACTTCAGGATGGCCACTACGTCAGTGATTGCGCTGGTCGACGAATAGTACGAAAACGTCTGGGGATTCGGATAGCTGAAGACATACGCACTGGTCGACATCACTGCGTTGGAGTTGTCGAGACTCTTGGACACCAGCCTTGTTCCGTTCTTGAAAACCAGCTCTGGAGTGACCGGATTGCACGAGAGGATCGTGTTGACCGCAACCTGACTCAATCCAGTCGCTGTATTAAGGTCAGTGCTGTTTGCCGTGGCGTTTGCCGTGAATGTGTCGTTAGCCCAGATGCCAGCCCACTTAGGCCGCACCACGCCCCAGCGATTCTTGATGTTCTTATCCTCGAACCTTCGATTGACCGCCAGTGAGACATAGCCTGGAGGCAACAGGTCGGCATTGATCCGAGAATTCATCCCGAGGAACCCATCATCCTGCGCAACCAGTTGTGGAATGTCTGGCATCAGCGTGTAGACACAACGATCTGGCGTGTCTGCATCTCTTGTCGAGTGAACTTGTCCACCTCGTCGGTCAGTGCGGATTCACCCAACTGCAGGAACTCGTTCCCAAGGTCCACCTTGCCATCCACACGCAGCATCTGACCCGCAGCACGGTAGGCGCACACATCAGCGAACCTGTACGGGATCGTGGCCGGGTCAGCCAGAAGCACCGGAGGCACATTGCGGAACTCAATCCACACCCAAGGCAACTGCTCTTCGATGATGAGACCATCCACGTCGAACTTGTACGGCACCAGTGTCTGGTAGGGGTTGCGCCGCTTGTCGTTCTCGTAGACCGAGAAGATTTCACCAATCTCGGTAGCCCTAACTGTACCGTCAGGATTCAACTGCTGATCTACAGTGCGGATGAACGGCAGGATCTCACCGAAGTAGCTGGTGTTGGTCGGAAGGGTACCAGGACTCGCAGCCGTGTGGCAGACGTAGAAGTTCCGGTTGGTCAGGTACTGCACCACGTCGCCAACCTCGTAGGACTCAACCGCAGAATAGGTCTGGGTGCTCCTGGATCCTGGAAACGGCTTGGCTTCAATCCAGTACTGCGCGTTCAGCGTGTCGGATCCGCTGGCAAGATCATCGATCAACAAAAGACTTCCATCCTCCATCGTCAGATAGTCACCGCTCTCAAGACTCAGAACAGAAGAGGATTCCAGATCGTAGGTCGGAGGCTGACCCGCACTAGGAGTTCCGTAGATATACTGGTAGTACTTCTCGGTCGTTGGCCAATAGACAAAGTCCCCAGCGGAATAGGTCGTTGCCAGCGAGAACGTCGGGGCGAAGAACTCCTGCTGGAAGACAATCTGTTCCGGCCAATCCCACGATTCCCACGCCTGACGCAACGCAGTCCCGATGAATGTCCTGAAGAAGCTCGATTCCTCAGTGGTCGGTGGATAGACCCGGCCCGTCAGCTCACAGGCTTTCTGCAGGACGTAGGTGTATGTGACGGTCTTAGCCATAGGTCACCAGCTTTTGCACGCCCAATAGCGAGCCTTGAGTTTGCTCCCCGGATCGTCGCAGTTCATCCGTGCGCGGAAGTTGGCCCTGCGCTCAGGGATGTGCTTCTTGATGCTCATGTTGGGATCACCGAATCGAACCAGCCGCACCGTGTCGCCTTCCTTGGCTAGCACAGCAGACTTCTTAGACGCACCCGGTGTGCGCTTGGGCTTGTTGTAGCCGCTGAAAGTCTGGCCCTTGTAGTTTATCATTCTTTTGGCAATGCGTACCAGCCCTCTGGCACCACGACGCGATTGGATGATTTAATGCTCTGGCCCTTCGAGTCCAGCACCCAGACCCGAACTTTGACAGGCTCCGCCAAGCGCACAGGCTCACCGCTGGGGACCAGCACCACCCTGGTCGCGCACCCGCTGTTCATGCTGACGAATGCGATCCAGCAGCTTGTCACGCAGACCCGGATCGCGTTTGGCGTCTTCACTGGTGGTGTCTTTGCGCAGCAGTTGCTCGAGGAACTTCAAGACCGCGAGGACGACCTGCTCGATCATTCGGCTTTCTTGGCCTTGGACTTGATCGACCAGACGACCGTGCCAAGGGCGATGATGCCGCCGATGATGGCCTCGGTTGCGGAGTTCTCGATGGCGATGCCTCGAGCGGCAAAAGCTCCGGCAATGGCCTGAAGCACCGCCCGAATAATCACTTCAACCGTTTGCTTGTTCATCAGTTTTTCCTTTCTGTTTGAATTTGCGAAGCATGTCCAAGAACGCGATCACAGCCCTAAACACCATCGTGGCCGCAACAGCAATACCAATGGTCGCCTTCGTGAACTCGTTGATGTTTGCGTACTGAATTCCAATCCCCGCGGCACCAATCAGAGCCGTGATTGCCGAAGACTTGACGTTCGCTAAAAACGAAGAATCGATCGAATCAGGTGATCCAAACATAAGCCTAGGGAACAATGGCTCCAAAATCTTTGAAAGTCCCCGGAGAACCAGCAGTGACACACACCTTACCGATATACCCTCCAGCCGATGGGGTATCAAATACCTGATCCCCAACATACCAAGAGCCAGACACAGTTGAAGATCCGTAGTAGTTGATCCTAGAGTTGTTTAGAGTCCAAGATCCGTTCAAAACCCTACCCTCACACGTTCCAGTACTAGCAAACTTGTTACCATCAACAACAGTGGAAGACCCCAAATTTGTGAACACATATTTTCCACTGAAGGAATTTGATGCCACTGTTGAATCGCTTAAATCGTTGAAAACGATTGCAGAAGAATAAGCTGTTGAAAGATAAATTTGGTTTGATGAAAACCCAGATTGGTAAAAGTAATCCACATCAACAGACTTATATGACGCTCCAGCGTGTGATGCGTAAACAGAGTTGGAGGTTATTCCGCAGAGCTCAACATTTTTAGCCCTGATTGAGTATCCACTATTGGATGACCCCATGTAGATCGAATTTCCAACTACGGATACATTTTTACACAAAACACCTGCTGTTCCTTGAACCTGAATTGCAGTGTTTACCTGCTTAATTGTATTGCTGCTGATAGATACAAGGTTCAGCGGAGTTCCAATACCACCGGATCCAACATCGACAAGAATTGCTGTTGAAGAATTTGAAGCGTTAGAGTTCGAGATAACGTTGCTGCCTATAGACACACATTCAACACCGTATGTTGTTTCACCAGATTGAAGAGAAACACTAATCGATTTAAGTGCGCAGTTTTCAAATATGTTTCCAACAATTGAAATATTCTTAGATCCACATAAATTCTCTGCGCTGTTTCTGATGTTTACACCAAATTCACCAAAATAACTGAATGAATTTCCAATTATTTCGATATTGATGCCAGAATGAATTGAAACACCATCGTATGTGGTTAAAGCAAGAGACTGGTCTCCTGTAGCAGTGCTGTTTGCTATAGTGATGTTCTTTCCGTCAGCCGTAATGAATGACGGATTAAGATTCCCAAAATTGTTTACAATTTTTACGCCATTGACCTGACGTGTCGTTGTTCCAGCACTAGTCCTTTGGAGGATGTAAATAGGGCACGAAAACGAGACAAACCTACACCCAGAGATTTCAACATCCGTGATTGAGTTTGCTGCACCATTTTGGGCCGTTGTAAGCATTACAGCCGCTGTAGACTCTTGTCCTCCAGATGGAATGTCCTGAATCATGTTCAGGTTCTCGAAATTGACATTGGAAACCGGCAACGCCGTCTGATCGATTCCGAAAACCGAAGCGTACAAGTTTGATCCAGTTACAGCAGAACAAGACATCAAAGCTCCACCATCAAATCTGACGGTCGACTTGCTCACCATCTTTACAAGGCTGTCGTATGCTGACATTCCTGATGGGAATACAACTCGATATGTTCCGCTTGGGAACAAAAGAGCCCCACCAGAATTGGTTTTTATCTGAGCCGCTGCATTTTGAATAAAACTCAGATCGTTGGTTGAGCCATCACCCTTTGCTCCGAACTGTTTAACATTCAGAATCGAAGCAGTCTGAAGAAGAAACCTTCCACTTCCAGACGTTGGAGCAATGACTGTTCCGCCATTGTCAGAAGTTGATGAAGCTGAGTCGTAGATGTACGCCCCTTGTCCACCGTCATTGTCGGTATAGTAACCTCGCGTCAGGAACACCTGACCATCATCCACCGAGGCCACAGTCAAAGCCTTGAGTGCCGCTACATTGTCTACAACGATTGACTTGGAGCCAGTGGCCCCAAAGATAGATGATTCGATTTGGTCTACCGTGACCTTCTTGGTCGTTCCGCTAGACGCCTGCGACGTGTCCGAGACGTCAACAATCGGAAGCGGGTCAACCGCCGTGTCTATGGCTGAGATCGACGTTAGACTGGTGATCTTAGTGGCTGCCATATGAACGAAATTTCAGGACCAAGGAAACTGCTTTGAACCAACCTCAACTGACATCTTGTTTTGAACCTGATTAACAACGCATTGCTCAATAAACTCCTTGTCAACTCCTGATTTAAAACACCAATTCAACACATCTGATTCTTTGATGTCTTTATACTGAATAAATGGATTTGATGGCGCATTAAACACTGCCACTCCAGAAATTGTGCCATTTGTTGAATCAAAAAGATCAGAGTCAACACTGCATCTCCAACTAGCCTCAACTACAAATTCTGAAATTCCGTTGAAAGATTTTTCAACGCGCAGTCCTTCGATATTCCAAGTGGTTGTCATAACTTAAAACAAGTCATTCCAAGATGTTCCGTCGTAGCACTTCAACTTATTGGTTGAGCTGTTGTAATAAACATCACCCGCCTCTGCTCCTGCTGGATCAGATGAAAGCGGCACAAATCTAAGCTGCCCAGTTTTCTTTAGATTCAACCGAACCGCCCCACTAGTCACGCATCTTAAATCTGGATAATCACCAGTTCTTGCATCTGCAACAAGATCAACCGTCCCCAATGGCGCTCCGGGCTTGACTACAAAATAGTTTCCTGTGGTTGCTGCATATTGCACTGCGAAATTGCCCAAATTCACCATTGTCGCAGCATCAGTTGCTGTGGTGTCAGCAGAATTTCCTCCTCGTATAAGCCTACCAGAAGAATCAAGCTTCAGAGATAGGGTAGTTCCGGTGTCAGAATTAGCAGACGGAGTTGTGGTTGACCTGTACCAATAGTGAGAATTTCCGCCTATCCAATAGAGCCCAGATGTTGTCGATGCAGAGATAAAAACATTAGCACCACTCGTATTGGTGTAAAAATTTGTTCCAAGAACCAATCCAGTAGATTCATTTGTAATTACACTAAGATCCCCAACTTGAATTGGAGTAACATCAGTGTTCCATGTTTTCAGAGATGTATTGTTTACGCCAACCGCTTTTCCAGAGGAAACTGTTACCCTTTGAGTGCCACCAGTAACAATTCCAACAGTGTCAGCAGAAGGGCTAAAAACGCCAGTATTCGCATCACCATTGAATGACACTGATGGAGCAGATACTGTACCTGCTGGGATTCCGGTCAGCAACTCGGTGCGAGTGATCTTCTTGGTCGTCGAGTCGCTGTTGTCCCAGATCGCAAACTGGTCCGCCGTGTTGTCGACATTGGCACCAGTCAGCGCCGTCAGTCCGTTGATTGTTGAGTCGGCCATGGCTATTCAGGGTTGATCAGGATGTTGTCTCCGCTCGCGTCAATGTTCAGGTAGTCACCCGGCGTTGGATTCCACAGGAGCCTGTCAGAAGACGTTCCCCCGGCAGACCCCGCATTCCAATTCCCGAGCTCAAGCTCGCCTACTCCAATCGAGAGCGGACCCATAACCTAGATCCCAGAGCTGCGACGGTTGTAGGCGTAGAACGTACCGCTAGATGCAGCCACGCTGGAGAACGCACCTGGGACATACGTTCCCGCCTTGTGAGTTGCCGTGGTGCTGAAGTTCTCAATGTTTGCCGCACCAGTGGCCGCGCTGAACACGCAGTCAGTGACACAGAGGATTCCCTGAAAAGCACCCGTGATGGCACCAGTTCCAGTGTTCCCCTTGAATCCGTATTCGCCGCTTGTTCCTAGTACCGCTCCAACGTTGTTGCTCATCGTGTGATCTAGTTGAGTCCTGGCTCGCAGATGCGCAAGCCCTGTATCCCGTTTCTAGTACTTCTTGCTGAATCGAGTGTTGGTGGGTGCGTAGCCAAACTGCAACCGCGTTCCCCCACATTTCACGCGCACCTCAGGGTTGTCCCGCTCCACCTCTCTCAGGAAACCTTTATCGCGCCAGCATTCGTAGCCGAGTTGCTGCCCCCAGTGATGGTAGAGCGTCGGGTCGATCCGCATTCGGAGCTGACCGATTCCGTCGATGGATCGATGCACCTGCTCGGACTGCTTGGCGATCCGCTTCTGATGGATCTCCGCGTGGACGAGCTCCTTGTTGTAGCCGGTCTTGAACTCCTTGAGCACCGCGTGATGCAGATGCTCTGGAATTCCGTCGAGTGCGCTTGTGAGTAGTGGGTTTGCCATAGAAAAAAGGGAGCACCCACCACCTTGGCAGATGCTCCCCGCTTAGAGATTCAGGATTAGGACGCGCCGTTGAACATGCCAAAGCCCTGGGCATTCTTGACGACCAAACCAGCGATCACCTGCACGAGGCGGGCAGGGCCACCGCCAGCGTCAGGCAGGTCCTTGACCTCAGGCAGCTTGGCATAGCGGATCTCCACCATGTCCATGGGGATGACATAGCCCTTGTACGCCAACGAAGTCAGGTTGTTGTTACCAGTCGTGCGGGATCCTATAAAAGTCGACGGGCTCAAAACGAGGGTGCCAAAGTCTCCAACGAAAATATCGATGGAGGACTTGAACGTATCGCTGGACAGTTCCTGGTTGAACGTGCGCACAGAGGTCGCAGCGATTGTGTGGGTGTTGGCGGTAGTCACCGACACACCAGCTGTCAGATTGGTGAACGCGCGCTTCAGCGTGGTGCCAACGATCGCGTCATAGGAGCGATACGTTCCGGTCGCGCCATAGATGGCGGTCAGCACGTCTTGAGCGGTTGCTTCGACGAAGTTGGCGGTGGTCGTCGTGGTGACGGCACCAGAGGCAGGACCGTAATTTCCGCCAGTGAAAGTGGCAGGAAGACCAACCGATCCAGAGGCAGGAGTTCCAGTGAGCCAATTGCCAAGCGACGCGGTGCGATAGGCAGTGGAAGATCCGTTGTCGACCTGCGCAGGCTGATTGGTGCACATGAAGGTCGCCTCCATGTCGCGCTTGATCTCGATGAGCTTTTTGCTGATGCCGTTGGCGAGCTCGTCGGTGACACCGGCAACGTTCTGGGTCTCGGCGATGAAACCGATGCGCAGATCGCGGCGGAACGCCTGGGCGTAGTTGCTCTGGCGAGCGCGATTGACGACAGGGTTGGAGGCGCTCGACACCGTCACGTCCGTACCGTCGATGACGCCGTCCAGTACGGGAGATGCATAGGAGTCAACTTGCCAATCGAACCGAACGTTTCCCAGATCACGGCCCTTCGGAGCTTGGCTGGTGAAGGGTGTGCTTTTTGCATCGACGATGGCGATGTAGTCAGCGAGTTCCTCGCGAATGGCCGAGCCGGAAGAGTTCTGGTTGGCCTGGGTAGGTTGAAGAAGCGGCATGGTATTTCCTTACTTGAGAATTGTTTGTTGAAGCAATCTGGCCAGTTCGGTCGATGACCCGGTTCGCATGAAATTCTGTTTCGCAGCCTTGGCTTCGGACGCCGACTTGTCGGTACGGGCTGGGCTTGCCTTCGGTGCACTGGGTTGCTTTGGGGCCACCTTGACGGGAGCCTTTGGCACCTTCGCCACCTTCTCGCGTTCCAACCTGATGCGTCGTCCCTCGAGGAAATCACCGATCGCGATCTGATGGTCGGGATACATGGCAAGCTGCGGCATCTGCCTCAGAACCTGCTGTGCCTCCGCGTACGTCTGATTCGATCTGTCCTTCCACCAGGGATAGACGCTTTCTGCAACCGGCCTCACCTGCTTGTACGTCGTCAGGAACTGGTGCCTCGTCGGAATGTGGACATCAATCGCGTCCTCGACCTTTCGTCGAATGGCCTTGATCTCATCCGATGAGTACTCCTTCCCTGCGACCTCGCAGCCGTCGGCATTGTCCTCGCACCACCGCCGAAGATCCCGAGCCTTGCGATACTCATCACTGAGCTTCGCTTCGTCCCAGATATCGGCGAACGGATTGTCGGACTGACCAACTGCTGCCACAGGTGGCGCCTGCTGCAGTTCCTCCAGCTTGGCCCGCGCATCATTCAGCTCCCGCTCCAAGGATTCCGCTTTGGCGGCGGCTTCCTTGCGTTGAGCAACGAGCTTGTTGATGCGTTTTTGAACGCCTGCTGGTTCGTCCTCGTCCTGCTGCGGAACAGTCTCCTGCTCCCCGGACTCGTCCACGGTCGTCTCCCCACCGTTCTCAGCCGTCACGGACGCTGACTCCTCGGCAACCGGCTCGTCCTCACTCGAGGCTGCTGGTTCCAGTGTTTCGACGGCTTCCTTGGGCTCAGGCTCGGAGAACCGTTGCTTCAGGAGGTTTGCCAACGCGCTCTCGTCGAATGTGAGCGGGTTGATTTTCGGCGCCGTGTTTTGTGAGGGTGTCGCTTCCCCAGTATTGGTTGCTTCCATGCGTTTTAGACCCTGCAAGTCGGGTATTGTGCCAGGGTTTGATGCCAAACCCAGAAAGCTGTGACCTCGATGGAGCTATTTATCGGTAACGTCAACGCTAATCTTCGCTTTTGTGTTCCAATGGGAATCCGCTGTCCACGAGGAAAGCCTGGAGATCGTGCAACGAAGCGGCCCGACCGCAGTTATAGGCTCGCGCCTCCGCCATCAGGTTGCCTCCGACGGCAGCGTGCGTCTCATCAGCGATGAAATCAGCCAGGATCTGCCGGATCGCCTTCACGATTGGCTCATCAGGCCCAAAACCACGCAGCGTTTCTTCGATTTTGTCCTGTTTCATGCTCACTGAGGGCTGACTCCGAGACGTCCGGTGACCGCGTTTTGCTGCTGTTGAACGCTGAATTGCAGGTTTTCGACGTACTTCTGCAGGTTGGCCTGGAAGAGCGGATCAGCCTGAGCCTGCTGCTGGTATTTCGGGTTCGCCTGCAGGATCTGCTGCGCGAAGTTGAGCCGGGCCTGCGCCGTCGGGTCGTTCTCACGCAGTTTCGGAGGATTGCCTAGCGACATCAGCCCCAACTCATCATTGGTCTCGTCGAACATCTTCTGCGCGGCAGGTCCCGCTGGCATGATGAGCTCGCTCGCCAGCGTCGGATCAATCGCACGCAACGCCAGACCCACCAGCTTGGTCCGATCCAGCACGCCCGCAGAATCCAGCGGCAGTACCAGGGTCGACAACGCCTTCAGCTTCTCGGTCACCAGGTCGCTCTGCAGCTCCCGCACGTCAAACTTCAACGACACATCGAAGTCCTGGATATCGGTGGAAAGCGGCGTCGAACTGCTGGTGATTCGGGCGACCTCCTCAGGCCCAATGTACTGCAGGGTCAGGCTCAGGACCTGACGGAACGCCTCGGTCCAACCGTGCAGCCAGTTGTTCACGATTCGTTGCTGCCTCATCTGCGTGATCGCCGGAGGGACCTTCTCGGTCGGTCTTCCAAAGTATCGATCGACCTGCGTCTCAATCGCCGCAATGAGGTTGAACGCCACGCTCGGCTCCCGTGCCGGAGGCTGCATGAACGAGATCTCACCAGGCCGGAGCACCGGGATCTGAACCGCGGGCCCCAGCCGCAGATTTCCACCCCGAGTCTTGGGCACCTGGATCGGCGGAATCGTGTTCAGCGACGTGTAATCGAAGATCGAATCGCGCTGCGCCTTGATCTCGTTCTGCCAGGTGTAGCAGACCTCCGGGACTCCGCGGCTCTCGACGATCTTCCGGTGGATCACCTCGGAACGCCAGGCGACGAACGGGTACTGGCCATGCTCGTAGTCCAGGAGCTCGAACTTGCCCCACGTTCCGCCCACCTGCGGCGAGAACACGGTGCAGAACACGCCCGGCACGCCCTCCTCATCGAGCGCCTTCTGATACGCATACACCACCTCGATCAGGTTTTCCCGATCCAGCAGCGCGTTGTTCGTCAGGCCGATCGAGTAGGTATAGTCCGAAAAGTTCGAGAACTTGCCACGGGATGCGATCGCCTGTTTGGCCCATTCCTCATCCCACTCGTCGGTCTCCACATGCTGCATCAGCTCCACCTCGGTCATGTAGCAGCGACGGAAGATCACCCGCGC
>Ga0172367_10007762_pt1 | contig 12190 bp, 8 predicted proteins | sample Lak10m_FD_114542 | JGI IMG/M metagenome (GOLD analysis project Ga0172367, IMG submission 114542) | Freshwater microbial communities from Kabuno Bay, South-Kivu, Congo - kab_022012_10m | ecosystem: Environmental > Aquatic > Freshwater > Lake | place: Democratic Republic of the Congo: South-Kivu...
GGATAGCCGCTTTGAGCGGCTCACACAATTAAAGCCCCCGGCTTTGCCGGGGGATATTTACTGAAAATCAGCTAATAGGGTTGCAGATCGCCGCCGCTGACATCGAGCGAATGGCGCCAAAACTGGTCTTCCCGGTCGAACAGGCGATAAGTGCCGCGTGGCCCCCAGGTGCCGGCCTGGTAAGTATTGATGAAGTGGCGCTCCATAGACCAAACCTTAAGTACGGGATCGACCACACGCCACGCCCATTCGACTTCATCGAAACGCAGGAACAAGGACTGGTCACCTCCCATCACGTCCAGTAGCAGGCCTTCGTAGGCGTCGTAATCCTTGTCTTCCCCTTCCCGGTAAGTTGCATCAAGGCTGATGGTGCGCGTGTCCAAATCCAGTCCGGGAACCTTGACCTGCATTTCTATTTTCATGCAGTCATTGGGCTGGATGCCAAGTAGTAGCCAATTGGGATGCGCGGTTTCGTGAAGTTTATTGTGCAGCAAGTCCTTGGGCGGGTTTTTGAAGCGGATGCAGATGGCGGAACTGTTTTCCGCCATGCGCTTGCCGGTACGCAGATAAAATGGCACGCCTGCCCAGCGCCAGTTGTCTATGAACAATTTCAGAGCGGCATAAGTCTCGGTGGCGCTCCCCGGCGCAACATCGGGTTCATCAAGGTAGCCGGTCACCACCTGATCATCGATGGTGCCGCTGGTGTATTGGCCGCGGAATGCGTGAGCGTTTACGGCATTTTGCGTAATAGGGCGGATCGACTTGAGTACCTTGACCTTTTCATCGCGCAAATGCTCCGGATTCATGGATATGGGGGGCTCCATGGCTACCAGGGCCAGCAGTTGCAGCAGGTGGCTTTGGATCATGTCGCGCAACGCACCCGCGCCGTCGTAATATCCAGCGCGGCCAGCCACACCCATTTTTTCCGAATGGGTGATTTGTACTGAATCGATGTAATGGTGACTCCAGAGAGGTTCCAGCAGGATATTGGCGAAGCGGAACACCATGATATTTTGTACTGTGCCTTTGCCGAGGTAATGATCGATGCGGAAAATCTGAGGCTCGTCCAAATGCTTGTAGAGGTCGCTCTGTAGCGTTTGCGCGCTTACCAGATCTTGTCCAAAAGGCTTTTCTATTACCACGCGGCGCCATCCATTTTTCTGCTTAAGCAGGTTTACCTTGCCCAGGCTTTCGATAATGTCCGGGAATCCGGATGGACGTACCGACATATAGAAGATCACATTGGGAGGAAATTTCGGGTTCTTTTCGAGTGTCTTGTGCAGGCGCTGGTAGGAGTCGGCATCGCCGGGGGGGCTAGAGTGATAATGAAGCCGGTTGCGGAACCGCTCAAACGCCTGCTGGTCAAGTCCGTTCGGAAACTTGGCAAGCAGCATCGACGACACTTCATCCAGCCAGTTATCATGAGAAAACTGTTGGATGTCACAGGCAACGATCACCATTTTTTCGGGCAATCTTTTCATGGTTTCGAGTTGAAACAGGGCAGGCATCAACTTGATGCGTGACAAGTTGCCACAAGCGCCGAAGATAACGAGCGTGCAGGGTTCCAGGATTTTCATTTCACAAGAATCTCCGATTAATGGTGGCTTATGCCCCTGCAAAATAAAAAGGGCAGGGATATAGTACCCTTAATTTTTATTGCGAATGATGCTACCCAATAATTTCGGTGAAAGAGGCAGGGCCAGGGTTTGGCTTTTCTTGCGCGTTCTCAATGCAAGAAGCTGTACAAATAATAACGCCGCATTGCGCGGCGTTATACGTCGGTATGTGGATTACCGAATCGACCTGGATTGTGGCTCCGGCATTAATCCTTGGTGATGTTGGTTTAGCCCGGATATCAAGTGCACCCCATTGCGGGCTAAAGCCCGATGTTATTCAACAAGCGTCTGTTCTTCAACGAGTTGAATTGGTACCTTGCGCCGGGGTGTAGGCGTTACTCCATGTTTGGCCAGCAACTTCCTTTCGATGATTTCCATTGTGGCACGTCCGATATACTCGCTGCTGGGGTCGAGCGATTCAGATGCTTCCAGATATGCCTGTCCAATCAGGTCGCTGAGGGGCTTGGGGTTATAAAGCAGCTTCTTGATGACAAACGGATTGAGCGTGAGCGGGTTGTAGTCCGGCTTCAGGTATCCCTGGCCGATCAGCATGCGCTCTACCGGCGTACCTGGCTGGATGCCGATGAAAAAAATGAAAGGCAGCACGCTGTCGCGGCCGAACATCTCATACAGTTCCTTGATCTTTTCGATGGTCTGAAACAGCGTCTGATAGGTTTCTCCCGGCGCGTTCAACGGTATGTAGAGCTTGATTTTCTGATTGGTATAACCGTTTTCCTTGAACATGCGGAAGGCATCCATCTGTTGTTCCAGCGAATAACCCAGCGTCAGTTTGTCGATAATCTCCTGCGATCCTGCGAAGGACAGGTCTATGCTGCTCAACCCGGTGGCCAGCATTTTTCTGGCGAGTGCGGGTGTTAGTTGGTTCAGCCGCAAATACCCTGTCCAGGTGATGTCCAATTTTCTTGGCAGCAGTTCATCCAATACTTGTTCAGCATGCTCGGCACTCTTCTTGGTCGAACAGAATTGGGCATCCGTGAACCAGATACGCTTGACGCCATACCGCTTGTTTAATACCTCTATTTCGTTGGCAATCTCAACCGGGTCACGATAGCGTTGTTTGGCGCCTTCGATCTTGTTGTACAAACAAAAATGACATTGAAACGGGCATCCTCGTTTAGTATGCACGCCGATTACTTCTTTATCGTTGGTATAACTGTGGAAGTCGGGAAAAATTGATTCGATGTATGGAAAATCGATGGCGGTAAGTTTTGGCAGATCGAAGTAGGCCGCCCGGTGGTGGTGTACGACGTTGCCGGCCTGGGTTTTGTGGAAGTATTCACCAGTCGGCTTAGTAAAGCCATCGACAATGGACAACATGGTGTCTTCTCCTTCGCCGATGACGACCACGGTATTGGTTGGGCATTTGTCTGCAACGTATTTGCCAAAGATCGTCACCGCCCCACCGCCAACCACGATGCGCGAGTCTGGCAGCAATCGCCGGACCAACTTCATGTAAGCAAAGTTATGCAGCCGATTTGCAATATAGTCGTAAATGATGGTTACCGCATCCTTGGCGGCTTTCAGTTTGAGGTGCCACTTCGGCGAGTGGTCGAAATTCATCACGGGGTCAAGGGCGTCGTCTTCCGGATGTGGGCCGAAGGACTGCATATTGCGCCAGGAAAATGCCACCATGTCTGGCTTATGCGTTTGCAGGTGCTCCATCAATACGCGCTTCCTGTCCGCTGGCTTGACCAGTGCTAAATCTAGCAGGTGCTGCTGGATGCTGGGGCGCTGCTTGTGGATATAATCCGCAACATAGATAACGCCACCAGGGTAAATTTTCCAGCAGGGCAAACGAACGTAAAGTATTGATTGAGCTTCCATCGGGATCAGTTTTCAAGAAGTTGTGTAAATAATCATGCAGAAGGTACCGCAGAAGCCGCTTGCCATATTAGCTCATAGACCGGACTGGCTTGGTGAGCTCGCGTATGGAGGTAATTACGTGCATGGCAAATTGTAGACGGGCTTACCCAGCCAATCAACCTCGGATGTCACATGGTCATGACTAAACGCATCGCAAAAACAGCACATTACGTACGCTATTATTTTCGAGATGGGTTCTCGATAGGACATGGGTCTGGAACCGCCGTTTGGACCGGGTTTCTGGATACGATATTTTAAAGCTGGCATCAGGCTTCTTCAGACCCGGTTTCCGGCTAGGCGGTTCCTTTAGGCAGGCTAAGATTTTACTGAACGGTGAAATCCGATCATGCCGGCAAGTATGGTCTTGGCGGAAACGTCTTTGAAGCCTGCTTCGTGCAGCACTTCGGTCAATTCATCGGCTGAATAGAACATTTCCAGTACATCCACGAAATATTTCTTTGCACTATGCGCTGTCGGACTGCTTCGAAACATAAGGCCGGTAATGGAAAGGCAGGCACGCAGATAAGCATAGTAAAGCTTTTCAACGATGGGGTTGGCCGGGCGCAACATGTCGCAATGGTGGAACCGTCCTCCCGGTTTGAGCACGCGATGAATTTCGGCGAAGACCTCTTTGAGACGAAGGTGGCGCGATGCCCACTGTATCGTGACGACATCGAAATGATTGTCCGGGAACGGCAGCACATGCACGTCGCCGATTGTGCTGTCGATGTGAAACCCACGAGCTTCTGCGCGTTGCCGGCCGACCTCCTGCATTGCCGTACTGCGATCCATCGCATGTACCTTGAGGCTGGGTTCGCGCCGCAAAAGTGCGATGCCGACGGCGTTCGTACCGGCACAAACGTCCAGAGTTTGCTCGCCCGGATGAAGGTCGATGGTAGACATGAAATTGCGAAGAATACGATTCCACAAGCCAAAACTGGCAACAATGTTTGCGCGGTCGTAATAGGGGGCAACATCGGCAAATATATCGTTAAGCTCTTGCGACCAGACTTTGCTGAAGCGCTGTTCGCGCAGCCGTTCGCGGAGAGCGAGTGGGGGTGGACTCATGGGATATGCATTCCTGTCGAGAGTAGGCTCCTGTCGGAGCGTTGGCAAACTAAAAGTGCAAATTATATAACATCCCACGCAAAATAAACCTGGTCTCATTGTAAGCTTATGCGCCTGGTGCTGGCTGGGCGCCATGGCTAATTTTCCCAACGATCCGCACTATAATGCAGTCTGTCTTTATCGAATCCTTGAGCGTTGCGGTGGTTGCGGCGTTATTGGTGGCGCCAATGCAGATTTGGTGTTTGATGCCATGTTCGCAACAGGTATGTCGCCCTTGGTCCGTGTCGGCTAACGCAGCGGACTTTTAGAATGGCTGGATAGTGGAAGAAGACATGCACCATAAACTCTTTAACCGTACGCCGTTACTGGTGGGGGACGACTGCGACCACAAGCGCCAACAGATACGCGAATATTTTCACAACACATTCGACCGCTACGAATCGCTTTTTCAGGTGCTCTCATGTGATGAAGCTTATTACATTCGACCTATTACGTTACGCCACCTGCTCATCTTCTACCTTGCACATACCGCCACATTCTTCATCAATAAACTGATTCTCGCAGGGCTTATCGATAAACGGATCAATCCCAGATTCGAATCGATGTTTGCGGTCGGGGTCGACGAAATGAGTTGGGACGATCTCGATAGCACTCACTACGATTGGCCAAGTGTAGATGCAGTCAGAACCTACCGGGATTCTGTGCGTATCGTAGTGGATCAGGTTATCCGGAACGCTCCACTCACATTGCCGATCGATTGGAAAAATCCGTGGTGGACCATCCTGATGGGCATCGAGCACGAAAGGATCCATCTGGAAACGTCATCGGTGCTGATCCGGCAGCACAAGCTTGAATACATCAAGCCGCACCCTGCCTGGGAGCCGTGCCGTCGGAGTGGGCCGGCGCCACAAAACGAAATGGTGGACGTTCCTGCGGGCAGCGTCAATCTAGGCAAGGGCAAGAGCGATACAACTTATGGATGGGATAACGAGTACGGCCGTCATCAAGCCGATGTCCCATTCTTTCATGCCAGCCGATACCTGGTATCCAACCGCGAATTCCTGGAATTTGTCGATGCTGGTGGCTACGATAACGATGAAGTATGGGAGGGGGAAGGAAGGGCATGGAAAGATTTCGCGCATGCTGTGCACCCTACTTTCTGGATTAAGGGAGGAGAAGGCTGGCGGCTGAGACTCATGGCAGAGGAGGTCGCTATGCCGTGGGATTGGCCGGTAGAGGTGAACTATCACGAGGCCAAGGCGTTCTGCAACTGGAAGAAATCGACAACGGGCCTGACGGTACGGTTACCGACGGAAGACGAATGGTATCGCTTATACGACCTGGCCGGGCTTTCCACGATTCCTGACAATAAGCAGGCTGAAGCCAATATTCACCTGGACTACTATGCATCTTCCTGCCCGATCACCGAATTCCGCCAGGGAGAGTTCTACGATGTAAGCGGCAACGTATGGCAGTGGACAGAAACGCCAATTTATCCCTTCGAGGGTTTTGAGGTGCATCCGCATTACGATGATTTCAGTACACCCACTTTCGACGAGCGCCACAATCTGTTCAAGGGAGGTTCCTGGATATCCTGTGGCAACGAAACCTTGCGTAGCGCGCGTTTTGCCTTCCGGCGGCATTTTTTCCAGCATGCCGGGTTTCGCTACGTGGTTTCCGACACCCCTCTGGCTATCCTGCCTTCCTCAAGCTACGAAACTGACCAACTACTTTCAGAATATGCGGAATTCCATTATGGCGAGGAATATTTCGCTACGCCGAATTTTCCGCAAGAACTTGCCAGACTGGCGGTGCAAGCCATGGGCAACAGGCCGATGCACAGGGCGCTCGACCTGGGCTGCGCTACGGGGCGGGCCACTTTTGAATTGGCGCGCAGCTTCGATCAAGTCACTGGGATAGATTTTTCGGCACGCTTCATCAGCCTTGGTGCCCGGTTTGCCGAACACGGTATCGTGCGCTACGTCCTGACCGAGGAGGGCGAGTTGGTCTCCTACAGGGAGAGGACACTCGCCGACTTTGGTTTTGAGCAATTTCGGCACAAGGTCGAGTTTTTCCAGGGCGATGCCTGTAACCTCAAGGCTCAATTCACAGGTTATGACCTTGTCCTGGCTGCCAACCTGATCGACCGGCTGTACAGTCCGGCAAAGTTTCTATCCGCCGTGCACGAACGATTGAATCCAGGGGGTGTACTGTTGATTGCCTCGCCTTACACCTGGCTGCAGGAACACACCAAGCGTGAAGAGTGGATAGGCGGCTTCAAGAAAGACGGCGAAAGCTTCACGACGCTGGACGGCCTGAAAGAAATTCTCGGAGAAAACTTTCGGCTGATCCGGGCACCGCTGGAGGTGCCTTTCGTCATCCGGGAGACAAGAAGGAAGTTCCAGCACAGCATTGCCGAAGTCACCCTCTGGGAGCGCATCAGTTGAGTTTCGACTTCGACCGCGAAATCCCCCGCGCTGGCACGTCTTGCCTGAAATACGATGGCCGGGAAGCTTATTTTGGCAACGGCGATGTGATTCCCCTATGGGTGGCGGATATGGACTTTGCCGCCCCGGAAGCGGTTACCCAGGCTCTTGTGCAGCGTGCCAGCCACCCGGTTTACGGCTATACATTGCATCCGGAAAGCATGTTCGAGGCATTGATCTCGTGGCTGAGAAGGCGGCATGGCTGGGATATCCAGCGGGAATGGATCGTTATGTGTCCGGGCGTGGTACCTTCACTGCATGCCGCCGTCCTGGCATTCACGCAACCGGGCGATGCTGTTATTGTGCAGCCCCCAGTTTATGCCCCGTTCTTTTCCGCCGTTCAGACCATCGGCCGTTGCCTGGTTCAGAATCCGCTGCGGTTGGTAAACGGACGTTACACCATGGACCTCGATCATCTGGAGCAATGTGCCGCAGGTGGCGCGCGCCTGCTGCTGCTATGTTCCCCCCACAATCCGGTCGGGCGGGTCTGGAACAAGCAGGAACTTGTCGAAGTCATCAACATTGCTCGCAGACATGGGTTGACCATTCTGTCAGACGAAATCCACGCTGATCTCGTCTATCCAGGTAATCGGCATGCAGTCCTGGCGACACTTGCGGAAAGTGGGGACAAGGTAATCACGGCGATTGCGCCCAGCAAGACCTTCAACATTCCGGGGCTTGCCCTTTCGGCGCTTATTGTGACTGACCCGGAACAGCGTGCTGCAATCCACAAGGCATTCGACCTGCTGCACGTGGGCACTTTCAACCCGTTCAGCATTGCCGCGTTCGAGGCTGCCTATGACAAAGGTGAACCTTGGCTGGTCAGCCTGCTGGACTATCTTAACGGAACCCGGGATTTGGTGAGGAGTTTCCTGGTTGAGCATCTTCCCGGCATACACATGATTGAGCCCGAAGGAACCTATTTGTTATGGCTCGATTGCAGAGAACTGGGGATGGACGATAGGCAACTCAGAAACTTCTTCATACAGCAGGCTAAGGTGGGGTTGAACCCCGGCACCCTGTTTGGCGAGGGTGGCAGTGGATTCATGCGCATGAATATTGGCGCGCCGCGCCAAATAGTTGCTATGGCGCTCGAACAAATACAGAGAGCATTTGAATCCTATTTATAGCGCTCATGAAACGTTACCGCGATTTGTGATTATTGCCATAGAGCATTGGACTAGTGGTGGCTTTCCTTGAATCAGGATAAATATGTCCTTTAATTTGACCTAATGTTACCCTTCCATTATGCTTATGTTATGGCATAACATTGACCGGTTAATCGCCCAAGAAAAATAGACGGTATTTCTTTACTTCGCCTTGTATAATTTGCGCAGGCACAGATATGTTACTAAATGAATGATTTTCATAAGGGGAGTTGATAATTGAAAATTAACACGCCTGTAACAAACGTTGAGCAACGTTTGCCCAAAGGTAAGACGCTGGTATCCAAGACCGATCTCAAAGGCATCATTACCTACGCTAATGATGCCTTTATTGAGATCAGTGGTTTCAGCAAGGCAGAGTTGTACGGAAAAAGCCACAATCTCGTGCGTCATCCCGACATGCCTCCCGAGGCATTTGATGATCTTTGGAAAACTGTTAAGGAAAACCATCCGTGGTGCGGCGTAGTCAAGAATCGATGTAAGAATGGAGATTTTTACTGGGTCGATGCGTTTGTAGTACCCATACGCGAAAATAATCAGACCATCGGCTACATGTCTGTGCGCAAGGAGCCGAACAGGCAGCAAGTGGCGGCTTGTGAAACGCTGTATAAGGACGTCAGAGAAAAGCGCGCCCGCTTGAATAGCGGCTCGCCATTTGATTTCATATTCAAGATCCCGTTCACCGTCCGTTTCGTGGGGGTGATAGGGCTATTGATCCTGCTGGACGTGGTTATTGCCGTGGCAGGCCATTACGGCATGACTACGATTTCTGTCGCAGCAGTGGTTGCAGGGATAATTATTGGGCTGGTTGCCGTAATCTTTATGGATCGGACGGTTAATCGCCCTTTGCATGACATCGTCGCTTATTTTGACAGGCTTGCCCAAGGGCACCTTGATAACGAGATCGATATTTCGAAAAAGGATATTGTGGGGAAAGTGTACGCATCGTTGGCTGCGACGCAGGTACACCTGCGAGTGATCATTGATGAAATAGCACAGGCTGCCCAAGAGGTTCACCGAAACTGCGTTGAACTTGGGCACCAATCGGAGCAGATTACGGCGCAGTCACACGGACAGCATGACAAGGTGATGCAGATGAGTGCTGCCATGGAGGAGGTGAGTGTTTCTGTTTCGCAAGTGGCCAAGGGAGCGGAGAGTGCGGCAGAAGCAGCGAAAGCTTCTGCTGGAACCGTAGACGAAGGTAGCGTGCAGATGCAGCGCAGCATAGACTCGACATCCCGCGTTGTGGTTGCCGTACAAACCTCGGCTGACACAATAAACGATCTTAACCAATCAATTCAACAGATTGGTACCATTACCCAAACGATCAAGGACATTGCTGAGCAAACCAATTTACTGGCGCTGAATGCGGCGATCGAGGCCGCACGGGCGGGCGAGCAGGGCAGAGGGTTTGCGGTGGTAGCAGATGAAGTAAGAAAGTTGGCCGAACGCACAGCCGTCAGCACTGCGGACATCGCTAAGATGGTGGACGAAATACAGAAAACGACGGGACATGTGGTGAGCTCGATGAGTGAGGCCGGCAAGGAGGTGCAGCAAGGCCGCACATTGCTACAGAGCAGCAACGACAGTTTCAGGCAAATATCTGCAGCCAGCAATCATGTTACGGAGATGGCTGAACAGATTGCAAGCGCGACAGCCGAGCAATCAACGGCCACCGAGGATGTAGCGAAAAATATGGAACAGATTACCGCCCTGATTGAAGAGAATACTGTGAGCATCAGTCACGTTGAACAGGCCGTTAATAAGCTGGCTGGCACAGCCGACGAATTACTCAAGATGGTGGATCATTTCGGAGCTACGCAATAGTTGGTTGCCATGCGTAGATAATAAAAAACCCCGGCATGCCGGGGTTTTTTATTGCTATATCCCGATTACGCTGGGACGATGTTAGCGGCTTGCTTGCCCTTGGGGCCGGTAGCCACGTCAAAAGTCACGCGCTGATTTTCTTTCAACGATTTGAAGCCTTCAGACTTGATCGCCGAGAAATGCGCAAAAAGATCTTCTCCGCCATCGTCCGGTGTAATAAACCCGAAGCCCTTGGCGTCGTTGAACCACTTTACAGTACCTGTTGCCATTGTATTTTCCTGAATAAATTTAAATGTGGACGGATGTCCGTATCTATCGAATATCAAGGGGAAAGGGACAACTACCAATGGTACCGCAATCTACAACTTGATTCGTACAGATGCGCGTAAGATACCACTCATTTGCTTATGTGCAAACAATTATTTTCGTGTGAATTAAACGGGAGCGGAAGGGATCATCTCATGTAGGACTGCCCGGCAGATACTTGATTGGATCCACTGGCTTACCGAGGCGACGGATTTCAAAATGCAGTTTTACGCGGTCGGAGTCCGTGTTGCCCATCTCGGCGATTTTCTGGCCCTTGGCGATTTCCTGACCTTCCTTCACCAGAATCTGGCTGTTGTGCGCGTAGGCCGAGAGATAAGTCTTGTTGTGCTTGATAATAATGAGTTTACCGTAACCGCGCAGTCCGCTGCCGCTATACACCACTTTCCCCGGAGCAGCCGCATGAATTGGCTGGCCGGATGAGCCACCGATATCGATCCCCTTGGCGCTGGCGGCTTCATTGAAACTGGCGACTACCTTGCCATTGACGGGCCACGCCCATTCGATAGTTTCGTCGTCGCTTGCTGGGGCAGCACCTTTCTCATCCGGCGTTTCCGGTTTGGTATTTTCAATGGGTTTTTCCGCGGGTTTTTCAATTGCGGGCCGTTTTACCGGTTGCGGCTTGGATGCCGATTCTGCACTCTTGACGATAGCCATTGCCTGTTCGCTGTAGGGTTCCTTGACGGCTTTCGGTTCGGAGAGCAGAGGCGGTACGTTGAGCGGTTTAGCCGTGGCCGGCGGCTCAGTTCTTAGTGCGGTTACCACGGGGCCGGTCTCGCCAGCAGGCGAGACGGTTTCGACTGCCTTGGGTAGTTTCAATTGCTGCCCGGTACGAATGACGAAGGGTGGCTGAAGGTTGTTATTCTGGGCAATTTCCTTGTAGTCGTACCCGAATTCCAGCCCGATGCTGTACAGCGTGTCGCCTTTTTTCACGGTATAGGTATCGGGCTGCCAGTCCTTGTCTCCAGCGGCTGACACGGCTTTTGTTGCGGGAGGTTTGGCAGCCTTGGCTGCTTCTGTTTTCTTTACCCCAGGCGCGCGTTCGACCACCGGAGCCTGCTGGCTGGTGGCGCAACCCCCAAGAAATATCACCAGGGCAAGCGCAGTGATTGTCAGGTGATTTTTCATGCGGCTCCGGCCAGCAGCGGCACGAACTTTACCGCCTCCAGTTGCGTCTGGCGGTATTCTCCGGGCAGGCGTTCGATCAGCGTCAGCACTTGCTCGGTAGTGCCGACCGGTATCACCAGCCGGCCACCGATGGCAAGCTGGGCCAGCAAATCCGGCGGTACATGGGTTGCCCCGGCGGTCACCATGATGCCGTCGTATGGTGCAGCTTCCGGCAGGCCGTAACCGCCATCAGCATGCTTGAGTTTGATGTTGCGCAGGCGTAACTCGCGCAGATGGCCACGTGCCTTCATCAGCAGCGGGCTGATGCGTTCGACGGAGTAGACTTCCTGTGCCAGTCGCGACAGTACTGAAGTCTGGTAGCCGCAGCCGGTGCCGATTTCCAGCACCTTGTTGAGCGCCGTGCCGGCCCGCAGGACTTCACTCATACGGGCAACGATATAGGGTTGCGAGATGGTCTGGCCGAAGCCGATCGGCAACGAAACATCTTCATAGGCACGTGAGGCCAGTGCTTCATCGACGAAAATATGGCGTGCGACCGTGTTCATGGCAGCCAGCACCACTTCGTCCCTGATCCCCTGTTCACGCAGGCGCGCCACCATGCGTTCACGCGTACGCTGGGAGGTCATGCCGATGCCGTTATGTATCGAGTTCATCAGCCCAGCCAGGATTTCAATGCGTCCAGTTGAGAGTA
>Ga0172367_10007763_pt1 | contig 12189 bp, 13 predicted proteins | sample Lak10m_FD_114542 | JGI IMG/M metagenome (GOLD analysis project Ga0172367, IMG submission 114542) | Freshwater microbial communities from Kabuno Bay, South-Kivu, Congo - kab_022012_10m | ecosystem: Environmental > Aquatic > Freshwater > Lake | place: Democratic Republic of the Congo: South-Kivu...
TATTTTCCATTAGAAAATGGTCAGTTAAATATTGACTATAATTTACCGTCATCTGATATCAAATGTAATTTTATGGATGATACTATTTTAGTTTCTTCTTGTAGTTACAATAATTGAAAAATATCAGTTTCTATATCTTATAAAAAAAATTTAGCTAGTTGAACAAAAAAATTAATAATATATTCAGATAAAGATTATTACATATTTAATGTTTCATTGCTTTGGCAAAAAGATTTAAATAGTGCATTATCTACTAAAAAACAAAATTACATAACAAAAAATAAAATTAAAATTCCTCAATCTAATGTGCAAAAGATTACATATAAAGTTACTTTAGATGAGATAAAAAATTTTGTTACTCAAAAAGTTAGAGTATTATTGTTTGAGCTTTCTACTAGTTTTACTAATTGGGAAATTTCTTGTGCTTCAAAGTGTATTATTGATCTTGATTGACAGCAACTTAATGGTATTGATTCCTTGATAGTTACAGAAGATTGAACTGATTTAAATGTTTCCATAAATAGTAATTATTATAATTGAAAGAAACTTAAAATATCTTCTAGTTGAGAAATAGTTTTTTCAAATTATTCTAGAAAGTCATATGCATGAATTCCTTGGAATACTTTTAAATCAGATATTTATATTCAGTCTGAACAAGTTAAATATTTAGATTGAGTTGTTAGAAATAAATTTTCTGTAATAAATGAAATAAGTTATGAAGATTATTTGCGTTGAATAGCGGAAGTTGATGATAATCAGCCTATGGAAAAAGCAAAAGCTATGGCTTTAATTATTAAAAATTATACTTTATTTTATATAAACAAAAAAAATATACATCCGTCAATCCCTCAGACTGCCTCATATAATATGATAGACGATGCTAGAATTTTCCAAAAATTTGTATGAGCTTGATTTGAGCGTACAGCAAAAAATTGGTATAAAGCTTTAGAGTCTGTTAAATGACAAATAATAATGTATAACTGATTTTTACCTGTTTTACCATATTTTAATTGTTCAGCTTGATATATATGGGCATGATCAGAAAAGTGGGGTTGGTATGATACTCCTTATTTGAACTCAAAACTTGATTTTGCTAGCTGTTCAGATTTTAATTGACATTGAGTTGGGATGAGTGGAAAATGAGCAGAATTTATAGCTAAAAAATGATTTGGTTATCAAACAATATTAAAATATTATTATGATTGAATAACTTTTGAGAAATATTAATTAAGTAACTTTTCCCAAAAAAAATAGTCAAATATAATGTTTTATATATTAATTATAGAAATATGAATAAATATTGGTTTAAAACTAAAAAATTTGGTTATTGAGTTTATCCAGTAACTTTTGAGTGATTCTTAGTTACTTTTGTATTAGTATTATTGATATTATTGTCAGCTTATTCTAATAATTTTTTTCAACCTGAATTAGTTACTAAATATTCTGGAATAAGATTTTTGTTTGATATAGTATTGCTGATAATTGTTTTTTCTCTTATTTCTATTCCTAAAACTGAATGAGAGTGGAAATGGCGTTGGGGTAAGAGAAAGTAATTTATATTTTAAAAATAGATCTATGTTTAAATTAAAAAATTTGCTCTTTTTTTCTTTTTTAATAATTTGATGAATATGCACATTTGGAAAATTTAATTTTTCTCCGAATATAATTATTCTAGTATCTACATTCTTATTATTTATCTGACTTTATGTGTTATTATATGGTTGAAATTTATTAGTGGATTGATCTACTAGTATCGCTAAGAAATTTAGTATACCACCAATTGTAATTGGTTTGACAATAATGGCTTTTGGAACATCTATGCCAGAGTTTTTTGTAAGTATTCTTGCAGCATTAAATTGACAGGCTGATATTATGCTTTCTAATGTAATAGGTTCAAATATAGTAAATATATTATTTATTCTATGAGTATCTGCTATGATTTTTCCTTTAGCAGTTAATAGTAATACATTACATAAAGAAATTCCTTTTAGTCTATTAGCTGTGATAGCATTATTAATATTAGTCAATGATGCTGTGTTTGGATGAAATTTTGATGTTTTAAATAAAGCTGATGGTTTAATATTATTATTGTTTTTCTGAGTATTTATGTATTATGTTTTTACTTTAGTTAAAAATTGAAATACTGATGGTTTGGAAGATATTAGATCTTATTCAACATTTTCATCTATTTCTTTTCTTTTTTTCTGAGTTTTGTGATTATATATATGAGGTGATTTAATAGTAACAAATGCTAGTTTCTTGGCTGAGAAGTTATGAATGTCGAAAATTTTAATTTGAGCAACTATTGTTGCTGTTTGAACTTCATTGCCGGAATTGGTTGCTTCAGTTATTGCTGCATTAAGGAAACAGGCTGATATGGCAGTTTGAAATGTGATTTGATCAAATATTTTTAATATATTTTGGATAGCTTGATTGACTTCAGTTATTACAAATGTTAATTATGATAAAATTCTAAATTTAGATACATTATTTTTACTTATTATAACTATGCTTTTATTTGTATTAGTTGTATTCAAGAAATCACAAAAAATAACAAAATACGAATGAACATTATTTGTTTTATTATATATTTGATATTTATCTTTCTTAATAATTAGATGATAATGTGATATGATTTTATCCAAAATATTTATAATTTATTATAACTATAAGAGCCACTTTAAGTGGTTTTTATTTTACTTCCAAAAAGAAGCTATATCTTTTTATTATCGCTCATATTTTTTCTGCAATAGTGTTATCTATAGATTTAGCTATTTTATATAGTCTGTTTATACTGCTGTGATGTTTTCAAGAGTCTATAATTTCTCATATATGTTCAAAGTTTAATTGTTTGAAATTTTTTCTTAAGATTTTTTTGATTAGTTCTTGTGAATATCAGCTTGTAATCATATCAGGGTTATAGAGACTTTCAAGTATTGATAGTTCAAGTCCTGCTATTGTTATAGCATTTTTTCAGATTTTAATTTTTTTTGTGTACTTTTTGATTTTTTTGAATATTTGTTTTTCTTTTGCAGAATATTTTTTGAAATTTAAGTATTTTCATGTAGATATTACTTCTTTAGATTGTTTGTTTGGATTTACTATTTCTAGTTCTTGTGGTATGTCAAAATTAGATATGTTTAGTTCTAATGCTTTTATTCATCATATATACCAGTCATCTTTTAAATATGTTTTACAGTGCGATTTTAATAGTGACCAGTAATTTGATTCTATAATTAGATTTTCATCAATTTTTTCTTCAGGGGTTTTTACATAGTAAATATCTTTTTTAAGTGATATCAGATATCATTTATTTTTTAAATGATAGATAATTTTATATGCTTTATTTTCTGTAAAGTTTTCATCCAAAATGTTTTGGACTATTTTTTTTATTTCATCTATTTCCACAATTTTACCTTTATTTTTCAATAATCTTTTAACAACAGTGTTGAAATATGGTTCTTTCATAATTGGCTTATATAAGTGATATTAAATATAAAATATATAATAATTCTTCCATAAAAATCAATAGAATTTTTCCATAAAAAATAAACCGATTTGTCTATTGAATTATTTTTCGAAAAAAATAAAAAGGGTTAACCTTTTTTGAGAATTTAATCCAGATGATATTCTGAATTAGTTTTTTTAAATACGGCTTTCACTATTTTATTCATTTAAAGTGTGGTTACGATGCAACAATTGAGACTATTCCAGCCTGAAGTTTGTTTGTATAAGAAGTTTAGTTATGAAAATATTAAAGCCACATTTAAATCAATAGAAACAGATATTTATGAAGTTGTATTGGAATTAAACTCAAATAGATTTTTAATTGTTTTTAAAACAGCCATGTCTCATATAGAACAATTTGAAATTGTTGCTGTAAAATGATTTGTAGAAGTTACAATGAATATTGTAAGAGTAATTAGAAAAATCGTTTATAAATTGTACTTTGAAATCTAAAATTTCTTTTGGTTATATCTTTGATATATTTAAGATTAACTACCTAATATTTTGTTTTGATAATTAGTTATAAATTATTAAATTTTATGTACATTTAAATTTTAAACAAAAAGATACAATGGCATTATGAATATTAGAAATTAATGAACAAAATTTTGAAATAGAAGTTTTGAAATCAGACTTACCGGTTTTGGTAGATTTTTGGGCACCATGGTGTGGCCCTTGTAAAATGCTTTGACCTGTTGTTGAAAACTTAGCTAATGTATATCAATGAAAAGCAAAATTTGTGAAAATTAATGTAGATAATTGTCCTAACTTGGCTATGAAATATGACGTTCAAAGTATTCCAACTGTTTTATTTTTTAATAAATGAGAAGTAGTTGGACAACCATTGATATGAGCTAAACCAATAAATGCTTATCAAGACGTTTTAAATTCCTTTTGAAATGATTCACAAGAACATCATTCTAAAACAGACAAATCTGTAATAGATATAAATTGATGAGTAGAATTAGCTAGTAAATTATCTAATACTGATAAGTTGGTAATTGTAGATTTTTGGGCACCGTGGTGTGGACCATGTAGAATCCTTTGACCAGCTTTAGAAAAAATTTCAACTCAATTTTCAGATAAAGTATTGGTTTTAAAGATAAATGTTGATGAACCTGCTAATCAATCGGTTGCTTTCGAACATAATGTAAGTAGTATCCCTCAAGTTAGTTTATTTAGATCTTGAGTATTGGTTGATCAATTTATCTGAGCAATCCCTTATGAACAAATTGTAGAAATAGTTAACAATAATCTTAAATAGTTTTAACCCGCTTTTTGCGGGTTTTGTTTTTGTCTTGAAAAATGTTTATTTTGGTATAGAATTTAAGCAATATTTATAAAACTAACTATACTTTGATAATATGTCTGATTTTCTGAATAAAATACTTATAATAGAAGATGAAGAAGATATTCGTGATATGTACCAATTAGCTTTTGAAAAACATAGTTTTTTGGTTGAAACAGTGTTTGAATATGAAAAAATCTTTTCCAAATTAGAGAAATTTAGACCAGATGTTATATTAGTAGATATAATGCTTCCTTGAATAAATGGTTTTGATCTTTTGAAAGAAATAAAAAATAAAATTCCAGAAATATACTTTGAGAATAGTCCTAAAATAATAATGTTTTCAAATATTGATTCGGAAATGTATACTCGTAGATGATTTGATTTTTGATTTGATGATTATGTGATAAAAGCTGATATAACTCCTTCATATTTGATTAAAAAGGTAAAAAAACTTCTATGATTGGAGCAACATACATGTGAACTTATGCAAAACCTTAAAGAAAAATATCCGATTTATACTTGAGATGACAATACTGTACTTAGGAAAAAGTCTGTTAAGATAGAAAATATAACAGATGATATAAAATCATTAGCAAATGATTTGCTTTACTTACTTTGGTTTTATAATTGAGTAGGATTGGCAGCGCCTCAGGTTTGAAAAAATATACAAATGATAGCCTTTTCTAGATGGAATATACAACCATGAAATCTTAAAAAAACTCTTTTAGAAAATGATATAATGATAAATCCAGAAATTTATTATATGTCTGAAGAAACAATATCTTTCAATGAATGATGTTTGTCTTTACCATGATTTTATGGTAATGTAGAAAGATCAAATATTGTTAAAATCAAATATCAGGATAAAAATGGTGAATATAGAAATGAAACATTTGAGTGATTCAATGCGGTAATTGTTCAGCATGAAATTGATCATCTGAATTGAGTTTTATTTAGTGATAAAGTTTCAAAATAGTTTTTAATTTTATATCTTAGATATTATGCCAAGTGTTTTGATTGTAGAAGACGAGGATGCATTATTACATCTTTATGAAATAATATTTGAAAAATCGGGATTTGATGTAAAAACAGCTATTGATTGAAAAGTTGCCTATAATATGATTAGTTCTTGATTTGTTCCTGATATATTACTTACAGATATAATGATGCCTTGATTAAATGGTTTTGAATTGTTAGAAAAAATTGTTCCAATTCTTAAAAAAACTAAATTTTTTGTAATTTCAAATCTGAGTGATATTAATAGTCTTGAGAAGGCTAAAGCTTTTCCAATCAAAGAATTTATTATCAAATCAAATTTTACTCCCAAAGAAGTAGTAGAAAAAGTAAAATCATATATATAATAACAAAAAAGCTATGTTAATGTGCTTTTTTTATAAAAGGAAAACCGCTGCAGAATTCCACAGCGGTTCCCTAACAAGGATATTCCTCGTAGGACGAGGTTATTAGTTTTTCTTCAAAACAAAGCTTGCGATGCTCAGCAGGATGGCTTCCATGATCAGTTCCGTCAGAGTGAAGCTATTGAGCCCGCCCTTCAGATTCAGATAGCCGCCGACTGCGACCAGGCACAGAACGGCAATCATCTGGATCATGTTCATGGCAAATGCCAGAATGAGCCAGGTCACGACCAGTACCAGAGCAGTTTCAATTCCCATCTTGATGATGAGATCAACTTCTGACACTTTCAGGATTTCTCCCTTCAGCAGGAACTGGATGACAGTCCAGCCGATCGAGATGATGGCTGCCGTGATGAACGGACGCCTTTCCACCAGTACCAGGAATTTCTGGACCGGGTTGATGCCCATCTTTACGGAATTCTTCCACCAGATCATCCCGAAGATCGGGAGAATCAGGCACAGGCCGAAGCCCAGGATAAGTCCCCCCATGCTTTTCTTGCCGACTTTTAGCATCAGCAGGTTTTGCTCATTCTCGGTTTCCACCGTCTGCATCAGCGCATAGGCCAGGCCGACGGCTTTCGAGAAGTTCTGGGCGAATACGCTCTTGTTGATCTTCGTGGCCAGTTCTTCCTGGGCTGGGGTCAGTACGATTTCCTGGGGACTTATCTTGTCGGCAATCCATCCTTGGATAAAGACAGTGCTTTTGTTCAGCGGTTGGGCCGAAGCCCATGGGACCATTTTGGCCCAGCTGATGTCGCCACTTACGGCCGAATATCCGACTCCCAGGGCCACAAGCGTGGCCAAGAAGAAGAATATGGCGGCGAAAATGTTGCGAATTTTGGTGACGTTCATTTGCCCCTCCTGGGCTTAAGTGATTGTTTTAATAGAAAAACAAATATCTCGCAATTATAATTATAAACATTTATGATGATTTAGTCAAAAAATCTTAAATATCGTTTGTTTACATAATTTTGTTGATTTTCTTGTACTTGAAAACTATTTTTAAATAGATATATAAGAGTTTATTTAGTCTTTTAATGTTTTTTTATGAAAAAGAAATTTTATGTAACAACGCCAATTTATTATGCAAATTGAGTTCCTCATATAGGCCATGCTTATACAAGTTTTCTTTCTGATATTATAGCCAGATCAAAAAGGCTTTTGTGATACAATGTTAAATTTTCTACTTGATTGGATGAAAACTGACAAAAAATGATGCAAACAGCACAAGATCAATGAAAAGATGTAATTGATTTTTTGGATGAGGTATATCAAAATCATTTAAATACTTGGGAGAAACTACAAATCTCTTATACTGATTATATTAGAACTACTGAAACTCGTCATCATGAATTTATCAAAGATGTTTTGAAAAAATGTGAAGCTAATTGAGATATTTATAAATGAAAATATGAATGACTTTATTGTGTATGATGTGAAGCGTTCAAAAAAGAACTGGATTTGATTAAAAATGATAAATGAGAATTGGTTTGTCCTGATCATTTGAAAAAGCCAGATGTAATCGTAGAGGAGAACTATTTTTTCCGTCTTTCAAAATATAGAGATTTTTTATTAGAACTTTATAAATATAATCCAAATTTTGTATTTCCTGATTTTAGATTCAATGAAATTAAGGCAATAGTTGAATGATGATTAGATGATTTTTCTGTTTCTAGAAAATGATTTAATAATGATTTTCGTATCAAATTTCCTTTGGATGAAACTCATGTTGTTTATATTTGGTTTGATGCTTTGTTTAATTATTTGACTGTTTGTCAAAACTGAGATGAGGAATTCTGGCCGGCTGATTTACATGTGATGGCAAAAGATATTGTTAGATTTCATAGTATATATTGGCCAGCTATGTTGAAATCTGCTTGATATCCTATACCAAAACAAGTATTGGCTCATTGATATTTTACAGTAGATGGACAAAAAATGTCAAAATCTTTGGGTAATGTGATAGAACCTATTGAAATTGTGGAAAAATACGGCAGAGATTGAGTAATTTTGTATTTGTTTTCTGATATTGTTGTAGGTAATGACTGAAATTTTAGTTGGGATAAATTCAAATGAGTTTATAATTCTATATTGCTTGGTGGTTGGTGAAATCTAGTAAGTAGAGTCGTTTCATTAGCTCAAAAAAACTGAGTTGTTAAAGGGAAATTTTATGAAGATAGATTTAATTTGTTGAGATTTGATGAAAATCTTAAATGAAATAGATATTTTAAGTGTATGGATACTTGATTTTCTCCGCATTTGTTTATCTGTGAATTACCAACATGAAATCCTAATAATTCAAATGTAGATTTAGAATTTAGGAATGATATTGAACAGTTTATAGATTTAGTTAATTTTGCTAATAAATTTATGCAAGATACTCAACCTTGGGTAAAATTAAAAAGTGAAGATTCTTCACTTCGTTCAGAATGACAACAAGACTTAGAATTTTTGCTTTATATGATTAGACAAATCGGCATTTTATCTTCTCCGTTTTTAGTTGAATGATTTGAAAAATTAAAAAACATTTTGGGAGATGAAACCATTGTTAATATCAATACTGGTAAAGACTGATGACTTGAGGAATGACAATTAAAATCTATTTTTGATATCATAGATTTTGATGTAAATCTGAATCCTGGACATTTGTATACTAGAGTAGAGTAATATTTTAATCACTAAAATTTATAAAAAATGGAAGAGGCAATTGATACTAAACTATTTAAATTACCATCGCCTAAAAAGGTTTTTGATAGAGTAGTTAGAGCATTGATGGATGTTTTGATTGTTGATAAAAAATGTAGACCATCAATAATGGAAACATTAACAGGCAAAGCTGATCATAGAATTTCAAAGAAAGATTAATACTTATTTTATATTATTTAGATAAACTCCTAAATCTTAAAGGAGTTTTTTATTGTTTTAATTTGTATTTATTATTGACTTTATTGCCTAAATTCTTAAAACGATGAACATTAAAAATAATATTTAGATAATATAATTAAATTAGATATAATGCCAGATTGATTATGAGAAATACTTGATTGAATTGTAACAAAAACATCTTCTGTATGATCAGATTTTTCTGAATCAGCTTCTAAGGTTCATAAATCTTCGGCTAATTTAGCTGATGCTATATCAGATTCTATGAAAATAAATACTGATTGAATTAGAACGATATCTTGAGTTATAGCTGTTAATGAAAAGTGTTTGAATAATGTATGAGAATCATTTAGAGCTACTGGAGATTTATTTAATAATCTTAGTGGAATATGAGAAGATGTCTCTTTTTTACTTGATAGGAGTATGTTGTCATTTGATGCATATTCAAAATGACTTTTGGAACTATTAAATTATATGGATGATATAAATAAATGATATAATTATCTTTTGGAGTGATTTTATATTATTATAAGTTGATTGATATTTGATTTTTATTGAAATTTTCAAAACGGAAATCAATTAAAATTACTTATAGAATCTTTTCAGTCAAAAGTAGATTTTACTTCTCAACATGAAATTACTGTTAATTTTGTGAATAAAAATCTAAGGTATATTTTATCATGATCTTGTTATGACTCAAATCCAGATATATACTTAAGGAACATATACATATTTTTTATTAATATATTGACTGCATTATATGAAAATTTAGATTTATTGGATCAAAACAAATATAGTAATTGAAAAATTATTACAAAAAAAACAGCTCTTGAGTCATTATCTCGTATAAAATCTATTTTTGTAGAAGAACTTTCTAAAATTGATCTAAAAGTTGTCGTAAATTAATAAATTGAATTAGAAAATATTTTCTTTATAAGTTCTTAATATTTTAGATAAATTATTGTTTAAATTTATGTATGATCCATATGACCATTATTTCAATAAAGCTAAAAAAGAATGATACAAAGCCAGAAGTGCTTTCAAAATAGAGGAAATAGATCAAAAGTATAAATTTTTTACTAAAGATACAAAAACTGTTTTGGATGTTGGTTGTTCTCCTGGTAGTTGGACACAATATACACATAGAAAACTTACTCAACTTAAAGTACAAGATTTTAAGATAGTTTGATTTGATCTTAAAAAAACAGATTTAAAATTACCTTGAGTATATTCTTATGAACAAGATATTACTGAAACTGAATCTGTAGATCAGAAAATCAAAGATTTATGAATTGAAAAATTTGATTGTATAATTTCAGATATGGCGCCAAATACAATGTGATTTAGAGATGTTGATGCAATTAGATCTATAGTTTTGCTTGAGAAAACATTATGGCTTTATGAATCATATCTCAAGGATTGAGGTAAATTTATGATAAAAGTATTTATGTGACCTTGATTTGAGGAATTTTTGAATAATCTTAGAAAAGTTTTTGGTCAGAAGTGAATTAAAGTATTCAAACCCCAAGCTTGTAGAACGGAAAGTAAAGAAACATATATTGTTAGATATTAAAAGTATTGAAAAAAAATAATTTTGGGTTAAAAGATGTTGCTTGCGGCGGTCAATGAGGACTCCCGATTGTCGTAAGTAGCTCCTTTTTGGGAATGCAAGGAGCGGCCCCCGGGTTTATCCTGGGGGTTCCTTTGTTTTTAAGAATGAATTTATCAAAGATGTTTTGAAAAACTTGATTGTTAGATAGTGAAGATTTATCTTTTGTTTGAGAACTTACTAGTAATCTATCAGTTCCAGAAGATGTTACAACAAATTTAATGACTAAAAATGTTACTATTTCATATATTTCAAATGTATTGTATGGTCGATTAAAAGAAAGTAATTCAGATAGATTTGAGCATCTTAAATATTGTGATAAACTTTTGTCTTATTATTTGAATAAAAATATTGATCCATTATCAAAAAGAGTATTGCTTTCTGCTTGGATAAGTGAAACTTCTGAGTTAGAAACGAAAATATTATCTGATTTGTTAAATAAAAATGATATATCAAATGTTGTTAGATTTATCTTAGATAGAACAGTTTTCTATAAAAAATATACATTGTTAGATTTGGGTAAATTAGATGATATTGTATTTAGCTTTAAGAAATCTTTCTGAAATTATATGAGCTTGTTAAAAACTTATTTTTCAAAATATGTGAAAGTACCTATAACATGAAAACAACTATTTAACTCTATTTTATGCTTGGACTTGGCTAAATTTTTTGATGAATTTAATAATAAAGAGTTGCAATTATTATCTGATAAAGCTATAACAAAAAACTTAGAAATATTAGATAGTATAGATAAATACTGACAATGGAAAACTATGAAAATTAACAGAGTTACTAGAGATACTTGATGGTCTATTCCAGTTGGGAAACAATGAAATGTTGTAAATTTAGATAACTTTAGAATTAGAAAATAATATTGACATTATGATGTAAAAAAATATAAGCAGATAAACTTTTATCTGTTTTTTTATTATAAAATGGTAAGACTTATTCCATCACAACCTAAAGATAGTTTTTTTGGATCTTGAAGTAAAATTGTAGATCCTACTTTTGAATCAAGAAGATTTTTGAGAGCAAGTATCTATCCAAATTTAAAATTATATCCTTGAGCGATGTCTCCGGCATTGTTAGAAGTTCTTGATCAAGAAAAATTTCATTGAATAGATTTGAAGCAAATTTGGGACACTATCCCAAACGCAAAAACAGCAATTTTCGTAAGACATTTGGAAAGTATGTACAATCAATATAAGGTTTTGATTAGGAAAACACCTGAATACAAAGAGTTTAAGTCTACTACGGATTTAGAAAAAAAAGCAGAACTAGCAGAATTATTAAGATCTGATTTTATCAAAAGGGTAGGTAGCGATTATATGACAGATATATCTGATTTGTGACATCAACAATGAATACTGTTATGAAAGCTTTATGCTCAACTTATAGAAAAATATCCAGACATTTTTCCTACATTGATACTTGTATCTCCTTACAAAAGAACTAGATTTACGGCTTATTATATGTTGAAAGAA
>Ga0172367_10007765_pt1 | contig 12186 bp, 16 predicted proteins | sample Lak10m_FD_114542 | JGI IMG/M metagenome (GOLD analysis project Ga0172367, IMG submission 114542) | Freshwater microbial communities from Kabuno Bay, South-Kivu, Congo - kab_022012_10m | ecosystem: Environmental > Aquatic > Freshwater > Lake | place: Democratic Republic of the Congo: South-Kivu...
AAGCCCCGGGATAATCCCGGCATAGCTCAGATATGGGCCCGCTCTGGTTGGATGGGGGCAGTAAACAGGTCTGATTGCGGACAGCGGCAGCCAATAAAGTCACGATGAACAAATAGCGGTTTTGGCAGAGATTGATGACAAAATCCCGTTCCGGTAAGGTTTGAGCCATATCAAGCACATCGGCCCAAAAGCAGCCGCGCGCTATGATTCGCCCTGAGTAAACCGCAATTGGCTGATCCAGATGGGCGGTGCAGTCATCGTAATCACTCAATTGCTTAATCATGGATGGCATCGTGAGACAATGGGTGATGAGTCAGTTCTTGAAAATCATAAACGTCATTATATTAACCCTTTAAAAGAGCCAACGACTAATGGATGCAGATGTATTGATTATTGGTGCCGGTCCATCCGGCAGTGTCGCGGCCAGTATGCTGAAACAATTGGGCCATCGCGTGGTGATTCTGGAAAAAGAACAGTTTCCCCGTTTTTCTATTGGTGAAAGCCTGCTGCCGCAGTGCATGGCATTTTTGGAAGAGGCGGGATTGCTGGACGCTGTGATAGACGCGGGGTTTCAATTAAAAAATGGCGCGGCTTTTTCGCTTAGCGGCAAGCTGACCGAATTCGATTTCTCGGATAAATTCACGGCAGGCTGGGGAACCACCTATCAGGTACCAAGAGGGCAGTTTGACAAGATTTTGGCAGACGCGGCTGAAAACCAGGGTGTATCCATTCACTATCAACACAGTATTACTGCCGTTGATTTTAGCCAGCCTGGATGTGCCAAACTGACCAGTCTGGACGCCGAAGGTGTGCAAAGGCAATGGACATCTTCCATGGTATTGGATGCCAGCGGATTTGGCAGGGTGTTACCCCGCTTGCTGAATTTGGAAACGCCTTCTCCATTGCATCCTCGCAGAGCCTATTTTACCCATATCGAAGACCGCATTCAGACGCCTGACTATGATCGCAATAAAATTCTGATTGCCATACATCCACAACATCATGAAATCTGGTATTGGTTGATTCCCTTTAGTGACGGCAGAAGTTCGCTGGGTGTCGTGTTGCCACATGATTTTTTGCAGGACACAAGCACTGCACCGCTGGATATATTGAAAAAATTTGTTTTTGCAGAGCCCAGATTGGCGGAATTGTTAGTGCATGCAAACTTCGATACAGCGGTGAATCAAATCGGCGGCTATTCTGCGGATGTGTCGCAGCTGTCCGGGCCAGGCTATGCCTTGTTGGGTAATGCGGGCGAGTTTTTAGATCCGGTATTCTCTTCCGGAGTCACCATCGCCATGAAATCCGCGTCTCTAGTCGTACCTTTGGTGGATAAGCAATTACGTGGAGAACAGGTTGACTGGCAAACCGATTATGAACAGGTTTTACGCAGAGGCATTGAAGTATTCAGAGCTTATGTCGAGGGCTGGTATGCGGGTAGTTTTCAGCGCATCATCTTCGAGCCACAGCAACTGGACAAAGTCAAAGGCATGATTTGCTCGATTTTGGCGGGTTATGCATGGGATACCAGCAACCCCATGACTCAACGCAGCACGAAAAAAATAGAAGCTATCGTCGATCTGTGCGCTGAATTATGACGAACTTAGTCAGGGAGATTCGGTTTGTATCTGCATGACTTGGGCATTGTTTGTGCTTTAGGTGGCGAAAAACAATCGGTATTGGATGCTTGGTTGGCCGGACAGAAAAGTCAGTCGGCCAATCCAGATTGGCTGAATAGCAAAATTCCAGCATTGGCAGTTTCAACGCAATTGCCTGAGATACCTTCCAAACTAAGCCAATATGCTTGCCGGAATAATCGCCTGTTACTGGCAGCCTATCAGCAAATTGAAACAGCGGTCGTCAAAGCCAAACAGGATGATGGTCCGGAACGTATCGCCGTGGTACTCGGCACCAGCACGTCAGGCATTGCAGAAGGCGAACAGGCTATTCGATATTTACAGGCCACGGGGCATATGCCTGCTGACTATCACTACAAACAACAGGAACTGGGCGGCGCTGCAGAGTTTTTGGCCGCCTATGCGGGAATTGCGGGGCCTGTTTACACGGTATCCACGACGTGTTCTTCAAGTGCCAATGCCTTGGCTTCAGCGCGTCGTCTGCTGCAATTGAATCTGTGTGATGCGGTCATTGTCGGCGGGGCTGATGCTTTATGCGATACGACTTTAGAAGGTTTTTCATCCCTGGGAGCCCTTAGTCAGAACGAGTGCAATCCTTTCAGTAAAAACCGCGACGGTACAGTACTTGGGGAAGGCGCTGCTTTGTTTTTGATGCGACGAGAGCCCGCAAGCATAGGCTTGTTGGGTGTGGGCGCCAGTGCCGATGCCTATCATATTTCCGCACCGCGCCCGGATGGTTCAGGCGCACTTGCGGCTATGCAAACGGCTTTGGAGAATGCCGGGTTGGCTGCGGAGCAGATTGATTATCTGAATTTGCACGGCACCGCGACCTTGCAAAACGATGCCATGGAAAGCCTGGCGGTTAACCGATTATTTGGATCAGTGCTCCCATGTAGTTCCAGCAAGTCTTCTACGGGCCATTGTCTGGGGGCTGCCGGAGCCATTGAAGCGGGTTTGTGCTGGCTGTTATTATCGGAGATGAATCTGCAAAGGCGCTTACCCAAGCATGTCTGGGATGGGGTTTTCGATCCGGAATTGGCGCCACTCGGCCTGGTCAGTCTGGAAAATTCAATCGCTAAACAGCTACAATACTGCCTTAGCAATTCGTTTTCTTTTGGAGGTAACAATGTGTCCTTACTCATTGGACGTTGCCTGTAGTTCAGTCAATTTTCCTTATGCAGTTGAAACCTTGTTACCCCAGTCGCAGCAGATGGTATTGATCGACAATGTCCTTCAGGCGGGAGAAGAATGTATTGTGGTCGGTTTAACCGTGAGAGAAGACGGGCTTTTTTCTGATTCAGACCATACGGTTCCAGCCTGGGTTGGCTTGGAATACATGGCGCAAGCTGTAGCAGCTTATTCCGGTTATCATCGTAAATTAAAAGGCCAAGCGATCGAATTGGGTTTTTTGTTGGGTACACGTTTTTATGAATGTTCGGTTGATCATTTTAATTGTGGTGATCGATTGACAGTTAGAGCGGAAAAAATAATCGAAGCGGCCAACGACATGGTGGTATTCGATTGCCATCTATCGGGTCACCAAATACATGCTCAGGCAAAATTAAATTTGTTGATGCCAAACGACGCCAAAAGCTTTCTGGCTGGAAAAGGGATATGAAAGAAAAAACCATTTTGGTCACAGGTTCTAGTCGTGGTATCGGCAAGGGCATTGCCTTAAGGCTGGCTCGTGAAGGCTACGATATTGTCCTGCATTGTCGGCAACGGTTAGCCGAGGCGGAATGTGTCAGAGATGAGATTCAGCAATTGGGCAGACATGCCCGGATATTGTGTTTTGATCTGGCCGACAGGGAAAGCGCGCAAACCAGTTTAACTGCAGATATGGATGCTCATGGCGCTTATTATGGCGTGGTCTGTAATGCCGGATTGGCCCGGGATAATGCCTTCCCGGCCATGAGTGGAGAGGATTGGGATCAAGTCCTGCGCTGTAATCTGGATGGCTTTTATAACGTCTTGTATCCAGTGGTAATGCCTATGGTACAGCGCAGACAACCAGGACGTATCGTCACCCTGTCATCCGTTTCGGGTTTGATCGGCAATCGAGGACAAGTCAATTACAGCGCAGCCAAGGCTGGCATCATCGGTGCGACAAAAGCATTGGCCATCGAACTGGCCAAACGCAAGATTACAGTGAATTGCATCGCGCCCGGTTTGATCGAAACCGACATGCTGGAAGGCTTGGCCTTGAACGATATCATAGATGCCATACCCGCCAGACGCATGGGTACCGTGGAAGAAGTGGCCGGGACTGTGGCATTTCTGATGTCGGATGATGCGGCTTATATTACGCGACAAGTTATCTCGGTGAATGGAGGTTTGTGTTGAACCGGCGTGTCGTGATCACAGGGATGGCCGGCTACTCGCCGATCGGCAACGAATGGGCCGAGATCAGTCAACGTTTACGCTCAAAACAGTCGGGCATACGTTACATGCCGGAATGGGATAAATACAAGGGCCTGTTGACCCGCTTGGCCGGTCCGGTGCAAGACTTTGAGTTGCCAGCGCACTACACCCGCAAGAATACTCGCAGCATGGGCAGAGTCGCCCTGTTATCCACTCGTGCAACCGAACGAGCCCTGATTGATGCTGGTCTATTAGGTGCCGAGGTGCTCGGGGGTGGTCGTACCGGTGTGGCTTATGGCTCGTCAGTCGGTTCGACCTCTGCAGTAGCGGATTTTGGCAAGATGCTGATCGATCATGATATTGGTAACCTTAACGCCACCACCTATCTGAAAATGATGGGCCATACCACGATGGCGAATATTGCGGTGTTTTTTCAAATCCGTGGTCGCATGATTCCTGCGGTCAGTGCCTGCACTTCTGGCAGTCAAGCTATTGGTTATGCGTATGAAGCCATCAAACATGACTTACAGGATGTCATGCTGGCGGGTGGCGCTGAAGAATTATGTCCTACCATGGCGGCACTATTCGATGCACTTTATGCCGCCAGCACCCGTAATAGTGAACCGCAACTGACGCCACGACCCTTTGACCGCGATCGCGATGGACTGGTCATCGGTGAGGGCGCTTGTACTTTTATATTGGAAGAGCTGGAACATGCTCAAGCGCGTGGCGCGAACATTTACGCCGAAATCGTTGGCTTTGCCACCAACGCCGATGGTGCGCATGTCACACAACCCAGTGCTGATATGATGCAAGTCGTGATGCAACTGGCTTTGCAGGATGCCGGTTTGAATCCCGAACATATTGCTTACATTAGCGCCCATGGCACTGCGACCGATCAAGGCGATATTGCCGAGTCGCAAGCCACTCACCAAGTGTTTGGCTCTAAGGTTCCGGTAAGCACCTTAAAGGGTTACACGGGGCATACTTTGGGCGCCTGTGGTGCTCTGGAAGCTATGGTGGCTATCCATATGATGCGAGACAGTTGGTTTCATCCCAATCTCAATCTTGATCATGTCGACAGCCGTTGTGCTGATCTGGATTATATTGTTGGCGATGGCCGCAGGATTGGCGCTGATTTTGTGATGTCCAATAATTTTGCTTTCGGAGGTATTAATACCTCGCTGATTTTGCGCCGCTGGCAAGATTAGCCGGATCGCACGAAAATGCACTCCAACCCTGTTCAGCTCAAAATCACCCAACAACTGAGTTTTAGTTTGAAACAATGGAGTTATTGGCAATCTGAACCTATGACCAATCAGCATAGTTGGCCCCGAGGTAAGATTTTACCCAGTGATGCTTCCGGCAGCCCGGATATTCAATTTTTACCGATGATGCAACGTCGCCGTTTATCGCCATTAGCCAAGGCAGCTTGTGCGGTGGCTTGGCGATGTCAACAAAGTTTTGGCAACATGCCCACTGTATTCTTTTCAGTGCATGGTGAGAGCCACTACTATCTGGAGATGCTTCAGGATATGGCCAAGGGTGAGGCGGTGTCGCCCAGCCGCTTTAGCCTGTGTGTACATAATGCCATAGCAGGCTTATTTAGTTTTCAATCACAGAATACTTTGCCCTATGTATCATTGGCGGGGGGCTGTGAAGGCATCTTGGGGGCTTTTATGGAAGCCAGGGGGCTATTGCTTGAAGCGCCTCAAGTGATGCTGATTTGCTATGAACAAGTTCTGCCGCTTGAGTATCAAAGCTATTGCCTAGGTACTGATAAAACTTGGGCGTTGGCATTGGTGTTAGGGCACGATACAGAAGCAGATCCCTTGAAATTGCACTGGCTGCGAACAGCAGGCGAACCGTCAACACAATCGATCAGTTCTGACTCAGTTTTTGCGGACGCCATTGTTACTGGTCAATACAGTGGCTCGATGCAATTTGCAAACACTGAATGGTCATGGAAATTGCAAAGTGCTTAAGCAATTGAATTATCTCTGGCGATTATTTGGCACGGGACTGAGTTTTTTTCTATTTGGTGCCGGGGGCATCGTGGTTTGGGGTTTACTGTTTCCTGTTTTAGTCCCCCTGCTGGGTAGCGGAGTGCAAAAAAAACGCCGTGCCCGCTATGTGATGCATCTGATTTTTAAAAGTTATATGGAGTTCATGCACGTGATAGGCATCTTGAGCTATGAAGTAAAAGGTGCTGATAAGCTAGGTGCCCCCAGTCGTGTAGTGATTGCCAATCACCCTTGTCTGCTGGATATTGTGTTTTTGATCTCTCAAATCCCCAATGCCACTTGTATTGTTAAACCGTCTTTGATCAACAACCCCTTTATGCGTATCCCGATTCGGGCGATGAGCTATATCTACGCCGAGGATCCTGAAGACCTTATTGACCGTTGCGAAGCAGAATTGCGGGAAGGTGGTTCGTTGATCATATTTCCGGAAGGCACACGCACTACTCCAGGCAGGCCGATTAAATTTCAGCGCGGCGCAGCTGCAATAGCTTTAAAAGCCAATGCCAGCATCTTACCTGTCAAGCTGGGTTGCTCTCCAACCACATTAACCAAGCAGGAAAAGTGGTATCAAATTCCCGAAAAGAGGTTTACTTTGAGTCTACAAGTAGGCGATGATATTAGGCCAATTCCGAATACTGATAACAACTGCCGCACCATCGCCGCTCGACAGTTGACGCGGCAACTGGAAGCGTATTTCATTAAGTAGTTTACACACCATGGAAGCAATTGAAGTCGAGCTTAAACAACTGATCATAGATATTTTTGAGCTCGAAGGCTTACAACCGCAGGACATTGTTTCAGAAGCACCTTTATTTGGCAGTGGATTGGGACTTGATTCAATTGATGCCTTGGAACTCGGTGTGGCGTTAAAGAAAAAATACAATGTCTATATCGATAGCCAATCCAATGATCTGGTTGGACATTTCGCTTCGATCAAGAATCTGGCCGCCTTTGTGGTGTCGCTACAAAATACAAAAAATCTATGAAAACCCAAGCAGAAATTCTCGCATTGCTCCAGCAGCTCATGTCTGAAATGTTTGAACTGGCGCCTGAGGCCATTATTCCGGAAGCACATCTCAATAAAGACCTGGATATTGATAGCATCGACGCCGTTGATTTGATGGTTAGACTGCGCGAAATTACCGGAAAACGTATCGATCCGGAAGATTTTAAGAATGCCCGTACCATCCAGGATGTCGTCAATACAGTTCAGCGGCTTATTGAAACTTAAATAACATGACGAGGCGTTTGCTTGGCAGCTACCTTCGTTATTTTTTCAATGGGCTTATTGTTGCCCTAACGGTGAGTTATCCTTTTCTAGTCTGGTTTTCACTGGACTATTTGCAGCCACGCCAGTTAGCTTTGGCATTGGCCTTACTGTTTCTGATGCGTTTTTTGTTTGGGCGTTCTAATTCTAACAGTCCATTGGTCTGGCTAGGCCTGTTTAGTGTGTTATTTCTATTGGGCATCGCCTGGATCAATCAAACCAACTGGCTATTTGCCTATCCGGTATTGGTTTCTTTGCTATTTTTTGCAGTATTTGCATTGAGTTTGGTTTATCCACCCACCATAGTGGAACGCCTCGCCCGATTTGAAGATCCGGATCTACCACCTAAAGGTGTGGCTTACACGCGTAGGGTTACGCAAGTCTGGAGTGTTTTTTTTCTGTGTAACGCCGCAGTTTCCTTGGCAACCGTTTACTTGGCAGATGCCAGGATTTGGAGCTTGTATAATGGCTGCGTGTTTTATGTGTTGATGGGACTCTTGATGGCTATAGAAATGCATATACGCCGTAAGGTAAAGGCAAGTTATTGAATCCTATTTTTCCCGCAACAGGAGAACGGGTGATATTGCCCGAGGTGCTGGAGTATAAGCAGACACTAGACAGCCTCATTCTAACCTTAATAATTCCTGAGAATTTGAGCTATTTTGTCGGTCACTTCGATCAGATCCCGATAGTGCCAGGCGTAGTTCAAATTAAATGGGCTACGCACTATGCCAAGCAGCACCTCGGTTTGAATCGGGTCTTTCGGCATATGGAAGCCATAAAATTCAAAGAGTTATTATTGCCAGGGCAGTCTGTGGAGTTGCATTTGCACTATGGCAAGACAACCGGCAAACTGGAGTTTTGCTTCCGTTCGGAAAACATAGAATACAGCTCCGGCAGGCTTTATTTTTCATGACTAGCCTATTCAATCCTTGTGTGCTGATTCCGGTTTACAACCATCAGACACCTTTGCCAAAAATTGTAGCTCGATTGGCTGAGTATCAATTGCCTTGCATTTTAGTGGATGATGGCAGCGAAGCGGCTTGTGCCGCTGTGATTCGGGATTTGTCCGTTCAGTATGATGGGGTGCAGTTCATCCGATTGCAAACCAATCGAGGCAAAGGCGGCGCTGTAAAAGCCGGTCTGCAGTGGGCGGATAAACAAGGATTTTCCCACGCTTTGCAAATCGATGCGGATGGTCAACATGATCTTGCTGACGTGCAACAATTTTTGCTGACAGCACAAACCTATCCTGGCGCCGTTATCATAGGACAACCCATCTTTGATGATTCCATTCCCAGACTCAGATTTTATGCGCGCTATTTGACCCATATCTGGGTTTATATCAACACTCTGTCCCTGCAAATCCGCGATGCCATGTGCGGTTATCGTGTCTATCCGATTGCTGCATGCACACAATTGATGCGCAATACCTGCCTGGAAGAACGAATGGCGTTTGATGTGGAAATTCTGGTGCGACTTTATTGGCAAGGATTGAATATGGTGTCGATTCCCACCCGTGTTGGCTATCCCCAGGACGGTATTTCCCACTTTCGCGGTTTGGAAGACAATGTACGTATTAGTCTGACCCATGCCCGACTATTTTTAGGCATGTTATGGCGATCGCCGATGCTATTGAGCAGGCATTTTAAATGAATTCAGCACATTCAAACCCGCATTGGGCCTCTCTGGAAGAGACTAGCTTGATTTGGGGAATTCGGGTGCTGGTGTGGATTTATCGCGTGTTTGGCCGTTGGGCGTTTCGTCTAATTTTGCGACCTGTCGTGAGTTATTACTTTTTGACGGGCTCCTTGGCGCGCGCCGCTTCACGGGATTATTTGCAACGGCTAAATCAGTTTTATCAAGATTTGCCTATCAATGCCAGTTGGTGGTTAAGTTATCGACATTTTTTGAGTTTTGGCGAAACCTTGCTGGATAAAATTGTGGCCTGGATGGACTGCATTGATCCCAATCAGGTTGATTTTCCCAATCGCTCCATGCTGTTAAAACTGATTGAGCAACAACGCGGTGCGATCATCATCAGTGGGCATATTGGTAATCTGGAATTATGTCAGGCCATCGCCAATATTCGTGGCGTGATAAAACTGAATATCCTGGTGCATACCCGACATGCCGAAAAATTCAATCGTCTATTGGGTCGCCAGGGTGCAAGTGCCAATATCAAGTTGATACAGGTGACTGAACTAAATCCAGCGGTGGCTATCGATTTGCAGGACAAGATCGAACGGGGCGAATTCCTGGTGATGGTTGGAGATCGAATTCCGGTGCAGGGCGGACGCACTGTCAAGACTAGCTTTTTAGGGGCTGAAGCTGAATTTCCCCAAGGACCTTATATATTGGCATCTTTGTTAAAATGTCCAGTGTACACGCTGTTTTGTTATCCGATACAGAATAGGTATAAGGTTCATCTTGAGTTGTTCGCAGAATCCATACGCATACCCCGCACCGAACCGCAACGTCAAACCGCACTGCAAAACTACGCTAGGCGCTATGCTCAAATCCTGGAGCAACATTGCCATGCCGCGCCGTTGCAATGGTTCAATTTTTATCCGTATTGGCAGCAAACTGTGAAAGATCAAGCACAGGAGCAGGTATGATCCGGGCGGAAGTAGAGATCATAGTGCCCTTCTTTGATATTGATATTCTCGGTATTGCCTGGCACGGGCATTATTGCAAGTATCTGGAAATCGCCCGTTGCGCTCTGCTGGATACGATCGACTATGGGTATACCACCATGCGCACAACCGGCTATGTCTGGCCTGTCGTCGACTTGCAGTTGCGCTATGTTAAGCCCGCCAAATTTGAGCAGCGACTGAAAGTAACAGCTGAATTGGTGGAGTGGGAATATCGCATGAAAATCAAATACCGAGTTTGCGATGCAGCATCGGGCGAGATATTGGCCAAAGCCCAGACTATACAAGCTGCCGTGGATTATGTGACTGGTGAGATGAGTTATGCTTCACCTGTTATTTTTTTGCAAAAGCTGGGTATCAAAGCGGGTAGTGATGAAGCGTAAGTTGGTCTGGTTGATTCCGCCGCTGGTGTGGCTGGCTTGGTATTTTTTACCTGAAACCCCGCCGACTTGGGCGTTAAGCAAACACTGGCGTATTTCGCTCACCATGGCTTTAGGCTCCTTTGTAGCCGGTGCTACCAGTGAATCCGGGGGTGCCGTGGCGTTTCCCGTTTTTACCAAGATCTTGGCTATCCCCGCATCACAAGCGAAATTGTTTTCTCTGGCTATCCAGAGTGTGGGCATGGGTTCTGCCCTGGTCACTATTTTGTTGCTCAAAATTCGGGTGGAATGGCGAGCGGTGCTTTGGGCGGTAACCGGCTCTATCGCCATGTTGCCGGTGGGCTTAATACTGGCAGGTATGTTGCCGACCAGCGCGATTCGCATGTTGTTTACCGTCGTACAAACCAGTTTTGCGCTAGCATTGTGGTGGCATAATCGGGATCCCAGTGCTGATCGGCATTTGCAGTTACCGGTCTTTACGCTGGTCGAAAAAGTCACTTTGCTGGGCTTTGGTATGTTGGGTGGGCTAATTAGCGGGATGTTGGGCAGTGGTCTGGAAATTGTGGTGTTTTCGGTTCTGGTGTTATGGTTTCGTCTGTGCGAAAAAGCCGCCACACCCACTGTCATTGTCATGATGGTTTTGACCACCTGGGCTGGATTTGCCATGATCATCGTCAACGGTCAATTTGTTGCGCCTGTCACTGAGTACTGGCTGGCTGCAGTGCCTATCGTGGTGATGGGGGCACCGTTTGGTGTCTATGTTTGCTCGCGCATGCCGCGTTTGCTGGTCGTCAGACTTTTGATTAGCCTGATTTTGCTGGAGTTTATGTCCTCGCTTTGGTTGATTCCGTTAACGCTGGAAATTGCCGGTGCTGCTTTGCTGCTGTTTTTGGCATTTTCTTGCGTGTATTATTCGATGTACCGTTCACGACGCTATATTGTGCAGAGTGGGTTTCGTTAATCAAAGCTCGGAGCATCAGTCTATGTCTAGAAAAATCCTTTTTATCATCATAATGGGCTTGTTTAGCCTTTTGGTTGGCTGCAAGAAAAATTTGAATACGGATCAAGCCGCCGCCAGCGTCAATCCTGCGCAGATTTATTACACCCAATTCAGCTTATTCCAGGAAAAAAATAATTTCCGGACCACCAACTACCGCAAGGGAATTCTGATTCCCATCAACACGGCAGTTACCCTGCAGACCATGGACGCCAACGAAGCGCAGCTTCGACTGGTGGACAGTGGTCAAACCTTGACGATTGAAAACGTGCCCAAGCACACCGGTGATGACATGCAAGCCGCATTCAAAAAAATCGCTGATTTGAATAAAGTCGATTTGAAGCAATTTTCTGCCGCAGAGCGGGATGCCATTATGTCCGGTCAGGTCATCAAGGGCATGAACCGCAAAGCCGTCATTGCCGCGATTGGTTATCCTCCCATAACAGAGACAGCCTCTCTGGAAAGTAATGACTGGACGTATTGGGCTAATCGTTTTAATCGGTTTATCGTGCATTTCAAAAACGACAAAGTCGAGAATATAGTCAATTAGTATGTCGATACCCAAACGTTGCGATGTATTAGTGATAGGCGGCGGCCCCGCCGGTTCCAGCGTTGCCGCGTTATTGGCCAAACAGGGCATCGAGGTGGTGTTACTGGAAAAAGCCTTGCATCCTCGCGCTCAAGTTGGCGAAAGTCTGATTCCGCATGTCTGGAAATATGCCGACTTAACCGGGGTTTCTGCTTTGATTGAGCTGGAAGGTTTTATCGCCAAAGCGGGGGGTATTACGGTCTGGAATGACAAAATCAGTCGTATCGCCTTTTCAGAGTTTGGTTTTGATAGACCGGCTTTGCATGTCGAGCGGGAT
>Ga0172367_10007772_pt1 | contig 12177 bp, 10 predicted proteins | sample Lak10m_FD_114542 | JGI IMG/M metagenome (GOLD analysis project Ga0172367, IMG submission 114542) | Freshwater microbial communities from Kabuno Bay, South-Kivu, Congo - kab_022012_10m | ecosystem: Environmental > Aquatic > Freshwater > Lake | place: Democratic Republic of the Congo: South-Kivu...
AAATTAATATTATCATAATTTTCTCGACTAAGTGAGGCAACTAAACCGACCGGCCGCCCCAGAACCATAATCTTAGCAATAATGTTCTTATCCGCCCAACCGGGGACATTATCCAGGGCTAAAAAACTAATTTCTACATCATAACTAATCAGATTTTTTAATAAACTACTAATTATCCCCTTTAACCGGACGAATAAATCACTACCGCCGGCCAAAGCCAGGCTTAAGTATTTTTCCTGATAAGGCAGAGTCTCCTCGGTCGATAAATCTTTCTTTAAATTACCAGGCGCATTAAAAAAAACATTGCCGATCTCAAAGAACCCCAACTCTTCGCTTTTAAATTGATTGTTTTTAATATTACTTATCAGGCCGGGAACAAGAGATTGGCGCAAAAGCGTTTGTGTTTCTGCTAGGGGATTGGCTAATTTCAAATATTGAAAGAAGTCAATATTTAATTTTTTTAATTGTTCCTCGCCGACAAAAGAATAATTATAAGTTTCAGTCAAGGCATACTTCAGCGACAAAATATTTTTTATTCTTCTCTCAAGCCGCCTTTCCTCATTAACCTCCGGCAAATTCATGGTTAAAACGGGCATCCGTGAAACAATATTATCATAACCATAAAGCCGCAAAACTTCTTCAGCCAAATCCTCGCGATTCGAAACATCTTTAGTCGCCCGCCAAGAAGGTATAATCACTTCCAGGTTATCGCTATGCTTATCCTTAACCGCAAATCCCAGCCTTTCTAAAATATTAATCACTTTCTCTCGCGGAATTTCTTGCCCGATTTTGTTCGTCAACCAATCTAAATTTAAAGAAACAACCGACTCAATCGACTTAAAGTTATTAATATCTAATAGAGTGCTGGATATTTTTAGCGTCGGACACATTTCTTTCAATAACGTCAGAAATCTCAACATAGCCACTTCCGTCAAATTCGGGTCCAAGGCTTTTTCAAAGCGCACCGAAGCTTCGGTCCGGAGTCCTAATTTTTGAGAAGTTTTACGCACGGAGGAGGCCAAAAAATTAGCTGACTCTAGAATCAAAGTCGTAGTCTCAGCTTTGACGCCGCTTATATGTCCGCCCATTACACCGGCAATGGCTAATACTTGGTCGCCATCGGCAATCACTAAATCATTATTATCTAAATGTCTTTCTGTTCCGTCCAGCGTTTCTAAAGTTTCATTTTTTGCGGAACGCCTAACTACAATTTTTTTAATGCCAGCGGCATCAAAGGCGTGCATCGGTTGACCGCAATCAAACATGACATAATTAGTTAAATCGACGATATTGTTAATCGGGCGCTGATTGATGGCGATTAACCTGGTCTTCAACCACTCCGGAGATTCCTTAACCTCGATATTTTCTACTTTGACTGCCAGATAACGCGGACATAGGTCAACATCCTCAACTTTAACCGAAAATTTATTTTCTTTAGCACTTAAAAATTCCCATTTTCGTTCCAAAAATTTCTCATAAGACTTTAGCGGGAGATCAAAAATAGCCGCTAATTCGCGCGCTAAACCGTAATGGTTTAACAAATCAGGACGATTGGACAATGATTTATTATCTACCTCGAAGATAATATCGTTAGCTTTTAAATATTTAGCAAAAGATTCGCCTATTTTTGTGCCTTCCTTTAAAACTAAAATTCCCTCATGGTTTTTCCCCAAACCCAATTCATCTTCAGCACAAATCATGCCGTTTGATTTTTCGCCACGGATTAAAGATTCTTTGATCTCTAAACCGTTCGGCAATTTAGCGCCAACTAAGGCGACCGGCACCAATTGACCGGCAGCCACGTTAGGAGCGCCACAAACGATATTTAATTTTTTGGTCTTAATATCGACTACTGTCAGGCGCAGACGATCAGCATTAGGATGTTTTTGAACATCCAAAACCCTTCCTACCACGACCTTATCAAACTGGTTAGCCTGATTCACCAAGCCCTCAACTTCAACCGTATGACCAGTTAACTCTGTGGCAATCGTCTCTGGTTTTTCTTTGGCCGGAATCTTAACAAAATCTTTCAGCCAATTATAAGAAATATACATATAATTAAAATTGCTCTAAAAATTTAAGATCGCCGCCGTTAAAAAGTCGCACATCATTAATATTATATTTCAGCATGGCTAGACGGTTCAAACCGAAACCAAAAGCCAAACCAGAATATATTTCCGGATCAACTCCGCCGGCACGCAAAACATCGGGATGAACCAAGCCGGCGCCAACAATTTCTAACCAACCAGTATTTTTACAGACTCGACAACCCTGACCCTGACACAAAAAGCAAGTATACTCGCCATTATTGCCCGGCTCGACAAAAGGAAAGAATTTCGGGCGCATGCGCAATTTGGTATTTTGACCGAATAATTTCTGACCGACAATCTCCAACAAACTCTTTAAATTAGCAAAATTAATATTTTTATCGATCAATAGTCCTTCAACCTGATAAAAAGTATGTTCATGCCTGGCGTCAGTCGCTTCACTGCGGAAACACCGACCGGGGATAAGAGCCTTAAGCGGAGCGCCGTATTTCTGCATGGCGCGAATCTGGACGGGCGATGTCTGTGTCCGCATCAAAAGATCATATTCACCGTCTTTATTTTTTAGATCAACATAGAAGGTGTCTTGCATATCACGCGCCGGATGAGTCGGCGGGACATTAAGAGCGGTAAAATTATAATAATCGCTTTCCAACTCCGGCCCGTCTAAAATCTTAAAGCCCAGAGAAATAAAAATATCTTCCATTTCGTTCTGAACGAGAGTAATCGGATTAAGATGCCCCTGGGGCAATCTTACGCCGGGCAGGGTAATATCGATCATTTCCGTCTTACCGGAATAATTATCAAGGGTGCGACTGACTTCCAAAAATTTTTCCTGCAACTCTACCTTGACACGATTAGCTAGCTCGCCGACTTCTTGACGTAAATCGAGACTAAGATCTTTTAGCCCCCGCATAATCTGACTCAACTCTCCTTTACGAGAAAGGTATTTTAATTCTAACTCCCGCAAATATTCACCGTCTTTGGCTTGCGCTAACTGTTTTAGAAACTCGACGCGCAAAACTTGTAATTTATCTTTCATATCTTTATATTTAACGACTTTTTTGGTAACTGATTAAAAATAATTCTAAGATCATAAAAATTACCATTAACAATAGAAGATTAAGCCAGTTAAAAAGACTTTGAGATTTCAAAATCAAAATAATAATGACAAACAAAGAAAACAAAAATGATTGGCGAAAAGCGACTTTAACCAAATTAAAGGCCAATTCTTTCTTTAAAGCAATAAAACGCAAGATAAAACCGATCAAGGCGGTTGTTCCGATCAAAGAGATAAATAGGGCCAGATAAAACAGAACAAAGCCCAACCAATTAGTCGCTGTCGGGTCAACTAAACTAGCAACAAAAAAGAAAATCCCCCAGCAAAACGCCGTCAAAATCGACATGACTCCTAAATATTTACTTAAGGTCATAGACTTTCAATTATTTTAACTATTTTATCTAATTCTGTTTGGTAATTAGCTAATTTTATTTTTTCTGCGGTAACAATATTGGCCGGAGCTCGACTCACAAAATCCGGATTGGCGAGCTTCTGCGATTGACTAGCGACCAATTTTTCTAAATTAGATCGTTCTTTAAGAAGACGACCTTTTTCTTGATCATCATCAACCGCGCCTAAAAGATATACCTCTAGATCTCCGTCTAAAATATAGATCGCGTTTTCGACCTTCGGACCGGTAGCAACAATTTGCAATTCCTCAATGCCGGTTCGCAAATTTTTAATCAAAATTTCCTGACTAGCGATCGAATCTAATAACTCGTGGGCATAAATTACTGCTTTAATCTTTTTACCGGCCGCTATCTTATTTTTAGCTCTAGCGTCTCTAATCTTTTGCACCAGGCTAATCGTTTTTAAGGTAGTGGCGATAGCTTGACCCACGGCCCGATCGGGCGCAAGAGCTGATTTCACAACCGGCCATTTTTCCACCATCAATAAACTATTATTAAAGCTTTGCCAAATAGTCTCCGTAACAAAAGGAATAAAAGGATGCCAGAGCTTTAAAATATTTTTCAACAGATAAATTAAAATTTCTTGTTTATTTTTTTCAAATTTAGCGATTTCCAAATACCAATCGGCTAATTTATTCCAAGTAAAATCGGATAAGTCTTCGGCGGCTAAAGAAAAATCCAAATTATCCAAGTAATTAGACACACGAATGACCAAAAAATCGAGCTCGGCAATGATCCATTGATCGGCCGGGGTTTCGGTTCGAGGCTGATTATCAGACGCTAAGGCGAGATATTTCTCATCCGCCGCCGCTAAAATAAATCGGGAAATATTCCAGAGTTTATTGATAAAATTTCTTTTAGCCTCGACCTTGTCTTCGCTAAAACGAGAATCATTACCCGGCGTCGAACCGGTCAAAACCGCTAAACGAGTAGCGTCAGTACCAAACTTGGCAATCATATCTAACGGATTTATACCGTTGCCCTTAGATTTCGACATTTTCTTGCCGTTTTTATCTAGAAGCATGCCATGCAGATAAACCTTCTCGAAAGGAATTTCATTAATGGCAAACAAAGACATCATGATCATCCGAGAAACCCAGAGGGTGATAATTTCATAGCCAGTTTCTAAAACCTGGGTCGGATGAAACCTCGCCAAATCGCCACTTTTTTTACCATTCTGATAGTTACCCGGCCAACCCAAGGTCGAAAAAGTCCACATGCCGGAAGAAAACCAAGTATCAAGAGTGTCTGGATCTTGAACCCAGTCTTTATCGGCTGGCGGCGTAAGACCGACATAAGTCTCGGCGCCGCGATACCAAACAGGAATCTGGTGACCGAACCAAATCTGGCGAGAAATACACCAATCATGCAAATTACTCATCCAATCCTGATATCTCTTATTAAACCGCTCCGGAACGAATTTTATCGTTCCATTCTCAGCGACCTCTAAGGCTTTTTCCTTTAAAGATTTACTGCCTAAACGAGAAATTTTCTTATCGACTGAAATAAACCATTGTTTCGAGGGCAGGGGTTCGATCGGCGTCCCGCAACGATAACAAATCGACAGGTTATTATTGATTTCTTCTTCTTTAATTATCAAATCTCGAGATTGTAGCTCCTTAACAATCGCCTCGCGCGCCGCTAGAGCGTCCAAACCAGAATATTTACCCAAACCATTTTGGATTTTACCGTCTTCATCAATTACTTTAATGATTGGCAAATTATTACTAAGAGCCATCTGAGCATCGATGAAAGAATGGGCCGGAGTAACCCCTAAAGCTCCCGTACCAAAACTTGAGTCAACATTACGATCGGCAATAATTTTAATATTCAGCGCTTGTCCACAAAAATCTACACCGAATTCTTGACCAATATATTTTTGATACCGCTCATCTTTAGGATTAACCGCAACAGCCACATCTCCCAGCTTAGTTTCCGGGCGGGTCGTTGATATCGCCAGGGGGAAATTACTATCATATTTAAAAGTATAAAATTTTGCCGCCTGCTCCTTATATTCGACCTCGTCATCAGCCAAAGTCGAATGACAGCGCGGGCACCAATTAACGACTCGCTCACCACGATAAATAACGCCTTCATCATACATGTCTTTAAACATGGTTCTAACCGCCAATTGGCGCGCATCGTCTAAAGTAAAAGCCAAACGAGACCAATCCAAAGAGGCTCCCATCTTACGTGTCTGATGCAGAATTTCGCTCTGTGTTATCTTTAAAAAATTGTCTACTTCTATTAAAAATCTCTCCCGACCTAAATCCTGGCGGGTTTTCCCTTGTTCTTTAAGAAGCTTCTTTTCTACGACATTTTGTGTTGCGATGGCAGCATGATCCGTCCCCGGTAACCATAGGGTGCGGAAACCTTGCAAACGATGATATCTAACAAAAAGATCTTCGATCGCCAGGGTTGCGGCGTGCCCCATATGCAATTTATCAGTAATATTAGGCGGAGGGAGAATAATGGTATAGGACTTGGCGTCTTTTGACAAACTTAAATTATCCGGGTTAAACAAACTAGAATCTTCCCATTTTTGATAAATTTTATCCTCATTATTACTGGGGTCGTAAACTTTGTCTAATTCTTGTAGCATAACTTAAAATTACCAAAAAAACTGGGCTAAGTCAATTAAAATAACAGCTAATTATCCTTGACTTACGCCCTAAATAACTATATATTAGAAAGTTGGGTTAGTACTGACCGCAATTGTTTTTACCATGATCAAATGCTTGACTTAGAACAACAAATTTTCCGACAATTAGAAAAAGCAAAAAACATTTTGCTGGTTTTCCCGAACGATCAAATGGTTGGGGTTAACGCTGAAAAAGCTGACGCGGCGGCGGCGGCCTTAGGGTTATTTTTATTTTTGAAAAAATTAGGGAAAGAAACAGAGATTATCGGAGCCAAAACAGCGGAAACAAGAGAGCCTTTATCTTTCTTGCCTAACTATTCAGAAATAAAGAACAGCCTCAATAATTTAAGACGTTTTATTGTATCTTTAAATATCAGTCAATCTAAAGTCAGCCAAATAAAATACGCCGTAGATAACGACCGGCTAGATTTTATTATCTCCCCTTTGGCGGGTTGGTTCAAACCGGAAGACGTTACGACGCGCGCTGGGGAATTCAAATATGATTTGATAGTTACACTTGGCTTGACCGATCTTGAGTCTTTGGGCAGATTGTACGACGACAATATCGAGTTTTTTTATAAAACTACGATCATTAATATTGACCAGCATTCGGCCAACGAAGAATTTGGGCAAATAAATTTTACTGACCTAAATGCCATCGCCACTTCAGAAATCTTGTTCTACCTACTAAAAAATTATAAACCGGACATGATTGATGAGGATGTCGCCACCTGTCTTTTAACTGGCATCATCGAACAAACTAAAAATTTTAAAACCGCGAACCTCACGCCCCGTATTCTTTTAACCGCTTCAGAATTAATTACTCACGGCGCTAGACGCGAAGAAATAGTCAACCATCTTTATCGCGCGCGCAGCCTAAATTCCTTAAAGTTATGGGGAAAGATTTTAAATAATCTGAAATCGGAAAATAATAATCAATTACTTTGGTCCAAATTAACGATCGCTGATTTCCAAGAAACCGGAGCTACGCCAAAAGATTTAACCGATATTGTTGATGAATTAATCGCAACGGTCCCTAGTGCTCAGATCATTGCGATCCTCTGTGAAGAAGCCGAAAATAAAACAAAAATAATGATTTATTCATTAAAAACTATAAATGCCATGAATTTTATTAAAGAATATACTCCGCTTGGCAATATAAAAATAGCCCAAGCTACGGTTGACCAAAAATTAAACCTTGCCTCTATTGAAATAATAAAGAATTTACAAAATAAACTTGATAAGTTAGCCTTATAATGATATAAAATAACTGTAAATATAGGATTATACCAGGTCTTGCATTCTTTTTTGCTGACCACTATAATAGGGGGCATATAGCTCAGCTGGTTAGAGCACCGCTCTTATAAAGCGGGGGTCGATGGTTCAAGTCCATCTATGCCCACGGATATTTTTATAAACTACACAGAAGGGGGCTCGTAGCTCAGTTGGTTAGAGTGCTACGTTGACATCGTAGAGGTCACAGGTTCGAATCCTGTCGGGCCCACCCTTAACTCGCCGCATGCGGCGAGTTTTTTATTGATCAGTGAACTAAATCCGACCGGCTTATTTACTTTCCCCCTAAAAATTGGTAAATTATAAGAGAAGTAAAAAATATGATTTTCCAAAAAAAGGACAAAACAGTTAATTTGGTAACCCAGAGTCAACAACCCTCGATCACGGAATGGTTAGATTACGATGAGGCTGAAACTGAAGGACAATTAGCTATTGACGTCTATCAAAATGATAAAAAAATTGTTATCAAGTCTACTATCGCCGGCGCTAAACCAGAAGATTTAAAAATATCGCTCCATCACGACCTCCTAACTATTAAAGGAAAACGAACATCAAACGAGCAAATCAGAGACGAGGATTACTTATACCGCGAGTGCTACTGGGGTTCTTTTTCCCGCTCAATTATTTTGCCGGCCGAAGTAGATAATAAACACGTCGAAGCAGAGCTAGAGAATGGAGTCTTAACCATCACTCTTTACAAGAATAAGCCTGGCCAAATCGAAGTTAAACTAAAAGGTTAATTAGAAACAACTTGCTAAAAACGAAGAGCTTAAGCTCTATGAAATCTAGGCCCTGGCTCATAAAAATAATCATCATATCGGCGTTAGTTATAGCGGCGGCTTTTTTTATTATCCATTATATAATCTGGAACAATAACTACCGAAACCGAATTTACCCGGGAATAAAAATAGGCGCTCACGACTTAAGCGGAAAAACTTTGGACGAGGCAAAAGCTTATCTCGTCAAACAGTTTCAAAAAATAGAATTTTCCGGACTAAAATTTCAATACAACGAGAGAGTTCTTCCTCTAAATTTATCCGTCGCCTCTTTTGATTCCGATTTATCATATTCCGCCTTATCTTTTAATTTGGAAGAAACTGCTCTGGCCGTTTACGGGAAAGATGAAACAAGAACCTTTGCTAAATATTTACTCCGAGTATTTTCTCCGAATAAGAATAAACAAGTCAAAACGGTTTATACTTTAAACGATGACATCGTCAAAGATTTCTTAAGAGATTCATTCCCAGAACTTAATATTAACCCAGAAAATGCTTATTTTTCTCTAACCGATGATAGTAAGGGTAATTATGGTCTTAAACGTAACCCGGAAAAACCGGGCAAGGAAATAGATTACGAACAGGCCCTGTCTGAACTTAGAAATAATCTAGACGATTTAAGGGGAAACTCAGTAATAGTCAGGACTCACTCAAAATACCCAACCGTCAACCAAGGCGATCTGAACAATTTAGAACCGGAGGTATTGGCCATGGTTAGCCGCGGCAATCTAATTTTACGACAATCAGAAACCAACATGGGGACATCGACTGACTATTGGCAAATTAAGCCCGGTCGGCTTATTTCTTGGGCAAGCGTAGATAGCACCAATGGTCAACCCCAACTTTATTTTGACCAAGATAAAATAAAAGAATATCTAAAAAACACCGTCTCGCCACATATCGACCAAGCGGCCGTCCTGCCTCGTTTTGAAATAAAAAATGGCCATGTCACTAGCTGGCAAACCGGACAAAACGGCCGCGAACTTGATTTGGAGGCGAGTGCTGCTGCAATAACACAGGATTTCTTGTCCGGAAAAAATGAAACGACTTTAGTTACTAAAGAAATAATCGGAGAAGACCTTAACACCGAAAATAATTTTAATATTCAAGAAATAATCGGTACTGGCCATTCTGCTTTTACCGGGTCACCGTCCAACCGACGGCGTAATATCGCCGTTGGTGCGGCTGCCCTGCATGGACTTCTAATTAAACCAGGCGAAGAATTTTCCCTAATAGCTACTTTAGGGGATGTCAGTGACAAAACCGGCTACCTTCCAGAATTAGTTATCAAAGGAAATAAAACTGTCCCGGAATTCGGCGGCGGGTTATGCCAAATCGGAACCACTGTTTTTAGGACGGCGCTAGCCTCCGGCTTACCGATAACCATGCGCCAAAACCACTCCTATCGCGTATCATATTATGAACCGGCCGGAACCGATGCTACTATATATATTCCTCGACCGGATTTGCGTTTCGTAAATGACACAGGAAATTATATTCTTATCCAGGCTCGTATCGTTAAAAATGATTTATACTTTGATTTCTGGGGTAAACGCGACGGCCGAATAGCAACGACCACGCCCCCCACTATTTATAATATAGTAAAACCGGAGCCGACCAAGATAATCGAAAGCGCCGACCTAAAACCGGGCGAAAAAAAATGCACCGAAAGCTCACATAACGGAGCGGATGCCTATTTCGATTATAAAGTAATATACCCCGACGGAGCGACCACTACTCCAATTCAAGAAGTACGCTTCAAATCGCATTATATCCCCTGGCAAGCTGTTTGTTTAATTGGCCAAACCGCCTCTTCTACGGCAACATCCACTATAAATAACGTCGCGACTTCTTCGCCTGCGCTGTCCGGCAATATTGTCTCGCCGGATCAAAAAGCGACCGGAACTCCGGCCGCTACTAGTAGTTTAATTGGCAATTAATTTATTTAATAATTTCCCCTTCGATTATTTGACCGGCCTGATGGTCGGTTTTTTTACGAAAAGTAATTAACTGTTGCAACGCAGTCAATAAAGTAAGAACAAACCAATATAAAGTTAGTCCTCCCGGTAAAGATAGACCAATAAAAATCGTAATCGCCGGCATGAAATATAGCATTTGCTTATTCATGATCGATGCCATGCTTTCATCTTTAGAGCCGGGGGTAGCTACTACCGGCTTACTCGACATCATCATCTTGGCCTGCCAAAATTGTGCTAAACCAGCCAAAACCGCTAAATAAATATTAGGTTTGGCTAAATCCAGAAAGCCCAAAGAAATAGTGTTAATTGTCTCCGGGCGGCTAATAAAAGAATAAACCAGCTCCAATTTACTATTTAAACCATCACGGAACACTTGATAAACAGCAAATAAAAAGGGCAATTGGATTAAAAGGGGCAGACAAGAAGAGAAGGGGTTAACTTTATTATCTTTATATATATTCATGGTGGCCTGACTCAAAGCCACTTTATCCTCGCCATATTTCTTTTTTAATTCCTCAATTTTCGGCTGTAAGTCCTGCAGAGCTTTTTGTGATTTTATCGATGATCGACTTAATGGCCAAAAAACCAATCTTATAACCGCCGTTAAAAGGATAATAGCGACACCAAGGTCATTAAAAGCAACCGTATTGTACAAAAAAATCAAAAGATTCAAAATAGGCTGATAAAAAATAGTGGTAAAAATTTGAGACATATTTATAAATACTGATTTAAATTATTTTTAAGCTATTTTACTGGGTCGTGGCCGCCTTTATTCCAGGGGTTGCAGCGCATAACCCGCCAAATAGTCATAATTCCGCCACGAATTAAGCCGTGCTTAGTCAAAGCTTCTACCCCATACTGCGAGCAGGATGGGGTAAAGCGACAAAAACCATAGGGATAAAAAATTTTTAAAAATCCATGATCAAAAGAAATTGTCTTTTGATATATTTTTATCAAACCAACGACTAACTGCCTGGGGAAATATTTCAATTCTGAATACATAAAAAATTAACTAATATTAAACTATTTATATAGGTTTAGCCGTTTAAAAGCCGCCTCCAAAAAACATTTAATATCTTCGAATTTTTTATCTAATATTTCAGGAAAAACAATAATTACCAAGTCTTTACCCTCTTTTATTTTTGGTAACTCCGCCCCGACAACGTCTCTAATCTGGCGTTTAAAGCGGTTTCTTACTACTGCCTTTTTGCTAACTTTAGTACTAATTAAAACACCTAATCTAGTTGACCCTAAATCATTATTAACGGCTTTAAGACCTAGTATTTTACCATAAAAAGATTGGCCGGCCTTAAAGGCTCGGTCAAACTCTTTATTCTTCCCCATTCTATTAATCTTTTTTAACACAAACCTTTAAAATTCACTATTTTGTGAGCTTTTTTCGGCCCTTTTGGCGTCGGCGCTTTAAAACATCGCGGCCATCTTTAGTTGACATTCTTTTCAAAAAACCGTGCTTCTTTTTTGCTCGGCGTTTATTCGGTTGATAGGTTCTCTTCGGCATAAAATCAAAAATTTATTAATTATTGCCTTACTAAGATAACATTTTTATTTACTAGAGTCAATGTAAAAATTAAGATGTTCGGTTAGAGCTTATCCACCTCTTATTAACATGTTCCTAACAAACCTCTGCCTTGTGGTAAAGTCTGTTATCTAATATAATTAGATTACTAGAAACTAAGAGAAATCTCTTTAAATAGCTCCGCTTAATCCTTATTAATTATGACCAGCGAACAAATTTGGCAGGCCGTTTTAGGCGAGATTGAAGTAAGTCTATCTCGAGCTAATTTCGTCACTTGGTTTAAAGATACCTTTATCTCCTCATTTGAAAACGATCGAGTAATTATTTGTGTTCCTAATGCCTTTGTTAAAAAATGGTTAGAAGAAAAATACCATAGAAATATTTTAAGCGCCCTAGAAAATATCACCAAACAAAAAATTAAAGAAATAATTTATAA
>Ga0172367_10007774_pt1 | contig 12175 bp, 5 predicted proteins | sample Lak10m_FD_114542 | JGI IMG/M metagenome (GOLD analysis project Ga0172367, IMG submission 114542) | Freshwater microbial communities from Kabuno Bay, South-Kivu, Congo - kab_022012_10m | ecosystem: Environmental > Aquatic > Freshwater > Lake | place: Democratic Republic of the Congo: South-Kivu...
CCGCTACTTGTACGGTGGTATCGCAGTTGCCCCGGGGGTCTGAAATGGTTACCCGATAGACCATGGGTATTTCTGTCGTGATGATAGGGTTCGGTACGTTTGCCGCGCTCAGTCCGGTAGCCGGGCTCCAGGAGAATGTATAGGCCGGATCCCCATTTGGGTTGAGTGGGGTAGGAATGCCCGGGCATATTACCACTTTTTCGGGTGGGGTTTGGGATTTGAAGTTGGCCACCCGGACGTGTACATTGACCAGTGCGCTACATACTCCGGATACATCCGTCACGGATACCTGGTAGGTACGGTCGGAGAGCGTAGTAACGCTGGGGTTGGGGGAGTTGGTTGCGCTCAGTCCGGCTGCCGGCGTCCAGGTATAGATATAGCCCGGATTACCCCCTGGATTGAGGGGCGTGGGCAGGTTTGGGCAAACCAGCTGCGCCGTATCGGGAAGAGCGCTTTGGAAATCACCCGGCACCTCAACCATTTGGAAAGCGGTATCCGGGCATTCGGTGAGCGTAACCATCGCTACGGGGTAGGCACCTGGACCAGGAAAGGCCATAACCAGGGAGGTCGCTACGGTATCGAGCAAGGGTTGGTCGGGGGTACCGATTATCCAGCGGGCGGGATTTCCTCCCTTAGTAGTGTTTCGGAGGGAGAAGCTCAGTCCATCACATTGCAGCGTCTGCTTAAAGGAAGCCGTTACCTGAGGAATAGCGGTAAGGGTAAGAGACAGCACGGTATCACACAAGCCCTCTTCCGGAGTAATAGTCACAGAGAACTGTTGGTTTTTACTGACTAGCAACGTAGGGTTAATCGCATGGGGGTCGCTGAGCCCCTCGGCGGGTGACCAGGTGTACTTATACGGTAGATTAGGCGAAGCCCCTGCATTGAGACCTATGGTCTGACCTATACACGCGGATATTTTGGAATTAGTAAAGTAGTTGTAGGGCGTTTCCACTCCGGTTTCCAGCGGTTTCTCCAGAGTTCGGATACATCCGTTGCGGGAAGTAGCCGTGAGTTGAACGGTTCCTTTGAGGCCGGATGGCAATTCAAACAAAGGCTCCGGGAGGCTGGAAGTAAACCGCGCGCCGTTGTCGAGCCGGAGAACCCACTCCCATTTAACGATAGGAGAAACGGTATCTACGGAGGTATTTCTGATCCGCAGGAAAGAATTTTCGAAGCAGTCCACCACTTTTCGGTCAAAGGCGATATCCAGTGAGTTGTCTTGTAAAAAAATAGTATGAGTAGTGGTATCCGCACACAGGGTATTCGGATCGGCTACCAGGGTGACCGAGTAGTGGCCGGTATCGGGGAAGGTGAAAACCGGGTTTTTATCGGTAGCTGTGGCCGCGAAGTCCTTTCCTTGGAATGACCAAAGGAATGAATCGCCGTTTGCGCCGTTTTGGCTTTTGTTGATGAACGTCACGGTGCGGTTATCGCATTGGGCTTCCGGAGCGAAGATGGCGGCGGTGACTCGTTTGCAGTCGATGACGTTGTACTGGAAGTCCCTTCTGGTTTCCGAGAGTAGCTTTTTGGTCTGTCGGTCGTATTCCAGCACTGAAACTCCGATAACAAACTGGCCGAGCTGACCAGGGTTTACGCTCATCTGGCCGCTGACCGGGTCGATGATCAGCGGTTGTTTGCCAAAGCCCATCATATTATCGACGGAGTAAATGATTTGACCGGGCGGGTTGTTCCACACTACCGTATCGTAGGGAGGAGCGTCCGGAGGTACTGGTTGCGGGAAAAGAAGGGTTCCGCCTTGTAAAGGAACAGTCAGCTTGTACACGAGGGAGTCTCCGTCGGCATCCGTAGCGGAATGGTTGAAGGAGAAAGGTTCATCGCGACAAATAAAGACGGGTGGCCAAGCCCTGAAATTCGGGCTGTTGTTGCAACGCGACATAGCTGCTTCTGTCAGCACAATATCGAAGGTCGCGCCTGTTTCAAGGGGTTTGACCACGTTTTGGATGGTTTCATTGCGGCAGCATCGTTGGTAAACGAAGTGGTAGCCGCCGGCACGAGGCTGTAGCTCGATGATGGTGCGGTACATGGTGGTGTGTACGCAAACAGTACCTGCATTCTGAATACAGGGGTCTATGATATTGGTCAGCGTATCGTTGCCTACCTTAGCTACGAACAAGTTTCGAATCAGCACACCGTTCCGATCGAACACGCCGATGGAAGCCGGATCATCGAACGGAGCCAGGGCTGCACCATAGTAGCAATCCCGGTAAACGCGCAGGGTGATTTCGTAGGTATTATTGCCCAGACAGCGATACCCAATTTCGCCCCCTACAATGTGGGTGGCATGGCCAGTCAGGGGAAAAAACCACCAGGCCGCCAGTGCCAGGAAAATCCGCAGGGGAGCATACCCCCCCTTTTTCCAAAATTTCGATAAGGATTGCTTCATAATTCGCATACGTTACTGCTGTTTGGAGATCAGTGTCCGCACTTTTACAATTTCAACCCGCCGTTCTACACAGGCCTTAATACTGTAAATCGATTCTTTGATATCGTCGATACGGTCGGGTACACCTACCGAACGGGATTCACCCAGTGGGTTACTGATTAGTTTGAACTGGCCATTTTTCAGATACGGTAAGAGGAGGCCATTTTTGTAGGTTCGGAAGAAGTTGACCACACTCTGGATACGCCGTTCACTGAGTACCTGGTTGTAAGATTCGCTGGCTCGGGGGCTAGAGTATCCCTTGAGTTCGATCTCCAGGGAATGCCCTCTGCTCAGGTACTTGAATAACTGATCGGCAAAAACGATGAGATTGTCCTTTCCGGGGGCGACATCGCGGCTGAAGAAAGACTCATGTACAGCTACCAACGCAAATCGCTGTGCCTCATCATCCACTCCTTTTACGTATTGATCGATAAACTCTTGTTTCCTGTCCGCATACGCATCGTGCAGTGCGGTATATTCCGACTGGGTGGTACGCGCCAGGGATCGGCCGTCGGGCGTGGCATTATCGAAGTAGAGGTTGATGGGCAGTATAGGGAAGTCGATGCGCTCCAGCTCCAGTTCAATGGAAATTTTGCGCCCATATTTTTTGAGATCTTCCGGACCAAAGCGAAATTCCTCCCGGGATTCGTCGTAGCCGGGCTTGGTTGCTACTACCAGATAAGGTTGGTTGGGCAGGATATCAAAATGAAAGAGGTTATCCTGATTGTGTTCCTGGCTACCCAACAACACCGTATCGCCGTTTTCACTGAGCTGGAACAACTCGACCCGCACCCCGGTGAGGTTGGTATGGCCGGCGGCATCGAAAGTAAAAACAGCCAGGCTCACTTGGGTGAAACCAAGGAACAGGTCTCTTTTAGCATACGTTTCGTTGTATTCAACGTCCGTGAGATCGACTTCTGCCCGCGCTGTGTCATAGGACGGACATAATCCGACAATCTGGTATTTGCGGTTTTTTTGGAGTCCAAAGCTGAAATCATTCCCGGCTAGATTCGTTTTGGAGCCGATTAATACCGGGTTACTACCGTCTGGAGCCACCTCGAATACTTCGACCGTTGACCCCGGAAGCGCGGCGGTACTAATCCGGTCGAACGTTTCGACAGCCAGGGTAAAATCGAGGTCGATGGGGAGGGAGTAAATATCGTAGCAGCACACAATTACCTGGCTGTCGTTTTCCGTCAGGATAGGCGTTGATTCCTGCCGGTTGGAGGAAAACAGCGCCAGGCTGCCTGCTTCATTAAGGCTGAAAAACAAGTCGTCGTAACTGGAGTTGACCTGGTATCCCAGCTCATGGATTTCTCCCCACGCGCCGTCCGGTTTGAGCTGCGCCTGAAACACGTCATATCCACCCAGGCCAATGCGGCCATCGGTGCTGAAGTACAGTTGTTGCGATAGATAATGAAAGAACGGAGATACATCCTCCCCGCTGGTATTCACCGCGCTTAGGTTTTCGACAGATACCACATCGCCGTTGGGTTCAATCACTCCATGCCAGATGTCCAGCTTACCTTTACCCCCCGGGCGGTCAGATACAAAGTACAGGCGGCGGTTGCCTTCGGCGTCCAGACCAAATGCAGGCTGCGTAGTGGTATATTTGCTGTCGTTGATGCTCAGTCGGAGGGGTGCCCCCCACAATCCATCCTGAAGGCGACTTCGATAATACAGCTCACAGTGCATATCAGACGCATTGATATATTGGCACACGGCATAGTACACCCCTTGATTGTCGGGGGTGAAGGCCGCAAAAGAGGTATTCTGCCCCGGGATATTAAATCCACCGTTCATTTCTTCCGAATAAGATACGCCCTGTTTCTGAAAGGCGCGTTTGACGCGCAGCATCATGCGCTCATCTTTATTGGATGTGGGCGCAGTTTGGGCGAGGAAGGTGGTATAGTATATCGTATCTTTCTGAAAAACAGCACCAAAATCGGAGAAAGGACCATTGATGATGGTGTCTTTCCGTTCGGGACGAGCCGGCACACGAATACCACGGGTAGTAAACTCCCGCGATTGAATGACCCGTTCACACTCCTTGATGCCTTTACGAGCCAGGTCTTCGTAACCCTCATTGGGGGGATGGGTTCCTTTCAGATACTGCGCATAGGAAACGATGGCCAGTTCCTGCTTTTCCAGACGATGTTGTACAACACCCAGCCATAGGTAGGCCTCCGGATAACTTTGCCGACCCTTTTCTATATTCAGAAGCCGCGCATACCCTTTTTCAGCCGCGGCATTAGCGTTAAACAAACGAGCAGCCTCCGAAAACCCATATAGAATTTTCACGTCATTGGAATCGTATTCCAGCGCAGCTTCGTAGAATTTGTACGCGGAGTAGTAGTCTTTTTGTACAAACGCAGAATCACCCGCCATTATCCAGGCCTTTCTGGATTGAATGACCTGGCCATTCAGAACGGTTGCAAACCCCATAAAAAGGCTTATCCATACCAAGAGATGCCTGTTCATATAGAGACAAACTTTTTTGGGCTGTTGCACAGCGAATCTGTAAGCGGACGCCATTTAATTGATTGCCGATTGAAATCAGCAGCCTGAAACGGGCACACGCGAAGCAGCATTTTTGTGCATAAAAGCAGCCTTTGATGAAAAATAATACGAGACCTATCGGAGGGGGGATCGATCTGGTCCAATCAAATCAATGGGCAAATTTTAAACTGTGGCAACAGGTTTTTCCGATTGACCCTCGCCATGAGATAGTGTATATATAACTCCGGCCCACTGCGGCCTTTAGTAGCTATGTCAAACTCGGATACATTGATATCATAACTCAGGCCGACCCTCCAGTTGTTGTAATCCAGTCCAAAGGCAGGCGATAAAGACTCTGAAAAATCATAGGAGCGATAGTTTCCTACAAATTGAACGGATAGCTGCTTGCCGGGTTGCCGATTGAGATGATATCGGGCGCCAATTCCGTTGAGCCATTGCCGATATTTGCCCTGCGACTGGTATAAGGTGTTATAAATAATGTCCAGGTTGTCCGAAACCTGAATCGTAGCCAGCACATACGGAGAAAATCGCAGCGGAAGTGCTATATCATTGCCCCCGTCTCCGATAAAATTCTGGAGTGGGGTATTCAGGTGATACAATCCGATACCGGCGTCTATCTTCGTACGTTTTTCCAGGTTGTCCACCAAACGTTTATCTACCCGGGTCTGATAACGAAAATTCACCCCAGCGTTCATCTCGGCATAGAAATTGCGGCGACTGGAAAAATCCTCCAAGGTGGGGAGAGATGGGTCGTAGAGACCTGTAGCGGGATCATATTGGGCATCGAAGACAAGCCCGTTGTCCTGAAAACGCCGTTGGGTAGCTGCCATCTGCGCCCCAGCTGTAACGTACAGCTTCTTGTCGAGGCGCTGTGTGTACGAACCCGTGAGCACCAAATTCGACAGGTTGAGGCGGGATACCCCTCCCTGATCGTAGTTGAAGCCAATACCCAGCGAAAAAAAACGGGTATCCGAATTCGGGGTGAGCAGCTTTTTTTCCGCAGCTAAGGTGACCGTCCGGTAGTCAACCGGCACTGAATGCCACTGACTCCTGAAATTGGTCATCAGGCGCGTCTCCCCTGCAAAAATACCTGTCAGCGCAGGACTGATATTCATGGGCGCAGCATAGAACTGAGTATAGTGAATATCTTGCCCTTCGAGCACTGCCACTGCGCCAAAAAACATCACCCCGGCAAGGTATGCTTTCAGGGAATGGTTCATTAAAAGAATGTGAATGATTCGCTTTACCATGGCCTGATTTGTTTCTCTTCCCGAAAATTACGCGTTTTTTCGTTACAGTGTCGGATTCACCGCTCAAATTTGCGAACAATGCCCCTGTTTCTAAATAATACCAGCCATTTTCCCATCATTTCAGCCCGCTTACCCACCAATAAGCACGCATATACCTCAATACGAACCACATCTTTTACCAATTTGCACAAACTATTATGTAAAACATCCTTTCCCTAAATAAAATGTCACAAACAATACAATCCCGTGTTTGTGTGATGAACTTATGGTTGTTATCCACGATTTGTTTCCTATCTTGCAAGCGTTTTCCAGATATATTAAGTAGCTGATTGCTCTATATTTTGTTCTGAGAAAATATGTTTTTTACTGAAAAACAGCCATGAACACGCTAATTTCAGGTTTTGCCGAAACCTGGGAAAGTGCAAATCGTATAATCCAAAAAACTATCGGTGTGAATAAGAAATTTTTACTCCTCTTAGCCTCCTTAATCGTGCTACAGGCACAGGCGAGGGTGATATATGTCCGGGTAGGGGCACCCGGCGACGGTAGTTCCTGGCAGCAGGCGACCGGAAACCTGCAACACGCCCTGCGTATTTCCCAGCCAGGTGATGAAATATGGGTAGCAGCGGGGGTATATACTCCTTCTTCTACCAACGATCGCGCGGCTTCTTTTGTGATTCCCTCTGGAGTAAAAGTACTCGGTGGATTTGCTGGAAGAGAAACAGCACTCTCTCAAAGAGACTTCAGCACCCAGCGTTCTGTGTTATCCGGCAACATCGGCCTCCCCAATTCAGACACCGACAATTCATATTCTGTAATTACCACGCGCAACGTCAATGAACATACCTTGGTGGATGGCTTTGAAATTGTAGGCGGCAACGCCAACAATCCCGTCCACGAAGTCAGCGCAGGCAATTGCGGGGGTGGCTGGTTCAATGATGCCAGCAATGGTATTTCCGCTCCTACTATCTCCAACTGCGTGTTCAAATTCAACAAGGCTTTCTACGGCGGCGCCATTTATAACTATGCCGGCAACGGCAATTGCAGCGGCACCCGCGTGCTCAACTGCGATTTCATCCAAAATGATGCCCGCGTAGATGGCGGCGGTATCTATAACCAGGGCGCCAGCGGTCGCTGCAATGTCCTGATTCAAAGCTGTAATTTCGAAGGCAATCAAGCGTACTACGGCGCCGGCATCCTCAACCGCGCTGATTTTGGAGAGGCTAACCCCACTATCGAAAACTGTGCCTTCTCCGGAAATGGCTCTATGGTGCGCGGTAGTGCCATTTATAATCACCGATCACAAAGCGGCTCCTGCAATCCCGTGTTAAAGGGCTGCCGCTTCGACGATACTAATTTTGAAATGGTTGGAGACGCCATCGGCGGCAACTCGGTTCTCACGAACCAGGAAGACGCTAAAAAGCCCAAGAAACCCGTTGTCATTCGGTCTACGACCGGCTACTAACAAATCATAACACATTCATGATAAGCCGGCTCTCTCGCAGAGCCGGCTTTTTTTTACCCCTACCCTTCAGCCACTCAAAACGGCAGACTGCCCAAATCCACATTGCCACCCGTCAGAATAATACCTACGCGCTTACCCCGGAATACATCGGGATAGGACAATACCGCCGCCAACGGCACCGCACAGGAAGGCTCAATAATGATTTTCATACGCTCCCAGGTTAGGCGCATCGCATCGATAATCGACGCTTCCGTGACGGTATATATCTCCTCCAGATTTTCCTGAATAATACGGAAGGTCTTATCGCCCAAATTGGTGCGCAACCCGTCGGCAATGGTATCTGTATGCGCGTTTTCTTCTATCTGCCCGCTGTGAAACGAGCGCCACGCATCGTTAACGCGCTCCGGCTCCGCACCACATACCTGGGCACCCGGCGCAAAGTAACGGGTAGCCAGCGCCGTACCACTCATCAGCCCCCCCCCGCCAATGGGCGATAATACTACCTCCAAGTCCGGTATTTCCTGTATCAGCTCCAGCGCCGCCGTCGCCTGCCCGGCAATGACGTTGTAGTCGTTGTACGGGTGTATAAAATGCGCACCCGTATCGCGTACAACCTGCTCAACCGTAGCTTCCCGCGCCGCTTGGGTAGGCGCACAAAAAACAATCTGCGCACCATAGCCAGCCGTCGCCTCTTTCTTAATCCGTGGCGCGTTCTCCGGCATCACGATATACGCCGGTATGCCCAATACTTGAGCCGCCCGTGCCACCGCCTGCGCATGGTTGCCGGAAGAATGCGTCGCAATACCCCGCGCCCGCTGCACTTCCGTAAGGCGCAGCGCGGCACTGGCCGCCCCCCGCATCTTGAATGCCCCTATTTTCTGAAAGTTCTCACACTTGAAAAATAGGGTGGCACCCGAACGCGCATTCAATGCCTGGCAGGTCATCACCGGTGTTCGGTGAATCATTGACCGAATAGCCTCCGCCGTGCGCAGAATCTCCTCCCGATTTGGAACATGGTCTAAATGCTCTATATTCATAACCTGTTTTTTTATTTTGCCGTACCGCATCCCACAACAGGACGCACACCCGCCTCTAAATTAATGTAAAACACGTCAATATGCGCCATTTTTTATTCGTATCCGCCCTACTCCTAAAAGCCTGCCTCCTCCCGGCTCAGACCCCGCTCCAGCAAATCCTCCGAACTCTTCCGGAAGCACTGGATTCCTTAATCCAACAGGCAGAGAAATACCATATTCAAATCGTCTATACCCAAATAGACCGCGATGCCCGAAACCGACCGTACTTTCAAACCTACGCCTTTGGCGATAGTACCCAGTATTTCAACCCCGCCAGTACCGTCAAAATGCCCGCTGCCTTCCTGGCACTCGAAAAACTCAACCAGCTATCCGTCATTGGCCTGGATAAGTACAGCCCCATGCGCATCGACGCCGCCCGCCCCCCGCAAAGCCCCGTCTATTCAGATAGCAGCGCAGCCAATGCCTTACCTTCTATCGCACATTATATCAAAAAAATTTTCCTGGTCAGCGACAACGATGCATTCAATCGGCTCTATGAGTTCCTCGGCCAGCGCTACCTCAACCAACAGCTCCGACTCAAAGGATATACCCGCACCCGGATTGTGCACCGACTCGCCCTACCTGGATTCGACACCGTGGCCAACCTATATACCAACCCGATATCCTTCCTCGCCCCCGACGGCTCCCCACGCTACTACCAGGGAGAAGTGTTCAGCAAAGCACCGGCAGCCGATATGCACCTAGGTCCACAAACCCTGGGCCTCGGTCATTATTCCCCCGACGAACAGCTCGTTATGAAGCCCTTCGACTTCAGCTACCGCAATTTCATCGGATTGCGCGAACTGCACGATATGCTCCAGGCAGTGCTCTTTCCAGAGGCCGTAGCCCCCTCCCGCCGATTCGACCTCCAACCCAACGATTACGCCTTCCTGTACCACACCATGTCTATGCTTCCGCGGGAATCGGATTACCCCGCCTATGATTCCACCGAATTCTATGACAGCTATGTCAAGTTTTTCTTGTTCGGCGATCAGAAAAACCCAATACCGGATTCCATCCGCATCTTCAATAAAGTAGGCACCTCCTACGGGTTTCTAACCGACGTCGCCTACGTGGCCGATTTTAAAAATCAGGTGGAATTTATGCTCGCAGCCACCATTTATGTCAATGCCGACGGTATCATCAACGACAACCAATACGAATACGACGAAATAGGAATGCCTTTTCTCGCCCAACTCGGACGCGCAGTCTATCAATACGAATTACAACGACCCGTCCGACGAAAGCCCGACCTGTCTCGGTTCAAAGGCCCCTTTTAACACCCACTTTGCCCTCCTGTAATCGATATGCCTACCACTGAAAGCGATGCGCCCACCCAAACAAGCCATTTTTCCTCCATATTATGGCCTCAGGATATGTTTTTTTATGAAAAAAAATTGCGTATGTATGGAGTCATTTCTAAATTTGCATCCGCTTAATCAAGCAAGCCACCCTAGCTCAGTTGGTAGAGCAACGCATTCGTAATGCGTGGGTCGGGAGTTCGAGTCTCCTGGGTGGCTCAAAAAAGGCAGTCTGTGGTACAGGCTGCCTTTTGTTTTTGGCCTATCCGAAATTCGGATGTATTTTACCTGTCTAAAGGTATCCCCGTCGCATACCGATGCCCGCCAGCCCCAGATTCGGGATTCCTTTTACGAGCCTGCTTTCTCTATATTAATGCCATAAAAATGAAACGATACCTTTACTTTCTGCTCGCCGCTGTCGCAATGGTTTCATTCCAGCAGCCACTTACCTGGACGGAACATTCCCTGACGGACACCATTCGCCTGATACAGATTAGCAACGGCAAAACCCTGGGCTATTCCACCACATCCGGTGTACAAATTATCCAAAAAGACGGACTCCCATTCAAAGACCTGAATAAAAATGGCGCACTGGAGCCGTATGAAGACTGGCGCCTGGACGTATCGGTTCGCGCCAAAGACCTGGCGTCCCGACTGGGTGAAAAAGAAATAGCCGGCCTGATGCTCTATAGTCGCCATCAGAATGTGCCGGCTCAAGGTGGGGGATATTTTGGAGGAACGTACCAGGGAAAGCCCTTTGAGGAGTCGGGAGCCGTGTCTTCCGATTTGAGTGACCAGCAAAAGGATTTTCTAATCAAGGACAACCTGCGGCATATTCTGCTGGTCAGCGTGGAAAATCCGACCACAGCCGCCCGATGGAACAACAACGTGCAAGCACTCGTTGAAGGCATAGGATTCGGTATTCCTACCAACAACAGCTCTGACCCCCGTCATGGCGCACGTAAAGATGCGGAGTACAATGCCGGCTCCGGAGGTACTATTTCCCAGTGGCCAGAAGAATTGGGCCTTTCTGCTACGTTCGACCCTGCCATCACCCGCCAGTTTGGCGAGATTGCTTCCCAAGAATACCGCGCCCTGGGCATCACCACCGCCCTCTCTCCGCAAATCGACTTGGCAACCGAACCGCGTTGGAACCGCTTCTACGGTACCTTCGGCGAAGATCCGGCACTGGCTGCTGATATGGCTCGCGCCTACGTCGATGGATTCCAGGGGAGCGCTACCGGTAAAGAGAATGCGCAAGGCTGGGGGCCGCATAGCGTAAATGCCATGATCAAACACTGGCCCAGTGGCGGACCGGAAGAAGGCGGACGGGATGGCCATTTCGCCTATGGCAAATTCGCCGTTTACCCAGGCAAGCAGTTCGATACCCACCTGCGACCGTTTACAGAAGGTGCATTCAAACTGAATGGAAAAACCAGCAAAGCCTCCGCCGTAATGCCCTATTATACGATTTCCTATAATCAGGATACACTCCATGGCGAAAATGTGGGCAACGGGTTCAGTAAATACATCATCAGCGACTTGCTTCGCCAGAAATACGGATACGATGGGGTCGTGTGCACCGATTGGGCAATAACAGGCAATGAAGGAGACAAACCGGATGTGTTTGCCGGAAAGCCCTGGGGAGTGGAAACCCTCAGTATCGCCCAACGCCACCTCAAAGTAATCGAAGCAGGCCTGGATCAATTTGGTGGCAACAACGATTCCGGTCCAGTGCTGGAAGCGTTCAATATGCTGCGCGAAAAATATGGGGAAAAAGCAGCCCGGGCACGTATCGAGCAATCCGCCGTACGTCTGCTCCGCAATATCTTCCAGGTCGGCTTGTTTGAAAATCCCTACCTCGATGAACAACAAACCAAAGCTACCGTGGGCAAAGCCGAATTCATGGAAGCCGGCTTCCAGGCACAGCTGAAGTCCATCGTGCTGTTGAAAAACAAAAATCAGGTGCTGCCCATGAAAACGCGCCGCAAAGTGTATATCCCCCTCCGGGAAGTACCCGAATCGGTCAACTTCTTCGGGATGCCCGTTCCCGCTTCCGTCGTAGATCCCGTCAACCGGCAATTAGTGAGCCGCTATTACGACGTGGTACCCACCCC
>Ga0172367_10007775_pt1 | contig 12174 bp, 11 predicted proteins | sample Lak10m_FD_114542 | JGI IMG/M metagenome (GOLD analysis project Ga0172367, IMG submission 114542) | Freshwater microbial communities from Kabuno Bay, South-Kivu, Congo - kab_022012_10m | ecosystem: Environmental > Aquatic > Freshwater > Lake | place: Democratic Republic of the Congo: South-Kivu...
ATTAATGGATTACATTCGGGGTAATTTGGCGGCCCTTCCCCAGGATGAAGCCAATGTGACATTGGCTAAAAAAATAGATAAATCGGAGGCCCTAATTGATTGGAATCGCTCTGCGACAGAATTGGATTGTAAAATTCGGGCCTTCAATACGGGGCCTGGGACCTATACCCATTGGAAGGGTAAAAAAATTAAAATACACGGAGCCCGAGTTTCAGAAGGAAGGAATGGAGGACCTACTGGGTTTTTACCGGGAACTGTGGTGGGAATAGATGCTCATGAGGGTCTCCAAATTCAAACGGGCCTTGGTTGTTTATGGATAAATCAGGTTCAGCCGGAATCTCGAAGCGTCATGACTGCATCTGAATTTTTGCAAGGGCATAAGGACATCGCCGTCGGATCTGTTTTCACTTAATAGTGGCCCTTTCAATTAAATTTTCAATTTATTTGATGGGGCTTTTTAACTTTTCCTTAAATTATCTTGATGAAAAAGTAAAAAATTCGCCTTTTAAAAAATATTTTGTGATTATTTCAAGGGGATGACTCCTATCGGAGACGCCCTTGCAGAGCTCGACAAAAGCTTCTTGGAGTTCAAGAGGAGCATTCCATACTTTTACAAGATTTTGAACATGGTGAATGAGAAGGTCTTCGCGGGATTCCAAGCGCTTGCGTAATACGGCAATGAGAGTCAACGCAAGGTGGGCGGGATGGGAGTTCATATCTGAAATTAGATAGTGAAAATCTTTTTCAAAATCAGGGTGGTCTTTCAAAAGAATATCGAACTGATTTTTCTGTAGATTCAGTTGGAGTTTTTGAAGAAATTGAGTTTGCCCTATCACCATTTCTGAGTTGCTAAAAAATTGATGAGCATGAATGAGATCATGCAAAAGAAATCCAAGGGGATCTCGGTCGTTGTTGAATAAACTGTTTTTATTGAAATCAAGAAGTAAAGAAACGCAGCGAAATCCCTGAGTTTGCATTTCAAAAACATCCCAGGGGCTTGGGATATCAAAATAAATGTGCAAAAGAAATGTTTCGTTGTGCCAATGATAAAGAGTATTATTGACTGATCCTGGAATGGATCTGTGGCTTCGCTCTGTAAAAAAATCTATCCAGGTTAGCCCTTCAAAGTGTCCCTCTTGTGAATCTACAAGTTTTTGAAGCTTAATGTGAATTCCTGAGCTTTGGGGCAATAGTTTCATCCATTGGGTCACAGAAATTCCACCTGGGCCATTGGGAGTTTCTCGGGAGGACGATTTTAATGAATCTCTCTTTTTGAAAATTCGCGGGCCTCCTAAAAAGTCTTTGGGACGGCGTAATGAATTAAAAAGCAAAATGTAGGTCGCACATAGTTCCGGAGCAGAAAGCTGACGGTTGTGATAGAGTTCTAAATACGGAGCGAACAGGGGATCTAAGAAGGGAAGGAGGGATTTAAATTCCTTCGCCGAAATGAGCTGGTGCCGAAATCTTCCAGGACGAGAGGAAGCTGCTCTCTGGAATGAAGAGGAGCTTTCTGGCGTATTCTCAGGGAATGGGGTTTGGAGGGATTCAAGTTCAGGGATAATCAGTTTTCAATCGCTCGCTGGATCATATCGACCGCTAAATTAAAATCATCTCCGTCAAGATCTTGCAATTTTTCCGAAGCCTTCCACCACAAAGGACTTTCTGGATGAACTCCGGTAACCACCACATTTCCAAGGCCGTACTTGGCTTGAACCGTCGCCGCAGTGCCGTCGGCATAGTAAGCCAATATTTGGTAATTAAATCCTTTTTGTTGATGGGGAGGAGGAGGTAAGAAATAGGGACCTCCTTCCCAATAAACATGGGCCTTTTTTCCCAGCCAAAGAAGAGGAAGAACAATAAACTCTGCTTTTTCATTCAAGAGGCGGTTTTCACCCGGTAGGATCCCGAGTCCTTCAAATTCAGTATCTGAAATCTTCTGCGTAGAGTAAAATCCCCCGGCGCAAAATCCCACATAGCCGCCGCCTGAAAAAATAAACTTCTTGAGATTGAACTTCAATTCAGGATCCATATTGATTGAAACAATACGTGACTTGCCTCCAGGCTGTATCCATACTGCCGCATTTTTAAAAAGTTCCGGATCCGTATCGTGAGGGCCCACATAGCGAGGCTTCAAGTGTGCCAATTCTGCCATCTCATATGCTGCTTTAGAACAATCTTCATCACAACTTCCTGGGCCTATATAAATCAAGGCAATTTTCTTTGTGGAGTCTTTCTGACTTGGACTTTGAGAAGCGAATTCAGAATCCTTGCCATTTCGGGATTTTGGTCCTTTCGAAGGAGCTATTTCCTCTGTGGCTGTCACTTCAGCCAGAGAAAAGGGACTGTTAGGAATGAGGAGTGTTACTGCCGCCGCCATTGTAAAAACTAAAAATTTATTCCAAACCATTATATTCCTCTTTTAGGGATCGGGGGAGGATCCGGTCATACTTGGAATTCTTTAGTTTTGGCAAGAAAATTCTCGAATTTGGATTTGTTATTATGCCTTACGATCAAATTTGAATTGAGCCATTTTAGGAATTTTAAAAGTTACAAAATCACCACTTCGTTCACGGGTCATTCCCTCGGTTACCACCGGTTGATCAAAAAGAAAATCCTCGCGAAAACTTTGATAGTTATTAGTTTCGATGGATTTATTTCCCTCCTCTAATTTGTCTTGAAAGGATCGCTGTCCAGAGACAGTGGCTTTGTCTCCTTGAATACTCACTTTGATTTTATCTTTTTCATGACTTGGGACAAATGCTTTGAGGTAATAATAATGGCGGTCCTCACTTAATTTGGATCCGCGGTCATCCACTTTATAAAATGGATCCGATTCCTTATCTCTGTATCGGTCCTCCTTGCGAAATTGATCAGCTTTCTGCTTCAGGAACGCCTTGTTGAAATTTTCATCTTGAACTCTGAGAGACTGGCGATTTGCAACTTCCGTTTTTTCGTACATCGAATGATAGCGATCTCGCAGGTTCTTTAATTGCTTTTCGTAGGCTGCCTTATCATGGGTAACTCTTTGAGAGTATTCCTGACCCTGATTTTTTCTTCGATCGTCCCAAACTTCTTGTTCTTTTTTGAGCTCCTTTTCCTGACTAGTCTCTAATCTTTTAATTTTATTTTCGCCAATATCCTTCTGTCCTTGAATTCGTTCTTCGTTTTTTTCATGGATAGTATTATATTCTTTTAGTTGTCGTGTCAGGAGCTTCTGCTTCGCTTCTTCGCCTCTTTGTCTTTGAGATTGGATCTCCTTTTCAGATTGTTCTTTTTGAGAATGAATTCGCCTCGCAGAAAATTCGTTGATTTCCCTGAGCTGTTGATTAACCTGTTCTTTAGTGTGTTTTAATTGCTCTGTGGTTTGATTTCGCAGTTTATCAAGTCGTTCCTGGCTTTGGCCTTCAAGATTTGCAATTTCAGCATGGGTTTTGTCTTGGATGTTCTGGAGCTGTGAATGTCTTGACTCGTATGTTTTTCCGACTTTTGCTTGGTATTCATTTTCAATTTCATTGAGTTTATTCTGGTTTCGTTCCACCACATTATTATAAGTTTCTTTGATTTTTTCTGATATTTTATTTTGCCGATCTCGAATATGATTAATTGCGGCTTCCCCGGATTTTTCGGTATCTTCTTTTTTGTGTTGGTAGTTTTCCTGCATTTCATCAATGGCATTTTCTTCTCTTTCTGTCAGCTTTTTGCGTTTGCGAGCATATTCCAATTGAATATCAGAGAGCTCATTTTGGTAATTAGATCGTTGTCTTTGAACTTCATTTGCCATTATTCTATTGTATCAAAATAATACGATTATGGGATTAACTTCAGACTCAAGTCGGGTCTATTTTTGAGGCGGAATCTTTGAAGAGGCGGCGGTGGATTCTTCCTTCTTGAGATTTGAACTCTTTCTCAATTGCGATCCTTTTGCCGGTTGAGAGCAAAGGGGAGTAAAGTCAGAAGTGCGACCCCGGCATCGCCATGTTTCCGTATAGGTGACTCTTTCGTTGGCAGCCACTGGAAAATAATAGGGATATTGCAAAGGATCTAATGTACTCTCAATAGTTCTTATTTCGGGTGGTTCTGTGCTCTTGGGATCTTCATTTGCTTTAGTAATCTGCAAGCGAAAGACTCGATACTCTGACTTGCTAGCAATAGGAATAATCACGCAGGTGAGTATAGTCATTCCTTTTCGCCTAAAAATGTCCTTGACCTTCTTCCAATCCATGCAAGAGTCATCGGCGGAAGAAGGAAATCTATAAAGGGAAAAAATATAGCTAAATTCAATAATTCCGGAGGTCCTAATTCATAAACGGTACTTTTTAACTGAGTTTGGTATTAGTGGTGATGAAGATGGTTCGAACGAACTGTATTTTCAACAATGTGAAAATAGGCCCGTACTAACATTTCAAAGGCTTCTTCTTCCAGAGTTTTTAAATAGGCTACTTTTTCATAATAGCTTTTTTTGCTGATGAGTTCTGTCATGACGTCTTGAACGATCTTCATTTTATGGAAATCATAAAAATCCTTGTCATCCTTCACGTCTTTCAAAACTTTGGCAATCGCCATATTATCAAATAAGATATGAACGCCCCGTGCAGAGTGCGAAAGGAGTGCTTCCATGCTTTCTAGACTTTTTTCAGGTATACCAGCCAAACCTCGCCTCCTTGCGATGTTTAAAAAGTACAAAAGTCATTTCCAACTAAATTAGTTTGAAATCAACCCACTTCCAATGCTGAAGAATAAAATGGGTTCTTGCAAGAGTTTTGAATGACATAACTTGTCACCAAAGCTTTTCATCATTTCTTGTGTGACTTTTATTCCGTCTAAAAAGTAACCTATGCCGATGAAGAAAAAACTATCGGTATCTAAAAAGAAAAAAGTCACGACGAAGGCCAAGCCCAAGATCAAAATTGTTATCGATAATGAAAAAGGTCTAGTTTTTAATAAAGAATCCGATGCCATTAAACATTTCAAAGCCTATATTGACCAGCTGGAAGAAGAATACCGAAATCTCCGCGGTCCCCAAGATTTTACCGATGAAGAGCAATTGGATCGTGAAGAATACCTCGAGGATGTTCTAGATGAGCCTGATCAAATTTGGTACGATGAAAAGAAGTTCAAAGATCAGCCCGTCTATTATTTTGTAAAATCATTTACTGAAAAAGAGCAGGTTCTTTTTTATTTGGCCGCAGCTTATATGTCTTCCGATGAAAATTCACCCACCTTCGTATTCATTCATTTTCCAACTCGGGATGAAAAACTTCTCGAAAAATTTATCTCTGGCGAACTGATTTTTGATATTACTTACGAAAGCGTTCAAGATGGAGCTATTGAGGGAGATGCCTTGAAAGAAGGAGATCCGCTCTCTATGGGGCTTTATATTGCCATGCTAAAATTAAGATCCGACAAAGATATTCCAGAAAAGGAATTTCATCGTTATGCCCATTTCCGCGAAGAAACCATCGAATCTCCGGACGAAATTTGGCGTAAACATGATTTGTTGGGAAATACTCTGGTGGCTTTTATTAAAGAGTTTCCTGAGGAAGAGATTTCTGACCTTACCTATATTGTGGTCACTCAAGAAGAAACTGACAATCATGTTCATTCACTTCACTTCTCTTTTCCTTTCCTACAGTGGATAGCAATCTTTTGGACCGCTATCGGCAGGGGGAGAATTTACAAGCGGAGGAAGTCGTCCAAGAATCTAGCCACTAGTGTGACGTCAGATAAGTTTTTTCAAGGCGCGAGGAGGAGATAGGACTCTTGGGTCCATTGGCAACATTGCAACGCAGGAATACGAAGTCATTGGATTTACTATTGCAATGTACTAAAAGCAGAAGCCTTCGGACATGGCTTTATATTGAGCGCCCGTGATTCCTTGATTTTTTAAATCATCAAAGGGATGAAGATCCACCAATACCGAAGAGGGGGATGCTTCACCGAGATCCAGCGAGTAATCCGCAGGATCGGCATAGAATAAGGGCAAAAGCATGTCGATTTGCTCGGCAACTGTGCCGCTTTTATTGTAGATCACCATTTTGATCGCCTGGTATTCCCCGGCAGTGTCTCGAGTGTTGAAAATCAGTCTGGTGGTGTTGAAAAAATCTGTGGGCGACATTCCATTAGCAGCTGTTTTGACGTCACTCCATGATAATTTATAAACTCCAGGCACAATGACTTGTTTGGTGCTGGCATTTTGAACCTGAGTCACAAGAGGAGTGGTATCGATGGAAGATGCGCCACTTCCATTCATTTTCCAGCGGTAAAAACTGACAAAAGATTCGTCAGTAGCAAAGGTTGAAGGAAGGTGAAGAACTTTTCCAATTGCCCAATCGGGTCGTACTTTTTTAGTCGAATCAACAAAGGCCTTTAAATTCAATTGATAGGAATTTGAGTTGCCCTGATTGCACCAGGCCAGGGGTTTTGTCGTACTTTGAGTGGGAGGAGGAGCTCCTTCTGCGGGAGGTGTCTCGGGAGCGGGGGCAGGAGAGCTTTTACCACACCCCACCAGAGTGCTTGCTGTCAGCAACAATAAACTCAATTGAAGTGTGTGAGAAAGTAATTTTTGTTGTTTCATTAGAGCCTCCTTTTAATAAAGCCTCTTAATTTAAGATTTGAAGCAAACTCAATGCCATGTATCACATGGATACAATCTAAATAAGCCCCTTTTTTCAATAAGATATATTGTTGTGAAGTGTCTCGAAATGAAACGGCATTCAAGGGGATTGTTACCTTTTGCGTTAGGAGCAAAAATTGTAATTTTCAAATGCAAAAAATCTCGTTCTAATAAAGTCAGATGAATCACCAACTGAGACTTCAGCGAAAATTTGTAATTTCTTTTGTAATTGCTTTTGCCCTGTGGTTGCTATTAGCGGAATCCAGTGTTTATCAAGATTTGGAGCGCATTGGTCTGGATTATCGATTTCGAAATTGGAGTGCACCTTCGACTCCCGTTAAGGATGTTGTCATGCTGGATATCGATGAAGCCAGTCTCAAAATCATGGCCAAAGATTTAGGCCGTTGGCCATGGCCTCGATTTATTTATAAAGATCTTTTGGAATTTGTTGCTCAGGGGAATCCTCGAACTATCATGTTCGATATTTTGTTTACGGAGCCTGAAATCAATCCTCATGCTCAGTCCCCGGAAGATTCTCGAAAAAGTGACCAAGAGTTAGCTCAAGTGACGTCTCGTCTGGGTATTGTTTCTCATGCCATTAAATTTGAAAATCAAAGTATTCAGTCCGATGGTCGTTCAGGAGTTCTTCCATCTCAAGTCATTGAAAGGGCCGGAATGAAGTGGAGAAACTCTCAGCGTCCACGAAGGGGAGTTGAAACTTTTAAAGATTTTAATATTCCTACAGATCTCCTTCTTTCAGCCTCTCCTCATTTTCATATTGCAAATGCTGATAAAGATTCCGATGGAATTGTAAGACGAATGCCTTTGTTTTTCTTATATCAGAAAGAATGGTATCCTTCGATGACTCTCAAGGCACTGTCCGTTGGAATGACTGATCCCACCTATGAATATCAACTAAAGTTATTAAAAATTTATGATGGGACTAAATTAATTCATCAAATTCCCCTGGATGAGGACGATTATTTCAAGCTCTCCTTTTATAAATCACCCCAGGCATACCAATTTGCCTTTGCCAGTTTTGCAATGGATGGAGTCTTGGCCGCTAATCGAAAGATTTTGAGTGGCGAAGTGGACGATCCTGAAAAGCTTTCACCGAATCCTTTGAAGGATTTTGCTGAAAAATATGTATTGGTAGGCGGAAGTGCTGCTGGATTGGAAGATTTAAAAGCCACTCCAATTGATTCTAAATATCCTGGAGTCTTGCTCCATGCGACTGCAATTTCTAATATTTTGCAACAGCAATTTTTAGTGCATCCACCGCGTTGGGTTCACGGATTATGGGTTCTCGTGGTGCTGGGTTTAATTTGCTTCTTTTTGACCTACCCCGAATCGATGACGTATAAAATTGTCTTATCGCTCTTGATAATTATTTGCCATGTCATTTTATCCATTATTTTATTTAGGTATAAAAATCTACAACTGGATCTTGTTGGACCCAGTTTTATTTTTTTAGGAACTCTTGGGGAAGGTCTGGCCTATTTGACCTTTGTAGAGGGAAAGAGACGTAAAAATTTGACGGGAACTCTGTCAAAATACCTATCTCCTGAAGTGACAAAATATCTCGTGGATCATGGAATTAATCCCTCCGCAGAAGTCGGAAAGAAGCAAGAGTTAACAATATTCTTTTCTGATGTACGTGAGTTTACATCCATGTCCGAAAAAATTGAACCCGAAAAGCTGGTTGCCATATTAAATGATTATTTGGGTCGAATGACTGAACTGGTTTTTGCAAATCAAGGAACCCTTGATAAATATATCGGAGATGCAATCATGGCCTTTTGGGGGGCTCCCCTTGAAAATCAAAAGCATGCGGTAGCGGCCGTTAATACCGCTTTCAAAATGGTCTCAGAGCTTGAGAAGGCCAATAAGGATTTTCAATTAAAATACAATCTTCAACTTAAAATGGGAATAGGAATTAATTCCGGAAGTGTGATTGTGGGTAATATTGGTTGCGAACGACGTTTAGATTATACGGTCATTGGAGACAACGTTAATTTGGCATCGAGACTGGAAGGGCTGACGAAATATTACGGAGTTCCTATTATCATTGGTTCTCGTACCAGGGATTTAATTGAAAGTGAAATAGTATGTCGGTTATTGGATTGGGTCCAAGTAAAAGGTAAAGCGGAACCTACGCCAATTTATCAGCCAATTGCCAAAGTTCGAGAGATGACACCTCATCAAATGGAACTCAATAAAAGTTATAGACATGCCCTCGAACTCTATAGAGTAGGACAATTTGCAGAGGCTCAAGCCGGTTTTTTAAAAGTCTATCTTAATTTTCCTGAGGATGAAGTCAGTCAAAAAATGGCTCAACGTTGTCGGGAACTCAAAGATTCGCCGCCCGTCGGATGGCACGGTGTCTTTCAACTCAAAGATAAATAATTCAGGAAGGATTAACATGAAAAAAAACACACATATTGGAATTTTTCGAAAGGGACTGAATACTTTGTTTTTACTAATAGTCAGTTATAGTTGGGCTGAGGAAGTTGTCTTTGTTCAGGCCGAAAAAACAAAATTACTCGTCGATTCTAAGATGGGATCAGCCGTGGCAGGTGAGGTCACCCGTGGAACTTCTCTTAAAGTTTTGGAATTGAAGGGAGGTTGGTACAAAGTGGAAGTGGAAGGTAAAACAGGTTTTATTTCCAAGCTCTTTGTCAGTAAAACCGCTCCTGTGGGAGTTGCACAACTTAAAAACGTTGAAGGAGCCAGCGAAGAGAAAATGGCACGGAAACGAAGTTCCAATTATTCAGTATCGGCGGCGACTCGAGGTCTACAAACAGGAAGTCGCAATAGAAATAATCAGGAAAAATATCGTTCTAACAATAAGGCCGTTGAGGATTTAGAAAATGCCCAAGTGACGAGCGAAGAAGTCCACCAGTTCCAGGAGGATGCGGAGTTCAATAAAAATGATAGGAAGTAATACCAATTCCAATACGGAGAGAGTTTTTTTCAAATCGGGTACTAAAATCTGTTTGAAGGGGAACCGCCTTTGGGCCTGCTTAGTATTATCGGTCATTGCACTTTCCTGTTCTTCGACGCCTCCGGTGGGGACCGAAGGGACATTGGCACCCTCAAAGGCAGGGAAGGTTTTGGGAGCATCCAAAGAAACTTCAAATTTGACGGCCGAGCATAAGAATCTAGCCCAAGAAGTGGAGGAAGAGGTGGTTATTGGAAAGGCTTTAGCTGCCAAACTTTTTGGGACCATCGGAAGTTATGATCGAGATCCTGCTTTATTGAAATATTTGAATCTTGTGGGATCTAACTTAGCATTCCAAATGGGTCGTCCTGAAATAAAATTTTATTTTGGTATTTTGGATACGGAAGAACAAAATGCTTTCGCTCTTCCCGGTGGTTATATTTTGGTAACTAAAGGACTTTTAAAGAAACTTCAATCTGAATCCGAGTTGGCCAATGTATTAGCCCACGAAATTGCTCATATTAACCTGAGGCATATGTATAAGGACATTAAACCTAAAAGAACAGTTAGTGGGACAGAGAGTCTGGTGCGAATTCTTTCTCGAGGAAAATCAGATATAAGCAGTTCTCTCACGCAAGCCATTAATAAGGGTATGACCTTGCTTTTAGAAACGGGAATATCCCATAATTTGGAATATGAGGCTGATGAAGTCGGAATCCTTTATGCCTACCAGGCTGGCTATAATGCCAATGACCTGGGAGTTGTCTTGGGGCGTCTAGAAAAAGAACATATTGGCGGAATGATGAGCAAGACTCACCCGGCCTTCGGCGAAAGAATTAAAAAATTGGATTTCATTATAGAGCAGAATCAAATACCGAAAATTCTTCGAGCCCGTGGTGAGGTTTTGCAAAATCGTTTTGAGACGTCCCAAGCAAAAATAGTGAAGTAGAGAGATGAGTGAAGAAATAAGATGCCTATTAAATGTCTAGGGAGATCTAAGTATGCTTAAATGGAATATTGTCATCTTCATGTTCATTCTCACTTCCTTGAAAACCTGGGCAGATGATTATCATTTTAAAGACATCATCATTGGCGAGCGTGCGGCAGGATTAGGTGGAGCTTTTATTGCAGTATCCGATGATCCAACCGGAATGTGGTACAATCCTGCGGGAATTATATTTAGCTTTGAAAATTACTTCAGTCTTTCAGCAAATACCTATGCCGAAACTTCTGAAATCTATAAGAATATTATCGGAACCAGCAACTATCAATATAAGTCCGCTGGATTGATACCCAATTTCTTTGGATTTACACAGAATTACGGAAGTTTTAAGTGGGGCTTTTCCATACTCATTCCTCAGTCAGATGTGCAGGATCAGGAGGATGAAATTTCAAATATTTCGACAGTGGCCGGAGAGGCCCGTGTGCTCCGTCGTAAGTTCTTTCGACAAAACACATTAACAATGCCAGGATTTGCAGTGGCCGGTGAGATCACCAAGTACTTCACTTGGGGAGTGAGTTTATTTGCTAAATATCGCACTCATAAATTTATTGATAATCAATTGGTACTTTATAATCCAGAGGCTGCCACTCCCACTCAAGAAAAAATGTTGATTTCGGATAAAAGCACCACCAAAACAACCTATGCGTGGATGCCTAAACTGGGTTTTCAATATATGCCGAGGAAGAATCTTTCATTGGCGGGAACAGTGGCAAAAACTTTCACTGCCCGAGGGAATTTGCATACCCGCGCCTATGAAAGTTCAACTGGAAAAAATCTAGTCCAGGTGAGTACTGATGATACTGCGGTCGAAATGAGTCCCTTAGAAGTGGGCATAGGCCTTGCCTATTTTCCTAGCAAAACTCTGCTGTGGACGGCGGATCTAAATTATTATACCAAAGATTCCAGTCTGACGGATTTTGAAACGACTCCTATGTGGAACATTGCTACGGGTATGGAGATTTATTTGTCAGACTCTCGAGTTTTGCGAATGGGGGTCTACACTAACAATGCCTATACTCCCTCCTTAGTAGAAGGTATTGCCAATCAAAGCACTCATGTGGATATGTACGGCCTTGGGTTAAGTTACTCTTTTGTGGCTTCCAGCTCAGCGTTTACACTTGGGACAAGTTACTCCATGGGAAATGGGAAGGGGCAGGCCATCGGTGGCACCAAAAGCATTCAAGATGTGAGTCGAACGGCCTCTGCTGTTTTTCTGACGGGTAGTTATCAATTATGATTTTTTGAAATAAAAATAGTATCGGTACCACCAGCAGGTCTTTTTCCAAAAACTAAAGCAGGACTCGTTCGGAAAAATATTAACGCGGAAGATGCGATGGGGGTTTTCCTCGAGGTGAAGTCCACCAAAATCCGTCATCACCGCAAAATCGTAACCGGCCCGTCGTGCCATTTCAAAGTGAGGTTCCTCGGCAACCCCATAGGTAAATGCATAACTTGGTATAGATTTCTGAAACTCCTTTTCTAAAACCAATTTCGATTGCCGCAGTTCCTCAAATGCTTCGGAATTTTTCAGGTGGGTGATTCGTTGATGTCTAAAGCCATGGGAGCCAATTTCAAACCCATAATCTCCCAACTTTTGCCGCTCTTCAGTACTCAATA